>Ga0256404_1004099_pt1 | contig 28132 bp, 23 predicted proteins | sample RumenRJG_01DNA_FD_185990 | JGI IMG/M metagenome (GOLD analysis project Ga0256404, IMG submission 185990) | Bovine rumen microbial communities from Lethbridge, Alberta, Canada - RJG_01 | ecosystem: Host-associated > Mammals > Digestive system > Stomach > Rumen | place: Canada: Alberta | collected...
TAAGCAGCCATCTAACAGAGATGTCGCCAAACATAGAGCTAGATAGCTGCTTAAGTGTTTCTATATTTGGCAGCTATCATTGTAGACCCCTTTTTATTCATCCACAAAATTGTTTACTGTTCGAAATTGAATATTAGCCCCGTGCTGGAAATCATCGATTGAATTGAATAAAACATGTATTTTTTGAAAGGGACGCCTAGCCCGGTGCTTTCACTTATAATAATTCTCAAAGAAGATACAGAATTGTTCCAACGACAGCGGTTCCGAAGATGATCTGAATCGGTCCGACTTTATACTTTCTGATCAAAAACAATGCTCCTGCAAACAGCAGGACTTCAATCCAGCGGATATCGGTGACATGGATCTCCTGCAGTGCACTCGTTCCAAACAACGCCATCAGCAAAATTGTCAATCCCGCCCCGCCAATCATCGCAACGACGGCCGGACGCAGCTCCTCAAGAACACTTTTTACGATACCAAGACTGCGATATTTCGTATAAAGCCATGCAAGCAAAAGGACAATGATCAAAGAAGGAAGAATACACCCCAGCGTACAAACCAGAGCCCCGGGAAAACCCGCCATTTTCTGACCAACAAACGTAGCACTGTTGACAGCGATCGGCCCCGGTGTCATTTCAGCGATCGTAACAAGATCTGAATATTCTGCCATTGTCAGCCAGTGCTTACCATCGACAACTAACGTCTGAATCAGCGGCATCGCAGCATATCCACCACCAAATGCAAATAGCCCAATCTGAAAGTAAACAAAAAACAGCTCCAGGAAAATCATAAATCTACTCTGCCTTTCGTTTGGAAAAAATTCATCGCAATACCAAGAGCAATAAACAGAAGAATGATTGTGATAGAAGAAACAGAGAAATACCACGACGCAATAAATGCTGCGGCCATCAAAATAATATTCAGAATATTTCCAGTCTTAATCACCTTCCCGGCCAGACCGATTGTCACATCCGCAATGATTGCTGCAACACCTGCCCGCATCACCCGAAGCGCTGTCTGAACAATCACATTGGTAGAAAAGGCATCATAAATCATCGTAATGATAGAAATGATTACCAATGGCGGAATGATCGTCGCAAGAACAGAAATCAGCGCCCCTTTGATTCCCGCAATCCGATACCCAAAAATAATGGCACTGTTCACCGCAAGCGCACCGGGTGCACTCTGCGCAATTGCCGTCATATCAAGTACTTCGTCCTCAGTAACCCAGTGCCTTTCTTCACAAAATTTTTTCTTCATCATGCCAATAATCACGAAGCCGCCGCCAAACGTAAATGTGCTGATCATCAGCATGTCAAAAAACAGAGTACTTAGTTTTATCTCCGTTTTATTTCCTGTATCCATGTTGCTGCTATCCTCATTTTTCCTTCATACTTTTCAAGAAAACTGCGATATCCACAGTAATTACGGTCAAAATAACAAACGTTCATCCGCTTGCACTGCCGATGACACATTCCTTCAAAACGGCAGTCATCACATTCCCTGCATTTTCTCCTTGGCTCCCTGGCAAAAGAGCGCAGTGCCCTACTACGAAGCAGCTCACCCGGCGATTTCTCAGCCGCATTCCCCATCACATACTGATCAACACAATAAAAGTCACAAGGATAGCAACTGCCATCCGCCTCAATCACAAACTGCGGAAAACATTTACCAAGAAACCCACACTGAACAGGAGGAATACCTGCAAACATCGGAATCACATTATCAAACAGAGAAATCGAATAATGCTCACCCGCCTCACGGCTCTTATCCCATAACGGAAATAACCCATCATAAAACGAGAAGAATTCCTCAGGATGCAACGCATACGGATCATTCCCGGAAGAAGGCAGGCACGGCGTCAGCTGCACATAATCAAACCTGTTTTCTCTAAGCCATTGCCAATATTCCGCAGGATGCTTCGACAACTCAGAGGAAAGAACACTCAGCACATTAAATGGAACATTGTACTTTCTTAACAGATTCACGCTTTCCATCACGCGATCATATGTCCCGCCGCCTACCGCATCGATCCTGTATGGATCATGAATCCACTTCGGCCCATCAATGGAAATGCCAACAAGGAAATGATTCCTCTTCAAAAACTCTGCCCATAGATCATCCAGCAGAATTCCATTTGTCTGAATCGCATATTTAATTGTGTGGTATGTCTTCTTATTTCGATTCACATAATCAATGAACGTTTCAAACCAATCCAGTCCCGCACAGGTCGGCTCACCACCCTGAAAAGCAAAGGTAATGACTGTCTCCGTCTTAAAATAGTTAAGAATCTGATCAATCATTCCGGTCATGACTCTTTTTGTCATAACCCCACGATTCTTAACCTTCCTCCGTGAAGATTCCTCCTCATAGAAACAGTATTTGCACCGGAGCATGCATGTTCCGGATGCCGGCTTGATCATCGTTGCGTAATAATTCATTTCCAACCTGTCCAGATACTTATATTTTATTTACTTTAATTTATTAAATATCCACGAAAGAGAATGATATCTCTATTTCGCCACCCTCTGAATATCCTGCTCAATCATAAACTTTTTCAAAGCCAGCATCCCGGCACCCCTGGATCCAGAGAATTTATTAAAAGGAATAAACTCAATCTTCACTTCCGAACTATTCAAGCCAAACAGATTCTCATAGACCGTTTTTTGAAGAGTTTCCCTGTTCTCATCCACTCCCATTACATATCCTTCAACAAGAACCAGTTTCGGATTAATGAAGTTCACCACATTTGCCAGCCCAACGCCAAGATATTCCATCGACTCCGCAATAATATGTTTCACATCAGCGTCACCCTGCCCAGCCGCATTCATGATTTCTTTCATCGTTAATTCATCCGGATTACTGCAAATAGTTTTAAGAACCTGGCATTTCCCATCCCGAACTGCCTTACTGCAGCGATTGATAATCGCAAGCTCAGACCCATAGTTTTCAAGACACCGGCAATCTTTTTTATTGCATGGATCATAGTTCAGAATCATATGCCCAACTTCACCAGCACCAGCAGTATAACCAGAGAATATGTCATGATTAATCAGCAAAGAACTGGACACACCATAGGAGACAAAATAATACAGAAATGTTGCCGGGCGATACGTACTGCTACAGTATTCTTCCCGAATTGCGCGGACACGCACATTGTTATCAATCACGACCGGTATTTTCAACAGCCCCGCCAGATCATCCGCAAGCGGCTTTCCATTCCAGTCATTCCGCTTCGAGCTGCGTACAACACCTGCTTTATTATCAACAAATCCAGGCAGCCCAACGCCAACACCAATAACATCCTTTTTACGAATGTGGTTTTCTTTTAATACATTATCAACGTATCGCTTTGTAAATTGAACCATGTCATCGTAAGAGCCAGGCATCAAAGGCAATGCAGTTTCCCGCACGATTTTCCCCGCCGCATTCATCAAACTAACACCTGTCATATATGGACCGGTTTCGATGCCGATCACATAACCAAACTCCGGATTAATCTGAAGATACTGCGGCTTCCTGCCGACGCTTTTTTCGGGAGAATCGTTTTTCTCCGTTTCGATCAGAATTCCTTCCTTCAGCATTTCAGAAACACGGCCCGTAATCGCCGGCAAAGTGAGGGATAAGCTGGAAGCAACCTCGCCCCGGGAAATCGGAGCATTCTTAAAAATAATATCTTTAATCCGAATATCATTTTCTTCCTTAATTACCGTTGCGTTATACCCTTGTCTCGCCATAATCCCTCGCTCATATATTGGAAAGCTACTATAAATAATCAATCATTCTGCATCGCTTTTTCAAGATAAGTGCTAATGATCTCAAGATATTCCTTTGGATAGAAACCAATTTCACCCGAAAATCTTGTCAACGCAATCAGTCCACCATCAATCTCCTCAATCCCTGCAAGCATTGCTGCATTGTCACGCTTCAGGCCACCACCATACACCACATCGATCCCATTCATTTCAGATTTAATGAAACGGGCCACCTTCGTAATGTAATCCTCATCTGCCGGAATTTTTCCCGGCCCAATCGACCAAACAGGCTCGTATCCAATCACCACCTTTGACAAATCTGCTCCCGCAAGTCCAACCAGCAGCTGCTCTCTCAAGACTTCCTGCCAACGTGGCTGCTCCTCAACGGTTTCGCCAACGCAATACAAAACAGAAAGCCCCGCCTTTTGAGCACACAACACTTCCTGATTTAAAATCCTGTTGACAGCCGCAGAGTCCACAACGCCTGCCTCTTTCAGTATTCCCTTCTTATCGTTCCGCTCCTCGCAATGACCAATCAAAACAGAATCGACTCCTATGGCCTTCATCGCATTTCCTGTTCTATTCGCAGTGAATGCCCCAAAATTACCTCTTTCCGAAGTATCCTCACGGTACACGGACTGGCACCCAATTTTCAAATGTCCTTTTCTTGCACTTACTGCATTCAACAGATGAGCTTCCGGGTAGTACTGAACAAATTCCACTTTGGCCGGATCATACCGATTCAGTTCCTCCTGCGTCGAATGGACAATTATATCTGCCCATTTTTCAGCAGGCGCAAGACGGTTCACGCCAAACAGGCTCGTTGGAATATCAAAACGCTTCAGGTTCAAATAGATGTGCTTCATTCACAGCATCCTCCATGCATATGCCCGTACTCATCCATCGGATCAAGATCCGGATTCTTCATACAAAGATGAACCGCTGCCTTCTTAAACGTCATCGGAAGAGCCAGGATATTTGGCTCATAGCCCACATACTTCTTTTCCGCATCGGCAAGTGCCTCTTCAAACGTCTCCCGCGTCTTCAGCCCCATACCCCTTGCATACCCAGGCTGCTCAGCACCAACAATATAGATAGCGCTCGTATTCATCTCAGCGATATGCCCACAACTCATCATCGAGAAGCCATGGAACGGATGGAATGCATTCGCAAAACGATATTTCCGAATATACTCCTCATTCGTAGCATAATACTCGCCGAGACGATTCATATCCGGCAGCGTCTGCATATGATTGTGCTGGAACTCATCATATAAAGCAGGCAGATACGGCCAGCGTGCCTCATTGAAATAGCCATTACATATGGAAGAACAAATGATGACACAATGATCACTCATGATTCGCTTAAACCGCAGAACCTGTGCACTCAGCGCCTGCATCATCATGATTGGATTTGTCCCCATACCGTCACCATAGTGGAACTTCTGTGGCATACCAAACACAAGGACATCATATTTTTTCTCTGCCCAGTGAACGTAAGTCCTCTTATCCGCAAGCTTCCAAGATTCCGGCATCATTACAGCCGCATAGCCCGAATAAATTGCAATTTGTCGTGAATTCGTGTCCAGGACTGCATCGCAGCAGAAGAATGGATGACCCATCTTCTCTTCCATATGCATCGAGATCTCATCAAACTTATGGCGCATCAGTGATCCATTATTCACCGGCGTAAAATCCTTGCGATGCATCACTTCCGGAACATGGTGAGACGCGATACAGCGCCAGTTTGATATCCCGGTTGCACTGTGCTTATAGCCACCGGAATAGCCGCCATAAGGATTTCCCTGCACATGTCCAACCAGAATCGGGATGTCACAATCAAAGACATATTTATTCATGTAAACAGGATCCAAACGCTCGGTCAAGCCAAGATAAACCATATGATCCGGGTCCTCCGAATCATGCGAAATGATCTGATGCGTAAACCAGAACTCTTTAAACAAATCCTCACCAAAAATCGCTTTCGCATCTGCCTCCGTCGAACGCGGATGCAGACCATTGGAAATGATGAAAAGAATATTCTTTTTCTGAACGCCAGCAGCATAAAGCTCCCGGAGCATATATTTCACAGCAAGCTTCCGATGACTCGTCGCCTGCTCCCCGCCTTTGACACGATCCGGAATAATAAAGGTCACTGTCGCCGGACGCTCCGGATGTTTCTGATGCGCTTCTTTTACCAGCTCTGTCAACGTCGGCATGCCTAGCGGATGGGAAAGTGACTCTTCATAAGCCGCTTCCAGCTTGTCTTCCGGAATATAATCCGGATCTTTTACCGTTTCCCCAGGGATAAAAATATCCGTAGAATCTGGCAGCATTGCAGAAAGCGTTCCCTGTCCATATTCAAAATCAATTTTCTTCATATATTATTCTCCTTCACATGTCAGTTGAAATGTATCATCTGTGTTAACGGTTCTCCGATCAAAGGCCGGCACCAATCAAGGAACGAAGCAGTAACACCGTTGCCGGCAGAATTAATCATGTCATCACTCATTTTCCGTTCAAACATCATCACCTTTTCGATCGCAACGGCTTCCATCACCACCCGGTACGGTTCCGTACTCACGCGGCGGATGGCAACCATCTTTCCACTCTCATTGTACATGGCCAGACGGCATGCTTCTGCGCCCGCCTGTATGGCTTCTTCCCTGTCAACACTGCTTTGCATCAAACAGGAACAACGGCCAAGCAGACCCGGCTTCTCACCACGCGCCTTGTACCCAAGTTCCTTAATAACAAGGTTCGCAAGATGCGACGAAACATCCCCAAAATAAGTTGCCCTGCCGCTTTTGAAGATCGGAGGAACAATCGGATCACCCTTCTCATCGTGCAGCCCTTCCGAGCAAACAACGACAATTCCTTTTTTCTTTGTCAGAAGCCTGCGAACATCTTCCAGAAACCTGGCCTGACTGAATTTTCTCTCCGGAAGATAAATCAAATCCGGTCCCGGCTGCCCGTTTTCTCCAGCCAGAGCACTGGCTGCAGTAATCCAGCCGGCATTTCTGCCACTGGCTTCCATGACAACAACATGAATTGGAAGAGACTGTACATCCGCACACAGCTCCCTTGCCGACTGCGCAATATAGCGCGCAGCCGAGCCATACCCGGGACTATGATCGGTCAGTGCCAGATCATTGTCCGTCGTTTTAGGGATTCCCATGCATGCAATCTCAAGACCGCGGTCCTTACACGCATGATAGAGCTTTCCGCATGTGTCCATGGTCCCGTTTCCGCCATTCATTAATACCCATCCAATATTGTTCTTAATCAGGATCTCGACAATTTTGGAATAATCATTTTCCCCAAGCGCATCTCTTGAAGTTCCAATCGCACTGCCTGGCGTCTGCAGCAAAAGATCAAGATCCCTATCTGACAGATTTCCCAGTTCAATGAAGCGTTCTCTCAGTATTCCTCCAGTCCCATTTTCCGCACCGTAAATATGATCAATTTCCGGATACTTCTTAGCCTCCTGAATGGCTCCATACAGAGAACTGTTCATCACAGCCGTCGGACCGCCGCCATGAACAATTAAGAGATTCTTTTTCAGCATCTGCTATTCCTTTCCAAGTGCAGCAAATAATCTCGCCTTATACGCTTCCACGCCCGGCTGATCAAACGGATTAACGCCAAGTATTTCAGCAGATATATAGCAGGCATACTGGAAGAAATAGAACAGCTCACCGAATCCACAGGCATCCAGACGTTCCATTTCAACATTGAGACACGGAAGATCCTTACTGTGTGCCTGAATCGTCGCTTCAAAATCAATTTGATTGATATCCTTGAAATCCATCCCATTCAGATAATCAAAATAATCTTTTTTTCCATCGCCATGGATCACCAGACTGCTCTGTCCCTCCTTTACGGTCAGGAATGTTTCAAGCAGCACATGAGTTCCGGACTGAATAAACTGACCAACTGAATGAAGATCCTCACTGAATTCGCAGCAGGAAGGGAATAACCCCTTTCCATCTTTCCCTTCACTTTCCGCAAACAGCTGCTGCCACCACTTATAGAACCAGCGCAGCTGCGGCTCAAAGCTGGACAGTACTTCAACACGATACCCATGCTGGAACGCTGCATTACGGATACATGCATATCTATAGGCAGGATTATCAGGCGTACATTCTTTTTTCAGGCGCGCTTCCATTTCCGCTGCGCCGCGTGCAACGGCGTGAATATCGATCCCGGCAACAGCCATCGGCAAAAGGCCAACATTACTGATAGCTGTATACCTTCCCCCAATATCCTCCGGAAACTCCAGAAACTCATAACCATTATCACGGCAAAGCTGCTCCAGCGAACTTCCCTTCGTCCCCGTCGCAATAATCCGCTCCGCAGCGCCTTTTTCCCCATAGGTATCTTCCAGATACTTGCGAAGAATCCGGAAAGAAGCACCCGGTTCCAGCGTTTCAAAGTTCTTCGCAATGCAGTCAATGTATACGGATTTGCCTTCGAGAGAAGAAAGCATCCGGTTCAAAGCATTGGAAGATAACGTATTCCCAGCATAGATAATTTCCGGATTCCCCTCTGTCTTCAATGCTTCAATCACTGAGCGCGCCGCATTGTTGGAACCGCCAACGCCAATCAGCACAAACGCATCCGCATTATTTCGCACTTTATCTGCCAGTTCCTGGATTCTCTGCAGATGGTCTTTATCCGCCCATTGGGACACATTGAGCCAGCCAAGGCTGTCCCGGTATTTCGCTTCCCCCTTTGAAACCTGATTCAAAAGCGAAAGGTTCTGCGCCATTACCTCTTTTGCCTCGGCCGCAAATGGTTCGTCCAGGTAGTTTTCATGGAGCGTGATCATGAGTTATCACCTCCGTCAGCAACCGCCTCCGCAGGGCACGTATACACTCTGTTATGCATCACATCCAGTTTTTCACCTGTCAACATGACACTCTTCTGCATCACAATATCATCGCTGGATGTACCGATCATGAGGCTGAGCTCCCCAGGCTCGACAACAAATTCCATATTTTCGTTGTAATAGCCAAGTTCTCTTGTGGAGAGATGGAACTTCACCGTCTTCTTTTCACCCGGCTTAAGCTTCACTCTGAGGAAACCGCAGAGCTGCTTGTTTGGACGAATGACATTTGCGTCCTCAAAATACTCATAAAGCTGAACAGTTTCGGAGCCTTCACGGTCACCCGTATTTGTCAGATCTACCGCCACATCGATCATGCCACCAGTCGCACAGGTATCCGATGACAGCCTCATATTCTCCAATCGGAAGGTTGTATAGGACAGGCCATAGCCAAATACATACAGAGGATGGAAATCTTCATTTACATAACCGCCGCTGAAAACACCTCCCTCAGCATGCTTAGCATCTGTGTATCCGCTGCCAACATGATGATTATAGAAAACAGGTGCCTGCCCTGCGCTAGCCGGAATCGTTACCGTCAGCTTGCCACCAGGGTTGCTTGTACCATCAAGGACATCGCAGATGACCTTTCCTGCACTTGGGCCTGGCATAAATGCCTGAATAATCGCTGCACAGTGCTTTTTTGCAAATTTCACCGAAAAGATCTGAGGACCATAGAGAACAACAATCACTTTCTTTCCAGTCGCCGTCACTTTCTCAAGAAGTTTTTCCTGAACACCCGGAAGTTCAAACGAGCTGCGATCCTTCCCTTCACCACCGGTCACATTTACCCAGCCGCAGTTACCACCAAGAGCGCAGATCACCACATCGCTTTCTTCCGCGATCCGAACAGCTTCATTGATCCCACGTTCATCATCTCCAATGATGCTGCAGCCTTCGGCATACTTGACATCAAATTTCTTTTCCAGTTCTTCCTTCAATGTGGTACCGCCCATATTTCGGATCACCTGGTTCATGGATGGGAGCTTGGCAACATCCTCTGATGAATACATAGCAAACATACTGTTGAAAACGCCAGTCTGTTTCTTCTTTCCTGCAGCTAGATCAGCCATACCGCCGATCGAAGTCTCAACATTATCGCGGAACGCCTCAGCCATCTCGATGTAAGCAGGGTATGTATAACCAGAAATCGGATAACGCAGACTGTCCGCATGCGGCCCAACGACAGCTACCTTTGTATGTGCAGCAAGAGGCAGACACCCATCATTTTTCAGAAGAATGATGGAATCTCTTGCAATTGTTTCACTCAGTTTCTTCTTTTGCGAATTTGAAAGTGCATCATGAATTTCACTGTTATCTTCTGTTACATAAGGATTTTCGAACAAACCATATTCAAACTTAATCGTCAAAATTCTTCTAACAGATTCGTCCAGACACTCTTCCGATACCTTTCCTTCACGGACTGCCTGCGGCAGTTTTGCAAATGCATCCCCAACAGGAATTTCTGTATCAGCACCGCAGTTCTTCGCCAGAATTCCCGCATCTTCATAGGTACGTGTCAGACGATAATGGTTCCATAAGCGTCTTACGCCAGCGCCATCACTTGTTAACATCCCCCTAAACTGCATCGTCTTGCGCAACAGATCAATCGAGATTTTCTTATTTGCAAGAACATTCATCCCGTCGATTTCTCCGTAGTTTGCCATCACGCCGGAAATATCAGCTTCTTTCATGGCCGCTTCAAACGGAGTGCAGAAGACTTCATACAGCTCACGGTCATTGATTCGCGCCTGCGTACAATTCATGCCCCCCTGCGTCTCGGAATAACCAACAAAATGCTTTCCAATGCAGGCAACACCCTTCTTATCGTTCTGATTATTCTTTACATATGCAATTCCCATCTGGGAATTGAGATAGGGATCCTCTCCAAACGTCTCATAAACACGTCCCCAGCGTTCATCCCGGGCACAGTCTAGAACCGGACTCATTGTGGAATTGATTCCACAATCTCTGCTTTCCTGTCCAATGACCTCTGCCATCTTCCCAACCAGTTCCGGCTCCCAGGTGGAACCAGCATTAATCATTGCCGGAAACAATGTTGCACCCGGTACCGGCAGACCACAAAGTGATTCCGTCTGGATGGCGCATGGAATTCCCAGTCTTGTTTCCTCCATGCAATAATGCTGCACCTTGTTCACAGCCTTTACCATGGTCATGACATCGCAAAGTCCTGAAGTACTGAACTGGGTAATACGTCCCATCCCGTTCGGGAATACTTCCTTCAGTTTCTCATCGGAAACAGTGCTTTCACTAATAAATGCACCAGGAAGATTGCCGCACAACTGCGCTGCTTTTTCCTCCAGTGTCATCTTTGAAAGCAAGTCCTCTACACGCTGGGCAACTGGTTTTGAAGGGTCCTTGTAAATTTCCATTTTTATTTCTCCTTTTTATTTTTCCATTCCTGAATCAACGTAATGATCACGCCGGCTCCCATTCCTTTGCGAATCATCTCCTTCACCTGTTCAGACAGTTCCTTTGGGCAAATGTCTTTAAGCATATTCCACATCATCTGAGGCGTCTGTCTCATATCGATCTGATAAGGAACAACATCTGCTGTTTTCTGATAGAAGCGGAGTAAACTAAGCCGGTATTTATTGATTACTTCCTGATATTCAGCACAATCAATTACATTGTGTGTTTCCTTTGGATCCTTAATCAGATCATAGAATTCATCTTCACCAGTGATCCTGGATACGTACTTGTACTTCCTGTCACGCAGCATGGCTGCCTTGGCATGGGCTTCTTCGTCCGTCTGTGCAAGCATTTTGGGATAGTAGGCCATTGTTTTTGAAGGCCCGCTGCCGCCGCCTGCAGAATGGTACTCATCGCAATGCTCTTCCTGCGGAAGTCTTCCTCCTTCGCAGAAGGCAAATGGTCTGCCCTCTGCATCACAAGTTTTCAAATCGTTACGAAGGCTTCTTGCAAACACTGTCCGCTGCGGTGTAAATCCCGCATAGTCAGTACAGGTACCATAGATATCAATGAGTTCCGCAATGGACTCACGAATCCCCGGGACACAGCTTTCACCTTCCGGCGGTTTTACAACAAGAGGCACTCTGGTTAAACAATCTTCAAATGTACTCTGCGCCTTTTCTACAAGACCATAATCTCCCGTATAGTCTCCGTGATCAGAAAAGAAGAGAATCAGGCTATTCTGATACATTCCTTTATCCTTTAATGCTTCACACACCATCCGGAATTGATCATCAATCTTTGAACACATCGCAAGATACACGGTTCTTAGTTCATCCCATTGGGATTCGCTCAGGTGATCCAGATTTTCCAGACGGTGCAGCTCCTGCATCATTTTGGACTTGATGTGACATTCAGAGAACTTCACGCGTTTTGGAAGTTTTCGCCGATCTATTTTCCTGTAATACTTTTCCTCAATCTGGTATGGGCAGTGGGGATAGGTCAATCCCAGGAACATCAGCAGCGGCTGATCAGAATCCCAGGTCTGAATTCTATGGATTGCAGCAGCAACACTCATATCATCTCTGGTGAGAGAATTATTCGACAGGACCCCTTTGAAGTGGGAATGCATTTCTCCATTTATCTTCTGATTCGCTAAAACCTCAATTTTCTCAGCAGATTCAGGATGATATATCTCATCTGCATTTGATTCCATCCACCCCGGAATCTGACCGGCAAACAGATCATTTCGATCATTCATCCAGACATGGTAGCCTTGTGCCTTTAACTCTCCGAACAGATTATCTTCCCCAGGATGAAGCAGATATTGCATCGTACGATGCCCATGAACATGAGGATAGAGCCCCGTAAACATGCTGCACCTGCTTGGGACACACACCGGATTCTGACAGAATGCGTTATGGAATGATACCGCATCCGTCTGAATCATCTGATCCAGAAATGGTGTACATGCAGCCGGATTGCCTAAATGTCCAATCCCGTCCCAGCGCATTTCATCCGGATTGAAGAGGATAATATTCGGGCGCCGGGTAGTTTCAGATTCCATAACGTTCATACAGCTCATCCGGAGCTTCGTTTTCCTGCAGGAGCATTTTCATGGCACAAAGAAGGTTCTGTTTAATTTCTTCATTATCCAATGGTTGATTCTCCTTAGGATCCTTTGTCAGATCAAACAACAGGTCCTCTCCAACCTCCTGTTGACCAGCAAATCTTCCGGAAGGATCCGCAGGAATCTGTAATACAGGATCCTTTTTCGTAAAGGTAAAAGGGCGATGCAACTTTGCACTTTCAAGTTCTTTTTCTGAGAATAAAGTCTTCATGTGCGCCGGCATCAAAGTGTATTCGTACAATTCAGATGATTTCTGAACCGCTCTTAGCAGCTTGTATCTACCATCCATAATGCCAATCGGTCCACCATGATATCCAAATAAGATATATGGATGAACAACATCATCCGTGCTGATGGCACCACGCAGCACACGTCCCTGCATATCCTCAGGGATAGCAATATTGAAATATTCCAACAGTGTCGGGGCGATATCGATCGTTTGTACAACGGCAGACCTTCTCTCCCCGGCTTTGCGGCAGCGAGGATCCCAGATAAAGAACGGAATATGAATCAGTTCCTCATAACAGGGCATAGTTCCTTTGCCCCACCACTCATGTTCACTTAGCAGGAAACCATGATCGGTATTGACGATCAACATCGTATCCTCCCACAGGTTCTGGGCGTCCATTTCATCCAGCACTCTTCCCAGCTGCTCATCACAGAAAGAAACCAATGCATAATATTTTCGACGCATACGGTCAATTTCCGATGAAGATTCATGAACCTTGCTGTACGAAGGCCAGTCGGGGGAATTGTACTCATCAGGGCTCAAAAACTTTGACTGTTCTGAATCCGGAGAGAAAAACGGCTCATGCGGGTCAAACGTTTCGATCTGAAGGAACCAGTTATCTTCCTGTCCGTTTTTCTTCATAAATTCAATTCCATTATCAAATGTCTGATGCATCGGCCATTTGCTGGCATCATCCATCTTTTCCCTGTCAGCTTGATTGATTCTGGATATTTCCTGTCGCTGTTCTTTCATCTTTGGGGGAAGATAATCAACGTCCTGCATCATGGAGGTACAATCCTTGCCACGCAGGGAAAGATCTGCATTCCATCCATCGCTTTCCTGGCCCCGGTGCATTTCATAGCTGGAATATCTGCCGCAGTAACCGGCACCGCCATCCTGAATGTAGTGATAATGATCGGTTGAAAGATGTGTATAAACTCCGTTGTTTTTCAGAATTTCAGGCATCGAGTCATCAAACGGTTCCAGAGGCCCCCAGCTTCTATGCAGAAAGTTATAACGGCCGGTGTGAATTTCTCTTCGCGCTGGCATGCATGGAAGGCTGCCTGCATAACACCGGTCAAATTGAACGGAATGTCTGGCAAGCCGCTCAAAATTCGGACATGGTACAGGTCCTCCATTCACAGAGAGCAGATCTCTTCGCAGAGAATCGTACATTACCATGATTGCTTTCATTTAGTATCTCCTTTCTCATCAACAGGGCTGGTGTAAAATCAGTAATAGGAATCAGAGGAATTTCTATGAATCAGAAGAACTTTATTGTCGACCCCTATAAATTTGGTGTCGCTGCCGCAACTTGCATCGTTTCGCTCGCCCTCGGGATCACCTTACTTACGATTCACCGCATGGGATCATCTTTTGTATTTCTGGCTATAGCAGCTGTATTCGCCTATATTGCATTTCTCAACGGTTCTACTGTTCGTCTTACTAAGGAAGGGGTTTCACTTCATTTTTGGAAAATAAGCAGAAAGTTTGTTCCATGGCCAGAAATCAGAGAAGTAGGTGTCGCAGGAACGAAATACATCCGCCAGAAGAATAAAGACGATGTAGGAAGTGTTTTCATTTATTTCTCAAAAAAGGAAATGAGTGATGAAGAACGTAATCAGATGCTGTTTGCATGGCCGCCCAAAGATATGATCTATATGCGGTTTATCGATGAACGCTTATTTCAAGCGCAGTTGTTTTATCCCGGAAAAATCATTTTTTATCATAGTGGCAAAATTCATCTCTGATGAATAAATGAGGGCAGACACACGAAAGTCATCTGCCCTCATTTATTAAATTTCATGAATTCTTGCGCATGTTACGAAATGGCCCGGAGCAATTTCTTCCTGCTTCATTGGTTGATGGCACACTTCTTTTGCAAAAGGGCAGCGCGCAGCAAATCTGCATCCCGGTTTCGGATTGATTGGTGAAGTAATCTCTCCCTTAATGATCTGACGCTTCATAGGATGGTGAATGTCAGTCGTAGGGATCGCTGAAAGTAACGCCTGTGTATATGGATGCGTAGGATGATCAAATATTTCTTTTGTTGGGGCTTTCTCAACTACCTGACCAAGATACATGACACAGATATCATCCGAAATATGCCGAACAACGGACATATCATGAGTAACAAACATGTAAGTAAGATGCTTCACAATCTGCAGCTGCTTCAGCAGATTCAATACCTGTGCCTGAATGGATACATCCAGTGCTGAAACAGGTTCATCGCACACAATAAATTCCGGTTCCAGAGCAAGCGCACGTGCAATAACAACTCTCTGTCTTCTTCCACCATCCAGTTCGTGAGGATAGGATCGACGCAGACGTTCATCGATGCCGACAACTTCCATCAGTTCATCGGCTTTTCGTTCGACATCTGCTTTGGAATAACGTTTGGAAATAATCAATGGTTCCCGGATCGTGCTATCAATCGATTTTCTTGGATCCAGAGAAGAATAAGGATCCTGAAAAATGATCTGCATCTTTTCTCTGGCATCTTTCAGTTCTTTCCCTTTGACATGGGTGATATCCTTGCCATCCAGAAGCACTTTTCCATCCGTCGCGTCATGGAGATGAATAATTGTTCGCCCAAGGGTAGATTTTCCACAGCCGGATTCTCCAACAACACCCAGAGTTTTTCCGCGTTCAATGGTAAAGGTGACATCATCGACTGCATGAAGCATGCCATGCGGGGTTGAAAAATACTTTTTCAGATCCTGAACTTCAATAACAGGTGTTTCCTTTTCACTCATGATTCTTCTCCTGGTCATTCAAGACTTGCTGAAGGTGAATGCATCTGCAAAGATGTCCATCCGGCGTCTTCTGCATGTCGATAGAGCCACTTCTGCATTCGTCTGATGCATACTTGCATCTGGGAGCAAACGGGCATCCCTTCGGAAGATTTGTTGGATCAGGAGGAAGACCATCAATCGGATGGAGCCACTCTTCATCATGCTTAATATCCGGAATGGCACCAAACAGTCCGATCGTGTATGGATGGCAGCGATGATCAAAGATCTGTTCCAGAGTTCCGTATTCAACAATATGGCCAGCATAAATAACCGCCACAGAAGTGCATACCTGCGCAACAACACCCATATCATGCGTAATCAGAATCATTGCGGTGTGGTATTTTTTCTGAAGCTGACCAATCAGTTCCAGAACCTGCGCTTGGATCGTAACATCCAGCGCCGTCGTCGGTTCATCTGCAAGCAGAAGGTTTGGGTTGCATGCCAATGACATAGCAATGACAACACGCTGCTTCATGCCGCCGGAGAACTGATGCGGATATTCATCGTAACGTTCGCGGGGGATGTTAACCGTTTCGAGCATTTGGCATGCTCTTTCCTTTGCCTCCGCATCAGAAATTGTTTTTCCTTCTTCAGGATGGAGTTTAACAACTTCAGCAATTTGAGAGCCAACGGTCATCGTTGGATTCAATGCCGTCATTGGGTCCTGAAAGATCATGGAAATATCATTTCCGCGCAGCTTCTGCATCTCCTTTTCCGGCAGATCAAGGACATTCTTACCGTCCAAAAGGATTTGACCATTGGTGATTTTTGCACCAATGTCCGGAAGAATTCGCAGAATCGACTTTGCAATCGTGGTTTTCCCTGCTCCGGTTTCTCCCACCAGTCCAAGCGTCTGTCCTTTTTCAAGCGTAAACGATACTCCGTTGACAGCTTTTACAATTGCATCATCGGATTCGTATTCCACATACAAATCCTTTACCTCAAGATAAGGAACTTTTTTCTGTTCTGTATTTTCCATTTCAGTCTCCTTATCAGCGCATCAACTTTGGATCAAGCGCATCGCGCAGACCATCACCAAGCAGGTTCAGCGACAATACCGTAACAGCAATAGCAGCGCCGGGGATCAGCAGCATGTGCGGTGCCTGACGCATATACTGGCGTGCAGCCGCAAGCATTGCTCCCCATTCCGGCAGCGGCGGTTGAACACCAAGCCCCAGGAAGGAAAGGCCAGCAGCCGTCGTAATCGTTCTTGCGACACCCATCGTTGCGGAAACAATCATCGGAGAAAGACAGTTCGGAATCAAATGACTAACGATGATTTTGAATTTGCTGCAGTTGATTGAGTATTCCGCTTCAATATATTCATTTTCTCTTTCCTTCAGCATCTGGGCTCTCAACAGCCGGGCCGATCCGGCGATACCGCCGATAGAAAGCGCAATGATTGTATTGATGTACCCAGGTCCAAGGATTGCCGATAAAACAATCATCATTAACATGCCCGGGATTGCCTGGATAACATCCAGAATCCGCATAACCAGATTATCGACCCAGCCGCCGAAGAAGCCTGCGATGGATCCGATGATCATTCCAAAGAAGTTGGAAAATAGCATGGCAAGAATTCCAATCGACAGAGAGAATCTGGAGCCATAAAGGATACGGCTAAAGATATCTCTGCCCATTTCATCACATCCAAACAGATGTCTGGCAGATGGAGTTGCAAACATGGAAGTCATATCCATCTGTGTCACATCGTAAGGAATAATATAGGGAGCCAGAATTGCAAGAACAACCTCCACAATCAGGATGAAGAGACCGACCATTGCAACTTTGTTCTTCCGAAGCTGCTTCATGATACGGCCGAATTCTGAAGATTTTTTTGCTTTTATCGTCACTTCAGACATTTGCCTTCTTTCCTTTCCTGTGCTTCTTTGCGCCAAGTGCGATATATTGTGCTTTAATTCGCGGATCAACCAGCGCGTAGAGCAAATCAACAATCAGCATGATGAACGAGAAGGTAATTCCAAGAACAATGGTTCCCCCCTGAACAATCGGATAGTCACGACTGTTGACAGCGCCAATGACATACGAACCCATTCCAGGAATACTGAATACTGTTTCAATAATGATGGCCCCACCCAGCAGTACGCCGAATGTTGTACCCAGAACCGTAATGATTGGAATAAGAGCATTTTTCAACGCATGCTTACGAATTACATCCTTTTCAGGAACACCCTTTGATCTGGCTGTCGTAATGTAATCTGCACGGATCACATCAAGCATGGATGATCGGGTTTGACGTGCGCAGTCAGCCAAGGCTCCAGCGGAGCACGCAACTGCCGGAAGTATGTAGCTTAATAAACCGCGATCGATACCCATAGCAGGCAGCCAACCCAATTTCACAGAGAACAGAAGTATCAGCAATAGCGCCAGGAAAAAGTTAGGAATCGAAGTGAATATTAAGGCGAGGACCATTGAGAGTGAATCCTGCCATTTGTTCTGGTGCGTTGCCGCATTGATTCCCAGCGGAATGCCCAATACATAGGCAATGACAAGTGTCGTACTTGTCAGCAACAGAGTTCGCGGCATACGCTCTGCAATACTCTGGCTAATGCTGACTTTGGTAAGCCAGGAGGTTCCTAGATCAAAATGAAGGAACACATCACTCATATATCTTGCCAGACGAACAATATAAGGATCATTCAACCCTAATAGTGCACGCTCTGCTTCAAGATCTGCCTGCGTTGCAGTTGAGCCCAGAATGATAGCTGCCGGATCCCCGGGGCAAAGAAGCATAAGCGAGAACACAAGGATTGTTACGCCCAGCACGATTGGTATCATCCACAACAATCTTTTAACAATATATCTGCCCATAATTACCTCAGTGCTTTCAAGAGTGCAGGCAGCATCAACGTTTAGATGCTGCCTGTCGTTCAATACGTTGTGCGATTATTCAAACTGGCACGAAGCCGGGTTAATATGATGGCTGCTGCTTGCAACAACAATCTTTTTTACCTTCAGTGTATTTTTCCAAAAGGTAAATACATTTTCGTCAATAATCCCATAGGCAATCGCATTGTCTTTCAGATACTTATGAACTGCATCAATGTTTGCTTCTGTGTATCCATCAACAGTCCATGCCGCATCAATCAGCTTTTTAAGCTCTTCGTCATGTCTGCCAGTCGCATCGCAGGCATAACCATTGGTAGTAAAGCCTTCCTGGTCATATCTTGTCTGCCAGTGCTGAGTTAATGTGACCGCGCCAATTGTATTGATCATCATGTCATACTGTGTGCCATCAAGACGAACTGCCATAAATCCTGCGCTGTCACGCTGATCAATCTTGACATTAATACCTGCAGCAGACCAGAAATTCTGAAGGATCTGAGCAAGTAAGGACATGGTGGAATTCGAACTTACGAGGAGGGAAATCTCTTCTCCGTTATATCCGGATTCTTTCACCAGCTGCTTTGCCTTTTCAAGATCATAATTGTAGTAATCTTCATTTTTCCACTTATCGAGATAGCCAATGGCTGTTTCCGGACAGACATCGTACATATGGACTGCATAGCCACTTGAAAGTCCCTGAATCAAACCATCCTGATCGATTGCGTACAACAGTGCCTGGCGAAGTTTCAGGTTGTCTGCGAGAATGCTTACGCCACTTTGATCCACATAGCCTGCATCTGCTTTTGCCTGATCAACACCCGAGAAGAACAGCTCGTATCCCTGAGAGCCATTTTTCAGCAGGACCGTGTAATCGTTGTTATCTACATAGTTCTTTCCCGTCGCTATCGCGACCTGATCAGCGATATCAAGCTGTCCGTTTTCGACGCCGATGCCAAGCTGCGACGCTTCTGGAATGGCGAGATATGTGACCGTTTTCTGAATCGGTCTGACACATTCAGGAATCTTATCCAGCATATCTTTTGCCCAGTAATCATCCCGTCTGTCAAAAGTGACTGAACTGGATGATGTGAACTCAGAGACAATATATGGAGATGTAGAAACCGGCTTCGTGGCCATTTCATCAGTGCTTTCTTTAAATGCTTTCTCTGACACAATATAGGTATCCTGCATGAATGTTTCCAGGACGCCCACAATATTCTGTGTGAAAACAACATCGAAGGTATAATCCCCTGTTTGTGTAACGCTTTCCACTTTGTTATAGTTCGGCTTTAATGCTCTGGTCTTTGATTCATTGATAAACCAAACGACATCGGAAGCAGTAATTGCATTTCCGGCGGAGTCAGCCATGTTATCCCAAATCTCAAAGTGATAAGTTTTGCCATTGTCATCGGTGGTCCAGGATTTTGCTGCCCATGGTTTGAATTCCTTATCTGCAGCTTCCACAGCTAATGACTCATACATCTGCAGAAAATAGGTCTGGTCACGCGCAGCATTTGTCTGGAACGGTGAAAGTGTCTGCGGTGTCATCCCGATCCCCTCAGTGATAGATTTATCGCTTAATTCAACTGTTTCCGGAACATCTTCTGTAGACGATACCGAAACAACGTTTGTAGCTGTGACGTTTGCCCCTCCATCCGGAGTGCCTGCTCCTGATGTATTGCCCGCCGGAGTTCCGGATCCAGATCCGTTTCCGCAAGCTGAGAGCAGTGATAGTGCAAGCATTGAAACCGATAGCCTTTTTAGAACTTTTTCCATTTTTCCCTCCTGATTATTGGCTTAACTTCAATTACTTTGATGAAAATTATGATGGATTTGCCTATTTCTCCTTCACCTTTCCGCATTATTTAATTAAATTAATTAAGTTGCACTTTCACTATAGGCATCTGTTAAAAGTTAGTCAATAGTAAGCGCTTACTTTTTTCTTTTTTTAGCTTTTTTAGCAATTGCTCTTGCGATCATGAAAGATGGCATCCGATTTTTCACACACTTCATTAATTATCATCTCTCCCCTCCTTACTTTTGCGAAAGCATCCAGAGCGGCAGTATCTTCTTTTCTTTGCTCTAATCCATGAAAGTAAATCCATCTGCACACAGGCGGCGGTTATCCTTTGAAAGATGAATATCAAAACGATGAACTTCACCATTTTCATAAGGATGATCTGTTTCTAATGTCCCTTTTCACTCGGCCCATTCAACTTCATTCATTTTCAACGCATACTGTTTCAAAAGGAGCCTGGCCACCGCGCCAGCAACAGCATTTCGTTAAGGCTTTGAACCGCCCTGATATTTGTTGTAGCCAGCCTTCTGATTCACACTGACGTTAGAAACATCGATACAGTTATTCTTAGTGATAGAGCACCTTCCGGCCATGATGGTAATTACTCATAACAGAACGATGAGCAAAGGAACCAGCAAAATCATGTGGAGAAATGCTGCGGAAATTTGATGATACTAATGATTTATTCCACTTACATAAACTTTTGAAATGAATTCAAAAAGTCTATGATTATGACAGCAATTGAAGCGTTTGTAGAAACCTGGTTTAGGCAGATCGGGAGCTCAACAATGGATTAAGCTGCCTGCACGCCATTGGTTCTCGAAAAGCTTTAATATATATTGGCAGCGCATAATTGGGAGGTATTGGAATGACCCTGCAACAATTGAAATATTTATTGGCAGTTGCGAGTTATGGCTCGATCAATGCTGCCGCAAAAAGTTTATATGTGTCGCAGCCGAGTATTTCTGTGGCAATCAGTTCTCTGGAAAACGAATTCGGTTTTACAATCTTCGAAAGAACAAGCAAGGGTATTATCATTACAAAAGAAGGCAAGGAGCTTATCCAAAGAGCTACTGTGGTAGTGCAGGAAGCAGACAAGATTGCCGAAGATTATCTTGGGTACTCTGAAAAAAAGAAGATATTTCGCGTCTGCGCTCAGCATTATACGTTTGCTTCTGAAGCTTTTATGCAACTGGTGAAAATGACGACGGACGAACTGTATAACTTTTCGTTTGTTGAGACTACAGATGAACAGACATTGCTGCATCTTACTGCGAATAAATGTGAAATTGGAATATTGTATTGGACAGATCGTAACTATCAGGCCATGAGCGAGCGTCTTGAACGTGATGGTTTGGAATTTCATCAGCTTTTTAAATCTGGTCAGTATGTGATGCTGCTAAAAAGCAATCCTTTAGCACAGAAAACAATAATTGATGCGGTAGACCTGCAGGAGATGCCTTATATTCAATTTGAAAAGGGAGAATTCAACTCGTCTTATTTTACAGAGGAAACCTCAACAGTATTTGGGCACGGCCGCGTAGTAAATGTTTCTGATCGAAGTGATATGTTCTATTTTCTGGAACAACTGAATGGATTCACAATTTGCACAAATATGATTCATCCTTATTTAAACGGAAAAAACATCACGACAGTTCCGCTTTCAAAAACCGATTTAGTGTCCGTCGGTTATGTGACAAAAAAAGAAGGATTGAGTGTGATTGGGAAGAAATATGTGGAGTTGCTACATAAATGTGCAAGAAAGCTTCTTAATCACGCATAAAAGATTTTTATAACCGGGTGGAAAATTAATCACAAGCGGATTAAACAGAGTTCAAATGAGTCTTGAAAAAATGGCCTTCAATGGCCTTTTTTTGATAGTTTTTTAAAAATTTGATCTAAGATCTTTCTCTCTTTCAGCATAAATAAATCATATAGGTGAAAAGAATAACATGATAGATATTTCACTTATAATCTTGCTATGGATTCAAAAGCGATTTTGATCCATTGAAAGGGGATATTTATGAGTGAATCAAAAAAATCTTTACGGAAGCCATCATTAAAAGGTGCGATAGGAATTCTGATTCTTGCAGTCGTTATTTTGATGTATGGCATTATCGGTCTTGGGCAGGATCCTAAGATCCCGCTGCTTCTGTGTACTCTTGTAATGATGTTCTATGGGCTGCATCTCGGTCATACCTGGAATGACATGATGAAGGATGCTTTCAAATCCATTTCCAGCAGTCTTGAAGCTATGCTGATCATCATGACAATTGGTATGGTTATTGGCTCCTGGGTAGCAGGGGGAACTGTTCCGTACGTTATTTATTGGGGATTGAAAATCTTTAAGCCATCGATCGTTCTCCCCTTCACAGTAGTCCTTTGTGCCATTATGTCTACATTAACCGGTTCCTCTTGGACAACCGCTGGAACTGTTGGTGTAGCAATGCTGGGCATCGCCACTTCAATGGGTATTCCTGCTCCGGTTACCGTAGGTGCAATTTGCTGCGGTTCATTCTTCGGTGATGCCCAGTCGCCAATGTCAGATGGCTTTAACTTCTCAGCAGCCATTTCTGATTCAGAGGTATACAAAGCCGCGAAAAATATGCTTTGTTCTACAATCCCTGCTCTGATTATCAGTATTGTAATTTTTGCAGTCATTGGTGCAAATTATTCTGCTTCGGGAATTGGCGCATCGGAACAGATTGAGCAAACATTAGGCGGACTTGAAGCAGGGTTCAATCTCAGTCCTCTTACACTGATCCCGGTTGTTGTTATGGTCGTGATGATTGCAAAGAAAGCTCCGGCTGTTGGAACGATGGTAGCAGCAGCGGCTGCTGGCACTCTGGTAGCAATTTTTGTACAGGGAAATTCTTTGGCTGATTCTCTGTCTTATCTTGTAAGCGGTTATGTTGGCAATACAGGCGTTGCGGATGTAGATCGAATCATCACCCGCGGCGGAATCAACGGCATGATGGGAACCATTGCTCTTATGTTTTTCTCTCTCTGGATGGCAGGTGTCATGCAAAATACAGGCATGATGGATGTGATTCTTGAGAAACTCGCTTCTGTTGTTAAGAAGGTATTCCCACTTACAGTGCTCACAACTCTTATTACGTTTGTGATGAGTTATTTTGCGGCAGATCCATATCTTGCCATGACGCTTCCTGCGAAGGCACTTGGCAAAGCTTATGATGATCTGGGGTTAGATCGTTCTGTACTCTCTCGCGCTGTTGATAATGCTGTATTCTTTGCTCCTATGGTACCTTGGGGATCGGGTGGCGTTTATGTAACAGCAACATTAGGAGTGCCGACACTTCAGTATATTCCGTTCTATTTTGTCGCAATCTTAGCGCCTATTTTCACCATCATTTATGCAGGAGTAAACAAGTTCCAGTATAAAGCTGAAAAACAGGCTCAAAACTGAGTTGGCTCTTTATGAACAATGATGTAAAGCGCCGAATTCAGCCAACATTTACTTCCAGCCTGATCGTAATGATTATTACGGTCGGGCTCCTGATTTATGGTGTTGCTGTACTTGGGCAGAGTCCTCATGTTGTTCTACTGTTCAGTTGCGCAGTATTGATGATATATGGGCTTATTATCGGAGTCTCATGGAATGAAATGCGTTCTTCCATTCTGAAGAGTATTTCTGAATCTATTGAGACAATGTTGATCATCTGTCTGATTGGTATTCTGGTCGGCGTATTAATGGCCAGTGGAACGGTTCCAACGATCATTTATTATGGTTTAAAGATTTTTTCTCCTGCTTTCTTTCTTCCCTCTGTGCTTCTATTATGTGCACTGATGTCCATAACAACCGGAAGCTCCTGGACAACAATTGGCACCATAGGAATTGCATTCATTGGCATTTCCTATGGTATGAAAATTCCTGTAGCAATCACAGCAGGAGCAATTATCTGTGGAGCATACTTTGGTGATAAGCAATCTCCAGTATCGGATTCAACAAACTTTGCAGCGGCAGTTGCAAAAACAGGTCTATACGATCACACAAGGTCAATGCTGTGGTCAACAACACCTGCCTTCCTAGTGTCTTTTATCCTGTTTGCAATTATCGGAGCCCGATATCAGTCCACAGCTGTAGACATCTCTCAGATTAAAACTCTGACAAGTGGAATTTCATTGGTGTTCTGGATCAATCCGGTATTACTTATTCCGCTTGTTGTCATGATCATAATGATTCTAAAAAAGACGCCTGCGATCCCAACGATGATGATTGCCATCGGACTGGCGCTACTTGAAATGGCATTTCTACAGCATCAGTCTCCAGCAGAAATTCTGCAGTACATGTATTCCGGATATGAGGCTCATACTGGAATTGAAACCGTTGACCGCTTGCTGACCAGAGGAGGCCTTATTTCAATGACCAGTACCGTAGCGTTAATGATGATGTCATTAATGATGGCCGGGTTAATGCAAATAACTTCTGTTATGGATCTCATTCTTTCAAAGATGGGAACGGTCACTGGAACAAGGTTCGGATTAGTGGCGACGACATTGGTTTCATGCATTATTTTGAGTTATTTTGCTTCAGATCCGTATCTTGCAATGCTGATTCCAGCAAATGTACTCGGGGAAAAATATGATGAGCTGAGACTGGATCGATCTGTGTTATCAAGAACACTGGAAGATGGAGCAACCATCATCTGCCCTATGGTGCCATGGGGGACCAATGGAATTTATTGTGCCAATGCACTGGGGATATCTGTGGCAACATATCTTCCTTATTACTTTATGGGGTTTTTAACTCCGGTTTTTTCACTCATCCTTGCGGCATTGAACATCGGTTGTAAAAAAGCCGAAGCGGAGGCTTAATAATGGCAGAATTGAAAATAAAAGAAAAACTTAGTTCGATTGATTCGGATTCAGACTGGATCCAGGAGGCAAAGAAAGAATCTTCTGAATTCAAAACAGGGAAAAGCAAATGGGTAAGTGAATCTGGAATAAAAAACGAGGCAGTCTATAAACAAACGTGTGCGGCCGCCGGTCAGATTATGTATCATGTTCACTTTTGCTTCGCAGACTGGAATCAGTTCAATCAGCAGACGGCTGAACTGGAAAAACAACTGGCGGAAAGAAATCTGAAACTTGATCGGTTTGGAGTCTCCATTGATGCAAGTATGGCTCTGCCAAAAGAGCTTAGAAATGATCATGGGAACCATTCTGCTTTGTACTTTTCTGATCAAAGCGATTGGGACAGACTTGCTTCAGTAAGTTGTTCGCAGGTTCATCTGGGCGATAACATGATTGGCTCTCCAGCTTCTTTTGACTCTTGTGTCCATGCTCTGAAAGCAGGAATCACTACGATGGGAAATATCTCTCAGTACTTCGGATGGGATTATCCTGAATTTCCTGATAATTGTTCAAGAACAAAGGAAACAGTCAAGGCAATTCTATGCATGGGAGTTCATAAATCTGAAGGGGCATTGATCCATTCAAATCTTGATGATGGATATGGTGAAAGTACAGAGAATATTCATGAATTGCTTGGCATGGCATTGATTGAAAAATATATTGTTGAAAACTTATGCGGTGCTCATCTTGCACCATCATTTGGTGATGATTTTCATTCTCCATATAAGCGTTTGCTAATGCTTTCAGCATTAAAGCAAATTTATGGCGACGATCTAACGGGGTCTATGCTATTTACAAATAAGCTTGGCAGAAATCATAGCGATTCGTCATTGAATGATGTACATCTTTTCGATAGTTTGCTGTTTGATATGGCTGGGCAGGTTCACTACAGAACCGGACATGCCGTTACTGTAATGGCTGATACAGGGCTGCATGAGAAAGTAACAGTTGAAGAAATTGTAAGAAAACTTGCTCTTGCAAAAGAAGAAGAAAAATATATTGGCGATGTTATCAAGCTGATAAATTTCGAAAAAATCGATGAGGTTGCAGCCATTCAGAAAGAGAATGGAAAACATTTTGCCACAGCAGTACTTGATACATTAAGTTCCTATGTAGATATAAAGAATCCATATTCATTGATGCTTGCTATTAAAACAATTGGGGTAAAGGAGCTTGTTCAGCAATTCAGTGATCCGAATGTGGAAAAAATCCCGACGGATTACCATCATTTTGAACATTAAGGAGAACAAATTATGGGCAATATTTTTGATGGAAAAGTCGCAGTCATTACAGGGGCAGGTCGAGGGATCGGAGCCGTAATCGCGGAGGTCTTCGCATCGAAAGGTGCAGATGTTGTAATCGTTGACTTAAAAGTGGATGATAATTTTGATGTCGTAAAAGAAATTCGGTCAATGGGAAGAAAATGCTGGACATATGTGTGTGATCTTACAAATGTCGAACAGATCCAGACAACGGTAAAACAAATCGTTAAAGATACAGGAAAAATAGATTTTCTGATTAACAATGCCGGTGCATATCCTGCCAAAGGCGTTCTGGAAGCGGACGAAAAGCACTTTGATTTCTGCATGAATGTCAATCTGAAGAGTGCTTTCTTCATGACGCAGGCAGTAGTCAAAGAAAGCATGCTTCCAAATCACTACGGAAAGATCGTTAACATTTCTTCGTCTGATGGTAAGATGCCTGGAAAAGGTGTTGCTTGCTATGGCGCCGCAAAGGCTGGCCTGATCAGCATCACAAAATCTTATGCCCTTGAATTGTCTGGAACCGGAATCAACTGCAATGCAGTTGCAGCTGGCTGGGTTGAGTCTGCTGCTGTTCTTGCAGGTGATCGTTGGAAAGAAGCAATTAAGACTATTCCTTGCGGACGACTTGGAAAGCTTTCTGAGATTGGTGAATCTGCCGCTTTCCTGTGTCAGGATAACGTTTCATTCATTAATGGCGAAATTCTAGATGTAAACGGCGGCTCCATCATGGACTAAAGAATAATTTACCGCCTCACACCAAGTTCATAGTGATCTTTCACCACTTGGTTATCTCCTATATCGGCAAACTGAAAAATGGCGTAATCCCCATCCTTTGGCGGAATATGCCATTTTTTCTTTCAGATATGCTTACAATTATCCCCTGCGTACTGACGCAGGTAATCACTTTGATCATCTAGTTGTCAATTCTGGCAATCAATTTATAAGGAAAAAGCTTATGTTCTATCATGATAATAATCGCTATATTAACTTTTTGTTAATTGTTCCTGCTTCTAAAGTATCTCCCGCGCACTCTCGGAGAGCGAGAAGATATAAGCAATATGTCCCTGGAAAACCTTGTTCACTGTCCCCTGAACTGTTTCCAATAATTCCATAGCATGCTCCTCTTTTCCTGAATCATTCTATGGACATGGCGGGCTGGAATCCACGTACTTTCCATCAGCATTTTGTTAAACATTTATTTACTTCTTAATAATTGTGTAAACAGATTATTGAATAAAAAACATGCCGCCCCTGAAAATACATACAATTGTCCAGCATCTTTAAAAGATTCATTGATGCCCATTTTATCCAATTCGAACAGTAAACAATTTTGTGGATAGCATTTTGCGTCATTAAGGCTTTCCTCGCTTGTGAGTTGTCTCAGTTAGAATCAAATGCCTTAGAATCCGCTGAACTTTTGGCCATTTATCTGCTGCCTGCTTTACACGATATAGATAAACAAACCAGTTCAGATAATCCTGTAAGTAACGCAGGTCCATTCCTATAAAGCGGAAGAGATAACGCTTCAGCCATGCACACATGTTGTTAATCAGGGCCATCTGCTTCAGGTACTTCGGAGAGTTATCTGCTATGTAAGCTTCACTGGAACATCCCAGCT
>Ga0256404_1004100_pt1 | contig 28130 bp, 20 predicted proteins | sample RumenRJG_01DNA_FD_185990 | JGI IMG/M metagenome (GOLD analysis project Ga0256404, IMG submission 185990) | Bovine rumen microbial communities from Lethbridge, Alberta, Canada - RJG_01 | ecosystem: Host-associated > Mammals > Digestive system > Stomach > Rumen | place: Canada: Alberta | collected...
AATAGCTATAGCTTTTATCAATCAACGAGGGTTCAATAGGAGGCGTTATCGGGACATCAATTATATGAGCTTGTAATTCATCCCCACCATGTGGAAACACAGGGTAAGGAGTATCAGGAACAGGACCCATATTTTTTCCGATGAGATAGCCAGTATGCAGGAGCCTGCCGTCAGCAGAGTAAGTATGTGAAATATAATAATCAGCATAGTTAATCATAAACGCAATATTTGACGGCAAATTTAGCAAATTATATTTAATCTGCGTAATCTTTTTGTTTAAATCTTTCGTCAGGTTGCCATTTTGGTCGTATTCGTACTCCACATCCTCGTCCGCACCGTCAGAAAAGTGGAATGCTCCGCTATAGTCAGGACCGCTTCTGCCGTCGGTCACCGTCACCAACTGATTGCCGTTATAAGTATAGCTCAGGTTGTCAATGAGCCCGTATGTATTGTTGTCCCTTAACCCATAGCGCCAAAGGGTGGTGATATTGCCCATAGAGTCATAGACATAGCGTGTCGTATAACGACTGTTTGCCGTATTGTTCTCCAAATAAGTGGCCCAAGTCAGGAAATTCTGGTTGTCATAAAGGAACTGGTAACTTCGTACTGTGGAACTACTGCCACTTTTCCAGCTCATGGCAGAAACATTGCCATTGTAACATGCAACAGAGGGGATGGCACTTCCATTGTCCGCGTTATATGATAAGTATTCTTCGAAATGGTTACTGCTTATCTTTCTCAGCCAGCTTCTTACGTTATATTCATAACTGACAGACTCTATGCCCCCAACTGTTTTTGTCGCCACTCTGCCTATATCGTCATATTCGTAGGCAGCAATGGTGACTGGTGTGGAGTTGTTAACGGAGTGTGTCACAGAAACCAGCCGTTCACCATGGTCGTAGGCATATTGGGTAACCTCTGTTCTTGTCGGCTTGTTCTGAGCAGTATGCACATGCTTTTTCTTGAGTACGGTACCTGTATATTCATTGATGTCGAAATACATGTCGTCCCATCCTTTCAGGTAATTGCTTTCATGTGTCTGTACTATGTTTCCACGCTCGTCGTAATAAATGGACTTGACGGTGTAAGTCGTATCGGGCACCATGCTACTGGATTTCAGCTGGTAGAACGCTTGTCCTGTAAGCCGGCCCTTGTCTGTAGCATGATTACTTGAAGGACTGTCGGTCCAATAGCCTGACATGGAGGTGAAACCTAATTCAGAGCCTGATGTATATTCGCTACAGAAGTCGTAGGAGTCGTAATAGTTGGCCGAAAGGATGTGGGCATCCAGTCCGGCAATGTTACAGGAATATTTGGCATATTGACCATTTGCATCGTATTGAGCTTTAACGATGATGTTGGAAACGCTTGGCGGAGTGGCACCCCGATGAATGCCGCTGACCACCTGCCGTCCAAAAGAATCGTAAAGATAGTATGTCCAGACAAGCGAGTCAAGCTGGTTGCCGTTCTGAGAATAAACAAGACGGTCTGCACGGTCATACACCATGGTTACCGGGCTACAGCCCGGCAGTTTCTTCTTGGTGCAGCGGTTCTTGTTGTCGTATTCGTAATAGTAGGCATATTGCTCGACAATGGCGCTGGTATTGATGCCGTACTGCGTAGCAGAGGAAGTGAGTTGTTCGGATGCGGCAGGAGGAAGCACATAGACCAGGTTCCCTTTCTTGTCATAGAGGTAGTAGGTGTCTTTGTCCCCGCTGTTGGCGCTTCGCTGCATGATAATTCTGTCATGCAGGTCCTTAGCCGTATAAGTGACATGATTGTCTTCGTCAGTATTTTTCTCTATTGAAAGCTCCCCCGCAGAAAACGTGCCTGAGTAAGTGAAAGTCTTACTGTCGGAACTGACTTCGTATTTGTTAACGGTAACAGGAGGTCCCGATGTAAGATAGTTCATCTTTTTTTTCTTCGCATAAGCGCGCCATGCGATACCGGGACCAGTTTCACTCTTAACCCGATTCAGCGGTGAATTGTCGTAGTCAATAGTCGTGAACGGGCATCCTTCCTGGCCATAGAAGCCTGAGGAGGACGTTGCGGTTGAAGTAAAAGTGGACGGTTCAATAGGATTACCAGTAGAACTGAAGGGATAAGGCAGCCAGCTGTTGCTTTCACGGCCTGCCAGGTCATAGTTCTGAAGTGTCACCAGGTCCTTGCCCGACGGTGAGAAGGCCTTGTTTACTGTTTCGTAAGGCCTGCCGAGACCGTCGAGATACTCAATGGTGACTATCTGCGAGTTCTCCCCTGTCTTTGTTGTCGTCTGCACGTAGTTGGCATTGTTGTCCTGAGCCCATACATCCAGTGACAACAGCAAGGAAAAAAGTATTATAGTTTGCTTTGTCTTCATCTGATTCTGTAATTGTAGTCAAAATGTTGTAAAGTCCTTTGACGATTGTCAATGATATTCCGCAGGAATCCATGCTCCACGTCGTAGTAGGTGATGTATCCGTTAGGTTCAGTGATGGACTTTATACCGAACAATGGATAATATGAATATACGGTCAGCATCAGGTCGTCATTCTGACCAGTATAGTTGCCCCTTAACTGAGTGTAAAGCGCATCAGGGTCAAAGATGTTACTTTCCGTGAATGATATAGGAGCCGTTAACGTGCCGATACCCTTCCAGACAAGATAGTTGTCATTATAGGCATAGCCAAGATATACGTGCTGTCCGTCCTTCTGGTGATACTCCTTGAGTGTGCCCGTGGAAGTATAATCATCATAGACATACAGGCTGTCCTGTGCCGAACCTCCATTATATTTGGCAAGGGTATAGGCCGGGACAGGGACTTGTCTGCCATTGGCAGTGATATACCTGAAGACAGTCGAGGTGGTCAGTACGTTATAGTTATTAACATACTCCAAGACAGAGCTTGGGCGCAGGTCATGATACTTGCTCTTCAAGTCGACGTACTTGTCATTCGAATAGGCAGAAGAGTATGAATAGACCTTCATGGAGCTTTGGCTGTTCCGCACGCTGCGTTCATTTTGAGGGAGCGTTGTATTGACATAGTGGGTTTTAGTTTGGCCATTCATATTTACATATTGGACAGGTGTGTTGCGATTATAGTTATAGGCATAATCTGTTACTGTCGTTATTGACTCGTTCTCATTATAGATGGTCTCTGTTTTCTTTGTCACGTAGAAGCGAGGATATAAAAGATTATAGACTCCACCGAGATAGATATAATTATTAACACCAGAACCAAGAGTACTGATATTACAAATCAAAACAGAGTCTGTGTCAGTATTATCACTTCTGTACTCATAGGATATTTTTGAAACTTTATTATTGGATGAATCATACATGTTTATATCTAATATCTTACCCCGTTTGTATCCCCTTTCGGTAAATTTGTCAAATGGAGAAGATATGTTGTCGCTGAATACCATAAACGGCCGTTTATCCATAGCAGAGGACATGTTCAAGTAATGATAAACAGTTTTTGCTCCGTCTCCATTTGTTTCTTGTACATAAGAATAGCCAATTGATGGACCGAAAGAATTTGCCAGTGGAACTATAGAAGACGTGCGGAAAGTAGAATAAGTATAATAAGTGTTCCCTGATTTCAATTTCCAGTTTATCCAGGAATAGCAGGGTGCCGCAAACAGTTCTCCGCTCGACTGGTTGGTATTGGGGATATTGTAAGAAAAAGTGCGTGACTTTAAAATCACGTTCAAAGAATTATCCTCGTATTCAGTGATTGATTTAACCCTTATCCCACCTCCTATTCCGATAGAGTCCCTAACGGAATATCGAGATTTGTCGATATACTTTGAAAAAGTATTAGGTTCGTATTCTATTCTTGAGACCCCGCCAGTCGGGTAGGTAATCTGTGTTAACATGCCATATTGGGAATAAGACGAATCAGGTCGCCGACTAAATTCATATTCCTGAATAGAAGAGGTTCCAAAATCTTCAATGGAAGTTAGCCTGCCATTGTAATACCCCCAATGATCAATGGCCGTTGTAAGATAGGATGAAGGTAAGTCGTTGTAATTATTATAATTGAAAGTGTAGGTCTTTATAATATCCTGATTAGCACAATACTGTTTGACTTGTGTAAGATGCATACGAGATGAAAAGTCGTACTGGAAAGAGTAAGTCATAGACTCTGACTGTCCATTGATACTATGAATTATCATGCTATTCAATGAAGAAATGCAAGCATTTGCCAACGGATTATTTTCTACTTTATGGCTGGAATTGTACTGATACTGCATTATACTATCACAGTTGGTTTCCAAATAGTAGAACGCAGTAACCCCACTATGGTCTGTGTCTGGATACCTAACATACATTTCAAGATTACTTCGATAATGATTGGGATAGAGCAAGTCACACTTGAGGTTCGGGTTAGCCTCAGAATTAAAAGTAATCATCGAATTCCCTCCAGAAATTGACTTCAAATAGACTGGTGCATGTAACTGCCCTGACAACATGTTTGTTGCATTCTGTAAAGAATAATTATGAAATGACGGATTCCATAGCCAACTCATATACATGTCTTCTTGCTCATTATACTCTTTATTATAGGAGTGGTTATATAATTGTGCTATAAATTTTCCCCGTTCATAAGTAAGCGTATAAAGTTGGTTTCCGTATTTATCATAGACGGCCGTAAGATACCAACTTGTAGCATGCCAGTACTCAATGCGTTCCTTAGAAGTCATACGAAAGAAGTCTGTGGAATACTCTATTGCATTTTGATTGTAGCCAAATACGTACGTATATCCGTTGTCGTCACGGATTTTGAAGCCAGAAATGGTATGAGGAAGATATAAAACATGCAGCGGATCTGGTGCTCTTGTAATAAAAGATGGAAGAAGGTTATCATCATCGATATCATTGATTATTTCCAGATTATACTCACTAAAGACACGCCATTGACCATTATGATCCAAGAAAAACTTGCCCGTTCTACCCATAAAATTAAATGTATAAACATCTGGTGAGACATCATAAATATCAGTATATGAATTACTCAACAACAGAGAAGGATTCATGCCATTTTGGGAATGAACGCAATCATAAAGATATGTATGTGACTGGAAATAACAATGTTTTTGGCTCATAAGATCCTGTGTGAAAGTTACCTCATCGTCCCTTCCGTTTGTCTGACGGGTTATAACGCCACCAACTTGCAGCGTCCAACTATGGCCGACCCATCCAGGCAGAGCATTCAGCTGTATGCCAGATGCATCATAAGTCAGAGAAATGGGCATCTCCAAGCCTCTTGAGTTCATGGTATAAAGTGGAATACTAATACCGGGATTGCCTGTATAATAGGAAACGGGAATGTCTCCGTATCTACCTAAAGATGTTGCTGTAGGAGTGGGTGCATTCTGCGGCAGTCCGTCTTGGGCTATTGCCGCAGAATATGAAAGCAACATGAAGGATAATAGTATTAAGCAAATCTTTTGTCTCATACCTTTTTCTCTACAAATCAATCCACCCAGTGAACAGCCAGTTGCCCATGACGAGCTCAATCTCGTAGGTGCCGGAGAGGTAAGAGGGGAGCATGACCTCCGTCTCAGCAGAAGTTACGACCGTAGAATAGACCACCTCTTCGTCCTCATCTTTAATATAAAGAACATACTCCGGATGGTCAGCCACGAACGTAAGCGTGTTGTCCTCCAGATAAACCGTGGGTGGAACTGCAGGGGATTTCGGGTAATCGTGGCCAATTGTCCCATGGTGAATTCCTTGACAGATAAGCGGAATTTGATGTTGAACTGGAACCTGTGCTTGTGCGAATGTGCATGACATCAGCATAGCGAATAATAAAATAGCAATTTTTCTCATAATGCGTAAATTTAAAAAAAGTTTCTACAAAGTTCGGCATTTTGACAAATAATTGCAAAGATTTGGCAAAATGAAATTTCACCAAAAATTTCACCTCGCTTATCTATCTGTAAATCAGAAGAATAAAATACTAACTAATTAGCTGATGTCCCTAAGAAGTCTATCAAAATCTTTTGGGGTTCCTGTCTGTCCGAAAAGTTTTTGCAACATTTCTGAACGAATATTGGATATGTACGACGGGCCGACGTTGAGCATATCGCTAATATTCTTGGGTTTGAAACCTGCACGAATCAGAAGACACGTCTTCTGCTCTTTGTCATTCAGCATCTTGTTGTGGTCGGCCATGAATTTTTGGAATTGGGGGAACAGTTCGAACACCAATTCTTCTATCTGTAGCCATTCGTCTGTAGAAGGCTCTTTCCCTCGTATGGAGAAACGCTTGTATATCAGCGAATCGGTAGGCAGCGCTTTTAGGAAGTCCTTTTGCTCATGAATGACCATCTCTTTCTCGGCGATAAGCTCTGCATTTTCTTTATTGTTTGCTTTGAGTTTTTTAATATCCTGGCGCGCCTGTCTGATGATGTTCAAGCTTTCTAAATACTTCGTTACTATTTGTTGGTGTCTATGGTTTATTCTTTCAACTATGATAATTGCAACGAGACTTAGCAGAACGATAATTCCTATGCATACCCAAATCACGATGGCTCTTCGTGAAGCTTTTTCCTTTTCGGCATGGGCTATCTGCTGATGACGGCTGTAGTCGTACATTGCCTGCATCCTCGCCACTTCCTCAGTTGCCATTTGGGCATACATGGAGTCGTTCATGGCATAGGCATACTGATAGTACTTTGCGGCAGAGTCGGGCTGGTGGCACTGCTCAAAGACCATAGCAAGGCCCATGGCACCACCGTTTTGGTTGTTGAAGTCTTTGCCGTCGCGCAGCTCCTTGCGATACCAATATTCTGCGGAATCGAGGCGGTTGGTCTTCAAATAGAATAATCCTTTAGAATTATAATATGCCTCACGGCCTTTTTCTATCTCTCCTTCTGAATTGAACAGACCAGATTCTGACTCATACAATTTTAAATAGTTTTCAGCCTTTTCATTTTCGCCCTCATTGATTAACAGGTGTACAATGCTTCCTAAGGCAATAGCAGCATCAAAAGGGTATCCGTATTTAACGTATAATTGGGCTACATTTTCAACAACACATAAAGCGGAATCTTTTAATCCCAACTCATCATATGCAACGCTTTGTTTTTCATAACATATCAATGCAGTCAGAGTATCTTTGGCTACCCAAGCAAAGTGCTCAGACCTTTTTTCGAACTCAAGATGTTGCCTGTATAAAGACTGTTCAAAACAAATGGCCCCCATCTGGGCATATACCCTGCTCAGCTGCCCAAAGTCGCAGTCACGGGAGAGGGTGTCGGCACACTCAATGGCTTTATGGTATTGCTCCAAGGCCATGGGAGCCTCGCCCTGTTCGTGGTATGCACGGCCAAGGAGGTAGTAGGCTAACAGGCGGTCGTTTGGCTCGCCGTGCCGGTCGAAGTAGTCGATGTAGGGCTGAACGTCAGCAGCGGTGAAGGGCTTATCGTTGCGGTTACGCTCGTTCAGGCTGTCCAGACCATGATGCATGGCAGCATAATCCCGTCGGTCGATGCAGGCCGTGAGCATGAGTAACACGAGGAAGGTGGCAATGACTTGTCTCATTTACATGTTGTGCGATTTTGTTAGTGTGCCTCTAACCAGTTGGTGCCAAAGCCGCTGTCGGCGACTAAGGGAACCTTCATCTGGAAGGCGTTCTGCATCTCTTCGAGCACAATGTTTTCCACGCGCTCCTTCTCTTCCGGATAGACGCTGAAGTTGAGTTCGTCGTGTACCTGGAGAATCATTTTCGAACGGATGCCCTCGGCCTTGAACCTATTATATATACGGATCATGGCTACCTTGATGATGTCGGCGGCGGTACCCTGAATGGGGGCGTTGATGGCATTGCGCTCAGCAAAGCCACGCACCGTGCCGTTGGCAGAGCGGATGTCAGGTAGATAACGGCGACGACCGAAGAGGGTGGTGACGTAGCCCTGTTGGCGGGCTTGCTCCTTGGCTTGTTCCATGTAGTCGTGAACCAAGGGGAAGGTCTCGAAGAAACCGTCAATGAGTTGGCGGGCCTCGTCGCGTGAGATCTCTAATCGCTCGGCCAGGCCAAACATGGTGATGCCATAGATGATGCCGAAGTTGGCCCGCTTGGACTTGGAACGCTCGTCGCGGCTGACCTCCGTGATATCCTTTTTGTAAATGGTGGCAGCAGTGGCGGCGTGCAGGTCCTTGCCCTCGCGGAAAACGTTAATCATGTGCTCGTCGCCGCTGAGGTGTGCCATGACGCGCAGCTCTATCTGACTGTAGTCGGCCGAGAAGAACAGGCAGCCTGGTTCCGGGATGAAGGCCTTGCGAATCTCCTTGCCGTCCTCACCACGCACGGGAATGTTCTGCAGGTTGGGGTCGCTGGACGAGAGGCGCCCTGTGGCTGTAACCGTCTGGTTGAAAGAGGTATGTATGTGTCCTGTACGCGGGTTAATCAGCTTTGGCAGCGCATCGACATAGGTGCCTAACAGCTTCTTCAGACCACGGTGGTCGAGTATGCAGGCCACTATCTCATGCTTGCCACGCAGCGTCTGCAGCACTTCTTCGCTGGTGACGTACTGGCCGGTCTTGGTCTTCTTGGGCTTCTCCAGAATCTTCAGCTTGCCAAAGAGGATGTCGCCCACCTGTTTGGGTGAGGCAATATTGAACTGCTGGCCAGCTAACTGATAGATTTTTTGTTCTAACTCGAGCATGCGCTGGGTGAAAATCTCAGAGGTCTCCTTCAGGGAACCAGTGTCGAGGCATACGCCATTCATCTCCATTTCGGCCAGAACGGGCATGAGGGGCATCTCAATCTGATAAAAGAGGTCTTCGCATTCATACTTCTTCAGTTCGGGTTCCAGCTTGTTCTTCAGCTGCAGGGTGATGTCGGCATCCTCAGCAGCGTACTCATAGACCTGTTCGGGCTGGAGGTCACGCATGGAACGCTGGTTCTTTCCCTTGGGGCCGATGAGCTCATCAATGTGAATGGTCTTATAGTTAAGATAGATTTCGGCCATGTAGTCCATGTTGTGTCGCAGCTCGGGCTGAATGAGGTAGTGGGCTATCATGGTGTCCCACATCTTTCCTTTGAGCGTGATGCCATAGTTACGCAGCACCTCAAGGTCGTACTTTAGGTTTTGTCCGACCTTGAGGATGGACTCGTTCTCATAGACGGGACGGAAAATTTCCACCACCCGTTGTGCCTCACTCCGTTCGGCGGGCACCGGAACGTAAAATGCCTGATGTTCCTCAACGGCGAAGCTCAAACCCACTAATTCGGCATCGATGGGGGAGGTGGAAGTGGTTTCCGTGTCTAAACTGAGAATTTGATTTGTCATGAAAAAGTCAACGATTTTTCTCATTTCCTCCTCATTGTCAATGAGTTGGTAGTCGTGAGAGGTCGTTTTTAGGCTCGAAATTTTTAAATTTTCGGAAGCAACCTGCCCGTCGGTCGGAAATTCTGCAAATAAATCGAGCTGAGCGTTTACAGGTTTTTGTATTGTTTCAGGTTTTTTAAGAATCTTGTTCGCAAGGCTCTTAAACTCCAGCTCGTCGAAAATTTTGGTCAGCTGCTCCTCGTTGGGTGCTGTGACTTTCAGTTCGTCGAGGTTGAGCTCGATAGGAACATCGGTCTTGATGGTGGCGAGGAACTTCGACATCTTGATATCGTCAACATGTTCGGCGACTTTCTTTTGAAGTGCACCTTTAATTTCGCTGACCCGGTCCAGCATCTCTTCCACCGTTCCAAACTCGTTGATGAGTTTGACGGCCGTCTTCTCGCCAACGCCTGGACAACCGGGGAAGTTGTCAGCGGAGTCGCCCATCAGCGCCAGCAGGTCGATGACGGCACTGGTCGATGGAATGGAATATTTTTGTTTCACCTCTTCAATGCCCATGGTCTCATAGCCGCCACCATGACGCGGACGGAAGATGAAGACGTTGTCGCGTACCAACTGACCGTAGTCCTTGTCGGGGGTGAGCATGTAGGTGGTCACGCCCTGCTGCCCCGCCTTGGTGGCCAGGGTGCCGATGACATCGTCGGCCTCATAGCCGTCAACCTGAAGGATGGGGATGTTCCATGCCCGCAACAGATCCTTGATGATGGGAACTGACAGCCGGATGTCTTCAGGGGTGGCCTCGCGCTGTGCCTTATAGGCAGGGTAGGCCTCGCTGCGGAACGTGGGGCCATGAGGGTCGAAGGCCACACCGATGTGGGTGGGATGCTCTTTGGTGAGTACCTCTTGCAAGGTATTGACGAAGCCCATAATGGCAGAAGTGTTGAGACCCTTGGAGTTGATACGAGGGTTCTTAATGAACGCGTAATACGACCTGTAGATGAGTGCGTAGGCGTCTAAAAGGAATAGTTTATCCATAACAATGTGCAATTTTCGCGTAAAATTACTAAAAAATTATTCACTATCCAATTATTTTATGTAATTTTGTGCGAAAATAATTGCATTTATGGATTATCTGAGCATTATCAAGCGCCCTATAGAGGCAGAATTAAACGAATTTATCGCACTTTTCAACGAAGTATTGACTCACGAAGACGGTATGCTGGGCTCAGCCCTGACTCACATTCGTCAGCGTGGGGGTAAGCGTATGCGACCCATTCTCATTCTGCTCATGGCGCATAACTATGGTAAGGTATCACAGATAACCCAGCATTCGGCTGTGGGTCTTGAGCTGCTGCATACGGCCTCGCTCGTTCACGATGACGTGGTGGATGAAAGCGAGGAGCGTCGCGGACAGGCATCGGTGAATGCTACCTATAATAATAAGGTGGCGGTATTGGTGGGTGACTATATCCTTTCTACTGCATTGCTGCATGTTTCATACACGGGTAACCAGCGTATCATTGAATACCTGGCAGAGTTAGGCCGTACGTTGGCGGCCGGTGAAATACTGCAGTTGTCGAATATCCAGAACCAGGATATTTCGGAAGAGGTCTATTATCAGGTTATACAGCAGAAGACAGCCGCACTGTTTGAGGCCTGTGCTGCCATTGGTGCACTCTCGGCCGGTGCCTCGGCCGAAGAGGTAAAACGTGCCGGTGAATTCGGTAAGAACCTGGGTATTATTTTCCAGATTCGTGATGATATTTTTGATTATTATGACTCGAAGGAAATAGGGAAGCCTACGGGTAACGACATGGCTGAGGGTAAGCTCACGCTGCCGGTTATTTATGCTCTTAACCATACTGATTTCGAGTCGATGCTGACGCTGGCTAAGAAAGTAAAGGCAGGCACTATTAATCCCGATGAAATTGCTGTACTGGTAGAGTTTACCAAGCAGCAGGGTGGTATTGAATATGCTGAGCAAAGCATGGAGCGATTCCGCCTGTTATGTATGGACTATATCAGTCATGAGGTAAAAGAAGAGGCTGTCAAGGAAGCCCTGACAGCCTATGTGGATTACGTTATTCAGCGTAATAAGTAAGCTTTACTTACTAAAAGAACTTCACCTCTTCACCAATTACTTCGCTGAGCAGAAGATTGGCAAGACGGCTGGTGCCCATGCGGAACCACTGGTTGGTGAGCCATTTCTCGCCCAGAACTTCTTTTACGATGGTGTACATGGTGACTGCATCCATCACTGAATTGAGGCCGCCAGCGGGCTTGAAACCTATCTGTATGCCCGTTTCATCGTAATATTCCTTAATGGCCTGACACATGACGTAGGCCGCTTCGGGTGTTGCAGCGGGCTCCAGTTTACCTGTTGAAGTCTTGATATAGTCTGCACCGGCATACATGGCGATGATGGATGCTTTCTTAATGTTTGCAGCGGTCTTCAAACAGCCTGTCTCAAGGATGACCTTCATCTTCTTGTCGCCACAAACGGCCTTCAGTTCTGCGATTTCATCGGCTACGGTCTCGTAGTCGCCACTCAGGAACTTACCCACAGACTGAACGATGTCTATCTCCGTGGCACCGTCTTTGATGGCTAAGGCCGTCTCGGCTACCTTGACTTCAATAAGGGCCTGAGAAGAAGGGAAACTGCCGCTGACGCAGGCTATCTCCACACCATCAACTTCCAGCGTCTCACTGACCGTCTTGGCAAAGCAGGGATAGACGCAGATGGTAGCTACATGGGGCAGGTCTGGGTATTGCTCGTCAAACTTGTTGACGCGTTCTGTGAATGCCATCACACTTTCTTCAGAGTCGGTGGTCTTCAGTGTGGTCAGTTCAACGCTTCCCATCAGGAATTTCTTTACCTCCAGCGTGTCGTTCTCTGGCACCTTTTCAGCAATTATTTTCTTCACGGCGGCTTTCACGTCGTCGTCGTTTAAATTACAGTTGTACTTAGCCAGTGCAGCCTCGTACTTGTTGGTTGTTTTGTTGTCTGCCATAATAGGATTGTTTTTTGAATTATTTTATGCCAAAAGTTTCTCGTTTTCTATGTGTCTTAGCGAGTCGCGCTGAGTCTTTTTAAGCATGGATTTCTCGAATTCGTCGGTCAAGTCAACACCTGTTTGGTTTGCCAAACAAATTAACACCCAGAGCACGTCGGCCATTTCTTCGCCCAGGTTCTCTTTTTCACCGGCCTTGAAGCTTTGATCTCCGTATTTGCGGGCAATGACCCGGGCCAGCTCGCCTACTTCTTCTGTAAGACAAGCCATATTGGTTAGCTCAGAGAAATAGCGTACACCGTACTCTTTAATCCACTGGTCAACCATTTGTTGGGCTTCCTTGATTGTTACTCCCTTAGACATTATTCTTTATTTTTAGTATCCATACATATTGTGACGGGGCCGTCATTGACTAATAAGACCTTCATGTCGGCACCAAATTCGCCTGTACCAACAGGTTTGCCTAATGACTCGCTGAGACGTTGGCAGAAGGCTTCGTAGAGTGGGATAGAATGCTCATGGCTTCCTGCCTTGAACCAAGACGGGCGATTCCCCTTCTTATAGCTTGCAAATAACGTAAACTGGCTGATGACAAGAATCTCTCCGTTGACATCCATGATACTAAGATTCATGACACCCTGTTCGTCGTTGAAAACGCGAAGGCCAATCACCTTTTTCACCAACCATTCCACGTCTTCCATTGAGTCTTCTTCGCATACCCCTAACAGAATCACGTATCCCTGTTGAATACTTGATTTGACAGTCCCCTCGATGGTGACTGATGCGCTACTTACACGTTGTATTACGATTCTCATGTTGCAAAGGTACGAATAAGTGAGAACAATAGAAAATAAATGACGAAGTTTTTCATCAATTCTTTTTTCAGCCACTAAAATTACCTATGAAAATGGTCATAGATAATTTGTCCTTTTGCTGTGCCAACGACTTCAATAATCGATTGACTGTCAGCTTCTTTGATGCGTTTCACACTCTTGAATTGTTTTAAAAGGGCCTCTTTTGTTTTGGGACCTATTCCTTTTATGTCGTCTAACTCACTATGTAACTGATGTTTAGAGCGTTTTTCCCTGTGAAAGGTAATGGCGAAACGGTGTACTTCATCCTGGATTCGAGTGAGTACGTGAAATAACTCTGAGTCCGTTTTTAGCCCAATGGTAACTGGCGGGAAGCCATAGAGGAGTTCGTTTGTCCTGTGACGGTTATCCTTGGCAAGTCCGGCAATGGGAATATCAATGTTCAGCTCGTCCTGAATAACCTCACGAACCACTTCCATTTGTCCTCGTCCACCGTCGGTAATGATGAGGTCGGGTAGGGGTTCTCCTTCTTCAATCATGCGAGTGTAGCGTCGCCTTACTACCTCCTTCATCGATGCGTAATCGTCAGGACCTTCTACAGTTTTAATGTTGTATCGCTTGTAGTCTTTTTTAGAGGGTTTCATACCCTTGAATACTACACATCCTGCAACGGCATCTGTTCCTGAGATATTTGAGTTGTCGAAACATTCTATCTGGTAAGGTAATTTTGGCAGCCGTAATTTCTCTTGCAGCTCTTTCATCAAACGTGTCTGTTTCTGCTCAGGATTGAGTTTTTCGGCTTGTTTTAGGCGGTCAATTTTGTATTGTTTGCCGTTCATTTGCGAGAGCTCAAGAAGTTTCCGTTTGTCTCCTCGTTGCGGCACGGTGAAGGTTACGTTCTCCAGTATTCCCTCCATCTCTATGGGAACAATTATTTCCTTTGCCTGACTCGCGAAACGTTCTCTCATTTCTACTATTGCTAATTGCAGAAGCTCTTCGTCGGTCTCATCTAATTTCTTTTTATATTCAAAGGTAAACGACTGGTTGATTGCACCATTTGATACATGCAGGTAATTGACAAATGCTATGCGCTCATCGTAGGTAATAGTGAAGACATCTACATTGTTAATGGTGTGTGAGACGACTTCGCTCGATGATACGAACGAGTCGATGAGCAAGTATTTCCTTTTCACCTCTTCTGCCTCTTCAAACTTTAGTTCTTCTGCTAATGTTGTCATTTCTTCCCGCAGCATTTTCAGCAGATTTCTTGTGTTGCCTTTTAGTATTTCGCGTGCTTGGTCAATGTTCTTTCTGTAGTTTTCTATGGATTGTCTTGCCGTGCACGGACCCTTACAGTTCTTGATGTGATATTCAAGGCAAAGCTGATATTTGCTTTGTTCAATACCTTCTTTAGTAATGGGCTGACGACAGGTGCGTGGATGGTACAGCTTGTTAATCAAATCCAGTACTGCATACATGGACGAAATGTGAGAGTAGGGGCCATAATATGACCCCCACTTCTTGTTGATAGTCCTTGTTTTGAATATTCTTGGTAACAGCTCGTTGGTAACGCAGATGCTCGGATATGTCTTGCCGTCTTTCAAGAGAACATTATACCTTGGATTATACTTCTTGATGAGCGAGTTTTCTAACAGTAAAGCGTCTTCTTCAGTGTTTACTACCGTATAGCTTATGTCATGAATTTTCGATACAAGAACCTTTGTCTTAAATCGGTCAACTTCTGTATGGAAATATGAAGAAACACGGGCTTTAAGGTTTTTAGCTTTTCCTACATATATAATAGTACCCTCAGCATCATAGTATTGATAACTGCCCGGCTTTTCTGGCAGTCTGCTTACTATCAATTTCAGTTTGGCTAAACGTGCCTCGTTTTCTTCCCTTGTCATACTTTATGTTTGTTGTTTCACGTGAAACTTCAGATAACCATGAGCGTAGTTACATCTACTAACCCTTCAAACTCGTCTCGTCCATGTAGGCCTTCGTCGCGTATCTCAATGATGAAGTTCATGTAAACCTTCTTGGGATGGAAGTGTTGGACGAGCTTATAGGTGGCTTTGGCGGTTCCTCCTGTTGCCAGCAGGTCGTCGTGGATTAGAACGACGTCGTCGGGCGTGATGGAGTCAATGTGCATTTCAACAGTATCTACACCATATTCTTTGGAGAAAGATTCTTTAATTACCGTTGCGGGAAGTTTTCCGGGCTTTCTGGCCATTACTACGCCAGCTCCTAATTTTGCTGCAAGGGCAGATGCCATGATAAAACCGCGGCTTTCTATTCCCACTATCTTAGTAATACCTTTATCTTTATAAAGCTCATACATTTCGTCGAGCATAATTTTCAAACACTCTGCATTCTTGTAAAGTGTCGTAACGTCTCTGAAGTTGATTCCCTTCTTTGGAAAATCAGGAATACACCGCAGATTCTCCATTAAAACCTTGTTGTTCATATTCTTTTTATTTTAGTTATTGTATAATTGTTTCACGTGGAACTATCTGCCCATTAACACCAGCAATACGTTGATGTCGCTCGGAGAAACGCCTGGAATTCGGCTTGCTTGAGCAAGTGTTTCCGGTTCAATGGCTGTCAGTTTCTGTCGTGCTTCTGTTGACAGGGCATACATCTCTTTGTAATTGAAGTTTCCTTTGATTCTGATGCTTTCCAGTCGGTGCATCTTGTCAGCCACCATTCTTTCGCGTTCTATGTATCCTTTATATTTCATGCGGATTTCAGCAGCTTCAGTGATTTCTTCTTTTCGGTTGTTTGGGCGATTTAATATTTCCTTCAGGCTGGGGATGATTTCACTTAAGCTGGCTAATGACAATTGTGGGCGGTTAACCAAATCCACAATCTTGCATCCACGTTCTATGGGTGTGGTGCCGAGATGCTCCAGACCGCTATTAATCTCTTTTGCCTTCACGGAAGTGGTTTTACAAAATTCTTCGATTTCTTCGATGTGTTGTTTCTTTTCTATCCACCAGTCGTAACGTGCTCTTTTTGCCAGTCCAAGCTCGTATGATTTTTCGGTTAGTCTGGCATCAGCGTCGTCTTGTCTTAGCAGGATGCGGTATTCTGCCCTTGACGTAAACATACGGTAGGGCTCATCCACACCTTTTGTTACCAAGTCGTCAATCAAAACACCAATGTAACTTTCATCGCGGTGCATGATGAACGGTGCGCTTCCTGCACAGTAGAGTGCTGCGTTGATGCCTGCTACGGTGCCTTGTCCGCCGGCTTCTTCATATCCAGTTGTGCCATTGACTTGTCCGGCCATGAAGAGACCGCCGACAATTTTTGATTCTAACGAATGTTTTAATTGTGTCGGGTCAAAGAAATCGTATTCTATTGCGTAGCCAGGACGATAGACTTTTGCATCCCTGAGTCCGGGAATTTTTCTAATCGCCGCTATTTGTACGTCCATAGGGAGACTTGAAGAAAAACCATTTAAGTACATTTCGTTTGTCGTCTCGCCTTCTGGCTCAAGGAATAGTAGGTGTTGGTCTTTGTCCGGAAAGGTCATGAGCTTTGTCTCAATGCTTGGACAATAGCGGGGACCGATAGATTGAATCTGGCCGTTGTAGAGTGGGGAGTCTGCCAGTCCTGAGCGTAGAGTCTCATGAACCTCTGGTGTGGTATAGCACATCCAACAGGGCAGTTGGTCCAGTTGCCGGTGTGGGCCAGTATAGCTAAACTGATGAAAATCGTTTTCACCGTCTTGGCGTTCCATATCTTCAAAATGAACGCTGCGTTTGTCTATTCTGACAGGAGTGCCGGTTTTCATTCGGGCCGAGCGGATTCCGTGACGGGTGATGCTTTCGGTGAAATGTGGAACTGCAGGTTCTGCAATGCGTCCGCCGGGCACCATTTTACGGCCAATGTGCAAGAGTCCGTTCAGAAAAGTACCTGCTGTAATGATGACGGCCTTAGCCTTGAGTTCGCACCCCCAAATCGTTCTTACGCCCACCACTTGTTTTGCAGGCTGAGACAATGCCTCAGCGTACGGTACTGACTCAACGAGGAGTTCGTCTGCCTGGTCTTGCCAGATGTCGAGATTTGGGGTTTCGTCGAGCACGCGGCGCCATTCCCAAATAAACTTGCCCCGGTCACACTGAGCTCTTGGCGACCACACTGCGGGACCTTTACCGCGGTTCAGCATACGGAACTGAATGGCTGTGGCATCGGTTACTAATCCCATCTGTCCGCCTAAAGCGTCAATCTCTCTCACTATCTGCCCTTTGGCAATGCCGCCGACAGCAGGGTTGCACGACATTTGTGCAATCTTATTCATGTCCATTGTCACAAGACATGTCTTTGCGCCCATGTTGGCGGCTGCCGTGGCAGCCTCGCAGCCAGCATGTCCGCCGCCAATTACCAGAACATCATAATTAAGTGTCATCATTCATTTGTGATATTTCTGCTTGCAAAATTACAAAAAGTTTCTGAAAACAGATGTATAATTCCGAAAAATGCGTATTACCATTCTTCAAATTCTAATTCCAGTTCAACCCAATGGCTGGGTTTTTCATGTGGGTTAAGATGGCTGTTTGATACCCCAAGTCCTAAAAGACGGATGGGGTGGGAGCTGTAATCAATGTCATGTATCAACTGTTTTGCCAAAGGCAGGATATCTTCTTTGGTGTGTAGCACATGGGCTACGGTGATACTTCGAGTGATTTGCTGGAAGTCCAGAAACTTCACTTTCAGTGTGAGGGTATATCCTTCAAACTGGTTCTTCTCAATGCGCTGAACCAGTTCCAACACGATGTGGTACAACTCAATGGTCACCGTTGACGTCTTACTGATGTCTTCCTCAAAAGTCCGTTCACAACTAACCGATTTGCGTTCCCATTCCGCAATGACGGGACGTTCGTCAATGCCTCGTGCGAAGTCATAGAACACCCGTCCCATTTTTCCAAACTCCTGGGTCAGGCGGGCCAACGACATGTTTCGAAGGTCGTTACCGGTGAAGATGCCCATTTGGTGCATCTTCTCCAGCGTACGAGGCCCAACACCCCAAATCTTTTTGATGTCCAAATGGCTGATGAAGTCCTGTGCACGGTCTGGGTGTATGACTGTCAGGCCGTCAGGCTTGCGCCAGTCGCTGGCAATCTTTGCCAGCATTTTGCAATAGCTGACACCCGCAGAGGCCGTCAGTTGTGTCGTGTCCAAAATGTGTTGTTTAATCTCCCGTGCAATGTCAACAGCCATAGGGATGTTATGCTTGTTCTCCGTTACGTCAAGGAATGCTTCATCAAGCGACAGAGGCTCTATCAGGTCTGTGTAGTCCAGGAAAATCTGACGTATTTGCTGTGACACCTCCTTGTATTTCTGGAAGTGCGGCTCCACGATGATGAGTTGTGGGCAACGGCGTTTGGCTATTTGAATGGACAAGGCAGAGTGCACCCCGAACTTACGGGCTTCGTAGCTGGCGGTCGATACCACGCCGCGTGGCCCGTCATGACCAACTGCGATGGGCTTGTTTCGCAGTTCCGGATTGTCTCGCTGTTCTACGGCAGCAAAAAACTGATCCATGTCGATGTGTATGATTTTCCGTTCCGTCATGGCTTTCTTTGTGCAAAAGTACACAATTTTTATTTTTTAACCTAATAAAGTCAGCGTATTTCTGATAATTATTGTACATTTGCAGCAAACTAATCAATTAATTATGGTAAAACACATTCAGCATCATTTGGCTTGTCTTGGCGGGTTGGCCCTGATAAGCATCAGCATTTTAGTAACCAGTTGTAATAAAACTATGGACATGGAACAGCAAGTAGATGAACTTTACGCCCGCATGTCGCCCCAAGAGCGCATTGCACAGCTTTGCAGTATTTATATGGATTTGCTCTTTGATGAGCAGGGCCGGCTGGATACTGCCAAGTGCCGCCAGTATATTCCTAATGGCATAGGCCATTTCTCTCAGTTTGCCATGCAACAGCCACGTGACCCCAATGAGCTGCGGGACCGTGTGGCCGTTGTTCAGGACTGGCTCAGGAACAATACACCTAATGGCATACCGGCACTTATGCACGAGGAAGTGCTGACGGGTGTCAATACCTTGGGAGCAACCATCTACCCACAGCAGATTGGCCAGGCCTGCTCTTTCAATCCGGAACTGGCAGAGCAGAAGACGCTGCAGACGAGCACCCAATTGCGTAAAATGGGTGGCATTCTGGCACTCTCGCCGATGGTTGATGTGTGTCGCAACCCTTCGTTCAACCGTCTGGAGGAGTCGTATGGTGAAGATGCCTACTTGTCGGCCGTCATGGGCGTGGCCTTTGTGCGCGGCTTGCAACAGGGCGACCTAAAGAAAGGTGTAGCAGCCTGTTCAAAGCACTATCTCGGCTATGGCGGAGGTGGTGATGCTGAAGAGAAAGAGCTCATGGAGGAAATCCTTTTGCCCCACGAGGCAATGATTCGTTTGGCAGGCAGCAAGGCCGTCATGCCCGGCTACCATGCTGTTCATGGAACAAAGTGTGTGGCCAACAGCGAGATTCTCCAGGATATTCTTCGTGGCTATCTGGGCTTTGACGGAATGGTGGTGAGCGACTACACCGCCATTAACCAGTTGCCCGAGCTGCCCGATGCTGTGCATAAGGCTGCCGCCGCCATTAACGGAGGCAACGATGTCGATTTTCCGACGGGTTCCGACTACGTTCACCTGCAGGAGGCTATTGACCAGGGTCTGGTCAAGCCAGAGGTCTTAGAGCGTGCGGTGAAGAACGTGTTGCGCCAGAAGTTCCGTGCAGGCCTTTTCGATAATGATGCTTATTTGTATAGCAAGGAACAAATCACCCTCGACACCAAGGAAGAGCGCCAGACGGCTTACAACATTGCCACCCAGTCGGTCGTGCTGTTAGAGAATAACGGCGTGCTGCCGCTGAAGAATGTCAAGAACATATTGCTGACCGGTCCTAATGCCAATAGCATCTGGGCCATGTGCGGTGACTATACCTATCCGGCCATGTCTTATTTCTGGAAGAAGATGGACTATACTTCTGACAAACCGCACATCGTGAAACTGTTAGAGGGAATGACCGACGGCAAGCCTGAAGGCGTTCATCTCATGTACTCACGCGGATGTGACTGGACGGAGAAGATAGAGACCAAGTTCAGCGAGCTGGGCGACGAACGTGCCTGGGAGTATGAAATCCTGCACCGTAAGGTCGATGCAGGTGAAAAGGCCGATGCACAGGAAGCCCTTGCAATGGCCAGCCAAAGTGATGTTATTATTGCGGCAATGGGCGAGAACGTCATGTTGTGTGGTGAGAACCGTGACCGTCAGGGCCTGCGTTTGCCAGGCAAGCAAGAGCAGTTTGTTGAGCAGCTCATCAAGACCGGCAAGCCTGTGGTTCTGGTCATGTTCGGTGGTCGCGCCCAGGTGGTGTCTGGCTTGGCCGAACGCTGTGCAGCAGTCATTCAGGCATGGTACCCGGGAGAGGAGGGCGGTCATGCCGTAGCCGACATTCTCTATGGCAAGGTGTCGCCGTCAGCCAAACTGTCGGTCAGCTATCCTAATACGGAAGTCAACGAAGCGTTGTGCTACAATTATGCTGCAACAAAAGACCCGCGTGTACAGTGGCCCTTTGGCTATGGTCTTACCTATACCACTTTTGAATACAGCAATCTGACCATGCAGTCAGCATGCCAGACGACCGACGAGGGCGTTGAGCTCACGTTCGACGTGAAAAACACGGGTAAGATGGCTGCCGACGAGATAGCGCAGATATATCTCTCGCCTGTTTCGGCCAGTCAGCCGCTTCGTCCGCTTCAGCTGCAAGGCTTTGCCCGGGTATCATTACAACCAGGTGAGACGAAAACGGTGCACGTAAAACTCTTTACAGAACAATTTGGCTATTATACCAATAATGGTCAGCGAATGTGGAACATTGCTCCAGGCGAATACCTTGTCAAGGTGGGCAGCTCGTCAACCGACATGAAGCTGCAGCAAGCTGTCAAGCTGGGTGGTACGGCTGTTACAAAGCCTATTCGTGAACACTATTTCTCTGTATGTGCAGTAAAGTAGCTCGTAGCGATAAGGAAAGCCGATCTGTGAACAGTTAGGGAGTATTAAGGTTTAACCGTACGCCAAACTCGAGGGACCAGCTGGCAGGCTGGTCTTTAAAGAAGTTTTGTACTGTGCTTCCGTTATCCAGGTAATAGCGAAAGCCGGGTTCAGCATAAATGCCTAACTGCGGTAGAATGTCGTATTCAATACCCACGCCGGCACCCAGCGACCACTGGGCACGGTCCTTGCGTGCTGACGTGTTAACGCCTTCCGTTACACTTTTGGCACTAATATTCCAGTCAATTTCAGCACCGCCGCTGATGTAGGCCTTCCATGTGTTGCTCTTTTTAATGTAATATTGCAGACTGAGCGGCACGCCTAAATAGTGCAGCGTCTGCTCCGTACTGATGCGTGTTTGCTTCATGGTATTAGTAAACTCAGAATGCAGACGGGTATAGACTAGCCCGGTACTGAGGCTGAAGTACTTGTTGAGCGGGTAGCTGGCGGTCAGGCCTAAAGCTATGGGGTGGTCGTGGTGCTGGTGCTCCTCATAGCCAGCCAGCCAGATGGGCTCTTCCCCAGTTGTGGCACGGGTGGGCAGATTGTCCGTATAGTTGTATCGGCTGGCTCTTTCATCGCTCATGGGTACGCCATTACTGTTGTTATAAGCCAGTAAGCCACTGTTGGCATGCAGTCCGATTATGACGCGTGGAGATGATTTGGGGTGTGGAAGCACTTCTGGGGTTGATGCAGGCAGTACGACGTGCGTCGTTTGTTCTGTGGGCGACGATTCTTCAGCCGTCTGGGGTTGAGGCACAAAGCCTGATGTATCCACATGAACAGTGTATTCCTCTGTGTTGACCGTTTCCTCAACCTTTGTGGTTACTTCGAACCGCGAGGTACAGGTTATCGCGTGTGTATCATTTTGTGTGGGGATGACTGTTGCTGCAGGGGTTGGCGAATTCTCCTTAATGATACTTTGCCCTTGTCTTGAAATCACCTTCTCCGTCGGGGAGGCATCGGGCCATAGCCACCAGCTTATGCTGACTATCAGGGCAAGCAGGGCTGCCACTGAGGTCAAGCGCCGCCATAAGGGTACGACTTTAGCTTTCTGCTGAGGCAACGACTTTTCAATGTCGGCCCACAGTCCTTCGGGGACGTCTGCCTCGTAGTCGGCCATCCGTTCGCGTAGTTGGTCGGTCCAGTCTTGTTGCTTCATAGTTTGTTGTTCTTTAGATAGTTGTTGATGAGTCGTGCCAGTGTCTGCTTGGCTCTTGAATATTGTGAGGCAGAGGTTTGCGGTGTGATGTCTAAGAGTTGGCCAATCTCCTTGTGTGAAAGTTGCTCAAAGACATAGAGGTTCAGTACCATTCTGTATCCAGGCGGCAACTTGCTGATCAGCTTTGTCAGCACGTCGGGTGGCACGCGTCCCACGTCAGGTTCTTCTTTCTCGTCAGGTCTCTCTGGCAGGTGGTCTGTCAGCATGAGACGGTCATGATCCTTGATGCTGTCTATGGCACAGTGTACAACAATACTTATTACCCACGCTCTTAGTGAGCCTTCGCCCTGATAGCGGAACTTTCCTACTGAGGTCAAAATTTTGACGAAACTGTCATGCACTACGTCTTGGGCCGTGTCACGGTCAGGGGCATACCTTTGCCCGATGGCCATAGCCATTCCTGCATAGCGTCCGTAGAGGCGCTGTTGTGCTCCTCGCTCGCCGTTCCTAATGGCATTCAGCAGTTCCAGTTCCGTTTCCAACGTCTTATCTCGTTCGTTTGGTTGTAACCAGTGTCATGGTGAGGGTGGGGGAGAACTGGTTGACATATTCCGTGTTCAATTGTGTGTTAGTGGCGGTAATGCTGTTCAAGTGCCATGTTACAATCCAGCGGTCGTTATTTTGTTCATATACAGCCATCGCTCCTCCTTCTACGCAGTTCAGCTTCACCTTGTATGTATTGTTGCCAATTTCCACTTGGTATGAGGTGGCCGACGTTGCATCGAAGTAAGCCTGCGAGGTAGTGCTACCTGTGTTCGAAAAAATGATGTCATCACTGTTGTGGTCGAGAACAACTGGGGTGTCGTTATCAAGAGGATTGTCACTCGTAGTAGTGGATTGTGGGGTTTCGTCATCAGCATAGAGCTTAGTAAACAGCCCCTTCAACAGGTAGTTGTTGGGGAAATGACGAATGCTTAGTTTGCCGTTATAGGTCATTGTCGTGTGGTCAACGACCTCTTGATTAATGACCCAGTCGGCCTCAAAGTCTCCAAACTTAGCGATGACGCCGCCGTTTTGAACATATCCGTCATTGGCAGGCATAATAGTACTGTCATCATCGGTTGGGTCGTTTGTTGAGCATGCAGCCAACAAAAGTGCTGCCATCAAAAGGTGTAGGTATTGTTTCATTTTTCTTTTTTTATTATATAACACGCAAGGGGCGGAAAACCTTGCATCCTGTTTTGGAGATTAAGATTTATTAACGTTTTGTCGTGCAAGTTTTTCGCATCTTCGAGGTTTAAGGGGTAAATAACAATTCAAAAAGCAGCAACTATGAAGAAAATCGTAATGGGAATGGCTGTCGCCCTGATGACAGCATCGTGCAGCGTTAATGACAATGAAATCGTTACCATCCCGGAACCCGTTATCTGTCCCACAGACCCCATTGGGGAGTTTGAACTGACGCGTGGTGAGCAGGTTTTAGTTACCAATAGTAACGACTTTGCTTTTAACTTGATGCGCGAGGCATACGATGGCACGAAGAGTCAGATTCTTTCGCCTATCAGCGTTACTTATGCCTTGGGCATGCTCAACAACGGAGCCAAAGGCCGGACGCAGCAGCAGATCAACCATGCTTTAGGATTTGCCAGTGCCGATGAGGTCAACGGCTTTTGCAAGAAGATGCTCATTCATGCGCCGATATTGGATGAGAAGACAAAGGTAATGATTGCCAACACCATCTTTATGAATAAGGATTACACGTTGAAGCAAGACTTCGTACAGATGGCCAATGACTACTATCTGGCACAGCCGGAAACGCGTGACTTCGCTGATGGGCAGACCATGAAAGTCATCAACCAGTGGGCCAGCGACCATACGGAGAAGATGATTGAGCAGGTGCTTGACGAGGACACATTTGACCCTAAGTCAGTTAGTTACCTGCTGAATGCCATTTATTTCAAGGGCGAGTGGACCAGCAAGTTTGAAAAGGCCATGACAACCGAGGAAACCTTCAGCAATGGAAAGCGTGTGCCCATGATGAACCAGAAGAAAACTTTTAGTTATGCTGAGGATGAGAATTGCCAAATGTTGCGTCTGCCATACGGCAATAAGGCTTATGAAATGACCATCCTGCTGCCACGAGAAAATAAAACCGTCAGTGACGTGTTACAGACACTGACGGCAGACCGTTGGGCAAATCTTGATTTCGCGGCTGGGGGTATAGACGTTAAATTGCCTCGTTTCGAGTCAAAAACAAACATGAACCTTAATCCTCTGATGGAAAAACTCGGCATGACCGATGCCTTCTTAGAGGTGGCCGACTTTTCTGGCTTTTGCAACGTGCCGGTTTATATCGGTAAGATGCTTCAGTCAACACGCATCAAGGTTGACGAAGAGGGTTCAGAGGCCGCTGCTGTCACCGTGATAGATGTCGCTGTTACGGCTGTAGAGCCAGAACCTCGCTTAGTTCCGTTCTATGCTACCCGCCCGTTCCTTTATGTCATTAGCGAGCAGTCAACAGGAGCCGTCTTCTTTATCGGGCAATACGCGGGTGACTAATTTAAAACATGGGAACATCTTCGAAATGTTTTATTTCAGGTGCTCCTGTTTCTGGTGTTCCAATAACAGAAACCACGTCGAACCGAATGTCATTGTTCAGCCGTTTGTATTTGATGTAATGATTAATGGCTGTACGCAGATTACGCAGTTTCATATAATTGATAGCATCTTCTGGCTCTCCAAAGACGCGGTTGCGGCGTGTCTTCACTTCAATAAACACTACCGTATTGCCGTCTATGGCAATGAGGTCTATATCGCGGTGTCCCGACTTCCAGTCCTGTTCCAGAATGGTGTAGCCCTTTTTTCGCAGATAGTCGGCCGCAACGACTTCACCCCATGTCCCTAAATCATTATGTACTGCCATTTCTTAGTTCTTCAGTGCCAGTGTGTAGTTGTAATAATCCTTGTTGCCCGTCACGTCCTTAACAGCACGAAGGAATGGGGGGAACTTTACGTCTTCGTGGCTGCGAATGCCCTTCGTCTCAAGAATGACGAGGCCTTCGAGGGCTCCCTGATAGAAGTCGAGTTCGAAGTATTGTCCCTTCCAGATGAAGCTCTTGCGCTGCTTGCGAATAGGGTGGCGGTAGGGGTCGGCCTGTTGCAGCATGCTTTCGTAAAGGTTGTTGCTGATTTGACGCTCCGTCACCAGTTCTTCGCTTTGTGACACGCGTGTCTTCGTGGTGAGAATATTGGCTGACTTACCAGCCCAGACGCGGCGGCGCAGACGTATTTCGGCTCCCGGGTCACCCACGAGGTAAGTCTGCGTAATGTTGCTTTCGGTGCATTCGGGCAGCTCGCCAGTAATCTCGACAATGTATTTGCGCTCTTCCTCAATGGGCTGTGGAACGCCGATGACTTGGGCAATCTCCTTCAGCACGCGGTTCAGCTTGGCATTGAAGTCGTCGTTATTGTTGATGACGCGCAGGTGTGGGTGGCCTGTCCATGCCTTGATGACCTTCTTGTCCAGCTCACGGGCAATGCGCAGTCCTTCTTCGTTCATCTGCTCGTAGCGCACGGCGTTGGTAGCGGTGGTGTAGTATTGCTCTGCTCCGTCGGCAGCACTTACCAGGTGCAGCACGGCATCGTAGCGGTTGCGGAGAGCGTTGGTGTCGGTACCGGCCTTGGCGGTGATGTCGTTCCACATCTCAGGTGAGATGTAGGCCGAAATGTCGAGTGTACCGCGGTCGCAGACAATGAGTACCGGCTTTTGGCAGGTTTCAGCCATTCGCATGAACCAGTTCTCCAGGGCCAGCTGTGTTTCCAGAATGGCCCGTTCTCCTTCGTAGTAAAGATCCTTGTTGGGCGTCAGATAGCTCCATCCGCCCAAGCTGTAGAGTGTGGGTACTTCGGGAATGGTAAAAACTTTGTAGCCACGGTTTGAGAAATACTCGGTAATTCTGACCAATGCGGTGGTCTTTCCGGCACAGGGGCCGCCAGTGAGGACGATACGTTTTATTTCTTTCATTGTCGATAGTGTTGTTTACGCTCTGCAAAAGTACAAAAAGTTTTTCAATTTTGTATAAATAGTCGTTTTTATAACGATTTTTTGCGAAAACGTTTGCGAATTTCATTATTTTATATTACTTTTGTAGCGAAAACTACGCGTGAGCGTACTAATTTTTGAGTATTTTAATAATTTAAATATTTAAATTTCATTCAATTATGTGGTTAATTAATTCATCTGTCGGCCGAAAGGTCGTGATGTCTTTGACGGGTATTGCGCTCATTCTGTTCCTCACATTCCATTGTGCGATGAACATTATTGCGCTGTTCTCGGGCGAAGCTTACAACACGATTTGTGAATTGCTCGGTGCCAATTGGTACGCTGTAGTAGCAACACTCGGCCTGGCCGCACTCGCTGTGGCTCACATCGTTTTCGCTTTCATCCTGACGGCTCAGAATCGGAAAGCCCGCGGAACAGAGCGTTACGCAGTTACTGACAAGCCTGCAAAGGTGGAATGGGCATCGCAGAACATGCTCGTGCTGGGTATTATTATCCTGCTCGGTCTGTTGCTGCACTTGTTCAACTTCTGGTACAACATGATGTTTGCCGAGTTGTTCCACATTGCTACGGCTATTCCTCCTACGGACGGCTTTGAGCTCATTAAGGTGACTTTTGCTAATCCCGTCTATGTAGTGCTCTACGTGATTTGGATTGTGGCCATCTGGTTCCACCTCACTCACGGTTTCTGGTCTGCTATGCAGACACTGGGTGTTAGTGGTAAGATTTGGTTCTGCCGCTGGCGTGTCATTGGTTTCATCTACACCACACTGCTCATGTTGGGCTTCCTCGTTGTTGTGCTGGCATTTGCTTTCAAGTGCGCTCCGAGCCTTTGCTGCGAGAAAGCAGCTCTATGCTGTGACAAGCCTGCCGTTGAGTGCTGTGAGGCTGGCCACAAGTGCGACGCTCACAAGTGCGACGCCCCTAAGTGTGATGCTCCCAATGCTGAATGTTGTCTCCCTGTAGGCGACTGCTGCAAGCCTGGTGCTGAGTGCTGTAAGCTCGGTGCTGAATGCTGTGAAAAGCCTGAGTGCTGCAAACCCGGTGCTGAGTGCTGTAAGTAATCAATCGTCAAATTGTAAAATCGTCAAATTGTAAAATACAACTATGGCAAAAGTATTAGATTCAAAGATTCCAGCAGGTCCAGTACCTGAGAAATGGAAAGAATATAAGGCTCATCAGCGACTGGTTAACCCGAAGAACAAGCTGAAGCTCGACGTGATTGTCGTAGGTACTGGTCTGGCTGGCGCCTCGGCTGCTGCTTCACTCGGTGAGATGGGTTTCAACGTCATCAACCTCTGCATTCAGGACTCTCCCCGTCGTGCACACTCTATTGCTGCCCAGGGTGGTATCAATGCAGCTAAGTGCTATCAGAACGATGGTGACTCCATCTATCGTTTGTTCTACGACACCGTGAAGGGTGGTGACTATCGTGCTCGTGAGGCTAACGTCTATCGTCTGGCCGAAGTCTCAAACAACATTATCGACCAGTGCGTGGCTCAGGGTGTCCCCTTTGCTCGTGAGTATGGCGGCATGCTTGCTAACCGTTCGTTCGGTGGTGCTCAGGTAAGCCGTACGTTCTATGCCAAGGGTCAGACGGGTCAGCAGCTGCTGCTCGGTGCTTACTCTTCGCTGTCTTGTCAGGTGAATGCCGGCAAGGTGAAGCTCTACACCCGCTATGAGATGGAGGATGTGGTTATCGTTGATGGCCGTGCTC
>Ga0256404_1004101_pt1 | contig 28127 bp, 20 predicted proteins | sample RumenRJG_01DNA_FD_185990 | JGI IMG/M metagenome (GOLD analysis project Ga0256404, IMG submission 185990) | Bovine rumen microbial communities from Lethbridge, Alberta, Canada - RJG_01 | ecosystem: Host-associated > Mammals > Digestive system > Stomach > Rumen | place: Canada: Alberta | collected...
CTCCGTCGAGAAGATCGTTCATGTCGTCATTGAACTGCTCAACATCGAGTGCCTCCAGACACTCGAAATCATAGTTTCCGTCGATGTCCACCTTCATCTTCGCCCGGTCGACAAAATAATTGTCGAGACTGATGATGTGCGGAACGAGCCCGAAGGAACGGAGCTGAATGGCGAGCCGGTGCGCGAACGTAGTTTTTCCGGAGGAACTGGGCCCCGCGATGAGCACAAACTTCACCTGACCGCGGTCATAGATCATCTCCGCGATGTCACCGATCCGCCGCTCCTGGAGCGCCTCCTGCACCAGAATCATATCGCTGATCCGTCCGCCGCAGATCTGGTCATTGAGGTCACCGACCGTCTCAATATCGACCTTGTCTCCCCAGTCTGTCGAGAGCGAAAGGGTATCGAAGAGATTATGCTGATCGACGAACGGTTCAAGTCCGCACGGATTTTCCATGGTCGGAAGCACAAGGACAATCCCGCTGTTGTATGCGAGCACGTCAAACCAGTGGATGTACTTCGTGTTCGGGAACATATAGCCGTAGAAATAGTCGGAATATCCTTCGCAGTTATAGACATTGATGGTCGAACTGCGGCGGTAATGGAACAGCTTCACCTTGTCTTCCATTCCCTGCCGCCGGAACAGCTCCACCGCGTCGTCAATCGGGTATGTCCGCTTGGTGATCGGTACGCTGCGGTCCCTGAGTGCTTCCATGCCGGCTTTGATCTTCGCCGCGAATGCGTCATCGATGTCCCCGCTGTAACCGTGGATACTGCAGAAGAGACCGTTTCCCAGCGAAAACTCGATCTTGACATGGATTTCTGAACCGAAAAGGTCCGCGGCAGTTTTGACGAGCATCATGACAGCGGTCCGGCTGTAGGTATTGTACCCGGCCGGCTGGCTCGTGCGGACCATTGTGAGAACGCCGTCCCGATCTGCTCTCTTTGAAAGTTCGCGAAGCTTTCCGTTTATCTGGACAAGGGCAATTTCGCCTTTGCCTGTATCCTGATATTCGTCCACGATGGACTCATAGGAAGTGCCTTTATCATAATTTCTTGTCTTTCCATCAATCATCAGAGCCGGCATATTCTTATCCTCTAATCATACTTCCCGAAACTTTTATTCCCGAAACGTCTGCTTTCCGGAACTCATTCTCTCCGGAGCCCATACTTACCGGAGTTCACGCTTATCCAAAGCTCTTGCCTTACGGAGCTCACACTTTCCGGAACTTATACTTCCCGGAACGGTTCGCCCTGCACCGATTCAATCACTTTGATGTCTGGGGCTTCCCGGTTCAGAAACTGTTTCATATACGGAATGAATATCTTTTCGATCCCAAAATGGCCGGCATCGATCACGGCAATCCCCTTCTCCACTGCATCAATTCCGACATGATGCGAGATATCCCCGGTGATCATGACATCCGCCTCTGCCTTCAGCGCAAGGCCGATCTGATCTCCTCCGGAGCCCGGCATGACTGCAGCCGTCACAACCGGCTGCTCCGGGTCCCCGTAATACCGCACATGCGGAATTTTAAACCTATCCCGGACGAGTTCCGCAAGTTCTTCGAGTGTCATGTACTCGGGAAGCTGTCCGATCCGCCCCAGGCCCTCGTGCGAAATATCATCCTCGTACGTGACCATAAGGACATCACGGTTCTGCAGATTCAGCTCGTCTGCCGCAGCATCCGCCATACCCATCACGTCAAAATTCGTGTGCATCGCGTAATAGGAGATATCGTTCTGAATGAGCTTCACGAGCCGTTTTCCGACATAGTCCTCATCGCTTGCACGGTTCACACCGTGAAAAATCAGCGGATGATGTGTGATCAGCGCATCCGCCTTATCCGCAATTGCCTCATCGACCACCGCGCTCGTGGCATCGACGGCAAGAAGAACCGTCCTGACTTCTTTGTCAGACCGCCCGGCAAGAAGCCCCACATTGTCCCAGTTCATTGCATAGGACTTCGGGCAGAGCTGCTCGATTTCTTCCATCAGTGAACTCATCAGCATAGAATCACCGCCTTCGCTAAGAATTTTGCTTAGAATCACTCAGAAAATAGAATAAAGAGTTTTTACACTCTCAAAATAACATGAAAACAAGGCTGTTGGAAGCAGTGCCGTCATATATCTCCGTGTCCTGATGCTTCCGGGGCACTGGAAGGGCTTTCCCCGCGGCTTTCATAAAGAGACAGGAGAAAACGGACGTCCTCAAGATCCTGTGAAAACATACTCCTCCGCTCCCTTGCGTCCAGATTTGTGGATGATTTCGTCCCTTCGAGCATCTTTGTGTCCGCTGCCTTTCGCAGGAGAAGATACTGTTTCAGCACCGGATCTCTTCTCCGGATCAGCACAGGCCCGTAAGCATCCTCCCGGCGGATCTCGTCCGCCGCCAAAGTTCTGTCTTCCACCTTCGCTCCGTTCTTTTTTTCAGTTTCTCTCTCTGCTCTGGCCGAAGCTTTGATCACCGGGTAATACTTTCCCCGCTCGACTGCCATTCTTTCATCCGTGATGACAAATCCGAGCTCCCGGACCGCCTTCCGGACAAGGGAATGCTCTTTCTGCGGCTCCAGAATCAGCGTTTTGAATGATTCTGTCTTGTCTTTCTCCCGGAGCAGGATTTCTGCCATCAGTGCTCCTCCCATTCCGGAAATCACAAGTGTCTTTGCCTCTCCCGCCTCCAGCCCATCAAGGCCGTCCGACAGCCGGAAGCTGGCGCGGTCCGAAAGCCCGGTAAGCCTTGCATGCTCTCTTGCGCCCTCGATCGGGCCTTCCCGGAGATCGCATCCTATGACGGCCGGGATCTTTCCCGCGGCAAGAAGTGACAGGCCAAGCCATCCATGGTCACAGCCCACATCCGCCAGCGCATCTCCTTCCGGCACAAAATCCGCGATCATTGTAAGCCGCGGCGATAAATTCAGTTTTGCCATCGATCAGTCCTTTAGGTAAAAATGCGCCCGCGCCAGCTGTTCGAGCTTCTTCTTGTTTTCGATCGTCTCGGAGAGCGAGCTCTTCCCCCCTGCATTTGCGAAGCGGCTGCGCTGCAGGCTGCCCTTTTTCACCTGATAGACGATGTCCCGAAGCGCCTTCTCCCTGTCTTCTTTTTTCTCCGGCATGTCAAGATGGGTATTGAAGAGTGCTGCCGCCTCCATCTGCTCTTTCTCGGTCACGAAGAGAGAAATAATGGATGCCTCTTCCGCCGGTTTATCCAGATTCCGGAAGAATTCCGAAGCCGCGGTGCGATAGACACCTGCCGAGAAATCATCCGGCGAAATATACGCCGAAACCTGACGGATCAGAGCCGGGTCATCCGCAAGCCATGTAAGGAGATAGCGCTGTGCCCTTAGATCGGCGCTTTCAACCGCCTGCTCCTCTTTCGTCCTTGAAGCCGGCCTTCCCGTATAAGAATCCGTACCGCCTCCGGGAAGAGCCGCGCCGCCGTCCGCATACGCTCCTGCAGAGCCGCCCGCGTTTTCCCCGGATTCTCCGCTTTCCTCCTCTGCCGGACGGGCAGAAGCGTTTCTTCTTGCTGCAATTCTTGCCGCCCGCTCCTCCTGAACCTGTGCTTCTTCCTCGCTAAGGCCCACCATGGTCCGGAACGTTTTCTCGTCTACCATGTATTTCGAGGAGATGATGCGGATGTAGCTGTCCCTCTCGATTTCATCTGTGATTCCGGCCGTTTTGGCTGCGGCTGCGCGCACGAAATCGGAACGGCTCCCGGGATCCTGCAGATCGTACTTTTCCTGCTCCTTGCGGATTTCGAAGAGGAATGCATTCTCCGCCGTGTCAATCCGTTTCTGGAATTTCTCACCGCCGATGGCTTTGATGAACTCATCCGGATCCTTATACGGCTCCAGATGCAGGACTTTCGCCCGCACGCCGGCATCACGCAGTATTCCGTTGTTGCGGATCGCCGCTTTCGTACCTGCCTCGTCGCTGTCATAGGAAAGCAGGACTTCCTTCACATACCGCTTCAGCACACGGGCCTGCCCGGTCGTAAAACTCGTCCCGAGCGAGGCCACCGCCTGTGTGAATCCTGCCTGATGCATCGAAATGACATCCATGTATCCTTCGCAGAGAATGAAACGGTCTGCCCGGCTCTTCCGTGCAAAATTCAGCGCATACAGATTCTCGCCCTTGTTGAATATCTTTGTCTCAGGCGAATTCAGATATTTCGGCTTTCCGTCGCCCATCACGCGTCCGCCAAAACCGATGACACGGTTCTGGATGTCCATGATCGGGAAGATGACGCGGTTCCAGAACTTATCGTGAAGCCCGTGCTTTTCATCAAAGGCAGCCACTCCCGACTCCAGAATCACAGAATCATCAAATCCTTCCTCCCGAAGGTGCTTTACAAGATCCGAATTGCGCCCGTCCGCATAACCGAGGCCGAAATTGTGCATCGTCTCCGGCGAAAGCTTCCGGTCCGTGAGATAGGATAGTCCCGTTCTTCCGACGGGGCTCCTGAGCAGCTTGTAATAATAAACAGCTGTTTCCTTATTCACGGCGAACAGCAGCTTCTTTCGCTCCTGCTCCTGCCGCATCTCCGCGCTGAATTCCTGTTCGGGGAGCGGGACACCGGCGCGCGCAGCGAGCTCCTTTACGGCTTCCGGAAATGTAATGTTTTCATATTTCATCACAAACGTGATCACGTTGCCGCCCGCGCCGCAGCCGAAGCAGTAAAACATCTGCTTGTCACGCGAGACAGAGAACGACGGTGACTTTTCGTTGTGAAAAGGGCAGAGACCGAAATAATTTGCCCCCTGTTTTTTCAGTTTTACGTATGAGCCGACAACATCGACGATGTCATTGCGGCTCCTCACTTCTTCAATTACTTCATCGGGATAATACATTGACAGTTTACCTGTTCCAGGTCTTCGGCACGAACAGATCCTCGTACCGTTCGATTGCATAGCGGTCCGTCATAGAACTGATATAGTCACAGACAACGCGCTCCTTTGAGTCTCCCAGGGCAATGCGCTCTTTCATGTAGTCGGGAATCACATCGACGTGATCCAGATAGTAGAAGTAAAGAGTTTTGACGAGTTCAAACGCCTTTCCCTCCTCGCCCTTCGCCTCCGGGTTCGTGTAGACATTCTCGAACATGAAGTTCCGTATTTTCGTAAAAGCTTCGTACGTCACCGGGGACATCTCCACAACCGGGCGTCCCTCACTTGTCGTGATGATGTCATGAATGAAATGGTCGAGCCGGTCATTCAGCGAGCGCCCGAGGACGCCTGCGATGTCTTCCGGGACATCTGCCTCCGTGAGAATGCCGCCGCGGATGGCATCGTCCATGTCATGATGAATATAGGCGATTTTGTCGGAAAAACGCACGACCTGCCCTTCCAGTGTCGACGGCATAGTACTCATCTGATGATTGAGAATCCCGTCGCGGACTTCCATGGTCAGGTTCAGCCCCTGTCCGTTCTTCTCAAGAACATCGACCATACGGACGGACTGTACGTTGTGTTTGAAGTGTTCCGGGCAGGCTTCATTCAGTGCCCGCTCCCCCGCATGCCCGAACGGTGTGTGTCCCAGGTCATGTCCGAGTGCGATTGCCTCGGTGAGATCCTCATTGAGCTGAAGCGCCCGGGCTATCGTGCGCGCGATCTGGGATACCTCCAGTGTGTGCGTCATGCGCGTGCGGTAATGGTCACCATCCGGAGTGATAAAGACCTGTGTCTTATCCTTGAGTCTTCTGAAAGATTTACTGTGAAGAATACGGTCCCTGTCACGCTGGAAGACGGGCCGGATATCATCCTGTTCCTCCGGGTGCAGCCTTCCCTTTGAATCCACTGCATGCGCAGCCCACGGAGCCAGGAGATCGTGTTCGCGCTTTTCCAGTTTCTCTCGGATGTTCAAAAGACATGTCCTTTCTTTGCCGGAAACCGGCAGATGTAAAGCGGATACAGTGACAGGAAAAAAAAGAAAACCGAGTGCTAAAGGGTGCAGCCTGATATGGATTTGCGAAATCATCGGCAGCTGCCCCGTCACACGCGATTCCGGCATTAAAAAAAATTCGGCATGGTCTGTCTGCCTTCCAGGCAGGACAAACCATGCTGAATTCTTGAATAAATATGGGGCGGAGGGGGCTCGAACCCCTGACCTCTTCCGTGTGAGGGAAGCGCTCTCCCGGCTGAGCTACCGTCCCGTTTCGTATTGCAGCCGGCCTGCCGTCAGACTGAAGTCATTATAGCATATGGCCGACATTTTCTGAAACTATTCCCGGAAACTACCGGGAATTGAAAAAGCCGGGATGCATTTCCCGGCTCATTCAGAATGCGGAAGATGGGACTTGAACCCACACGACATTGCTGCCACAAGAACCTTAATCTTGCTCGTCTGCCAGTTCCGACACTTCCGCGTATTCTGTTGCAAAATCCCTTTCTCTGTCCCCTTCAGGAAGAGAGTGCAGGAAAAGGGACTTGAACCCTCACTGTATTGCTACAACAGGCACCTGAAGCCTGCGCGTCTGCCAATTCCGCCATTCCTGCGCGCAAGTGTTATAATACCCAAATCATCTCCGCCTGTCAACCAAAAATTTCAATTTCCATCTTTCCGTTTAGTCCGGCATGAAATTGCGGCCATACGGCAGATCCGACAATCGCGCATATGCCGCAGCATGCATCATACCGGGCCGTCCGGCCCTATTTTTTCTTGATGGTCATCGCATCCCAGGAATCATCCGGCACCATGGTGATATACGTCTTTCCCGGGCTCAGCGTAATAAGAGCCCCTGTCTGCGTAAAATACTTAGTCGGATCCGTTCCGCTGTTCTTCGTCCAGAGAATCGGGATTGCATATCCTCCCTTGAGGAGGTATCCTGGCTGATTTGCACTCAGGCAGTTGTAGATGAGATACCCGTGCTGATCGAGCTTCGTGAACCCTACGTCCATCAGGATGACGTTGTCAAAGGAAACCGTCTTGTTATTCGTTCCGTCCTTGATCAGTGTGCCGTGCTGATAAAAATCATATGTGTTTGTTTTCTTATTATAAACAAGTTTTGACTTTGTGTTGTCAAGCGGAAGATCAACCTCCAAAGCCTTGAAGCTGTCAGAGCGATTGGACAGCGTGGATACACTCTTAGAAAAGCGGAAATGCGACTTCTTTGCATCCCCGTTCACATACTTTGAATATTCCGTACTGATCCCGGCCGCCTTCATGCGCTTTGCAGCTTCGCCAGCCAGAATAAACTCGGTGAACTCCCTTGCCTTGCCATTGTTTATACGGGTGAATCCGCCGGAGAGATGATCAATCGTCTTGTCCTCAAAATACTGATTGTTATAGTACGGTCCGCCGTCATGGCAGAGAACCGCGCCGTACTCTTCTGCGATCAGTATATTGGTCGGACGCGTGCTGCGGATGCTTCCGATCTTCTCCACGCCGTTCCAGTCCTTGAAAATCGCCATCAGGCGCGTGATCCGCCCGTTTGCGGTGCTGTTCATGAGCTCATAGACAATATCCGCATCGGAAAGACCGTAATGCGGAAGTGCGCGCGAATCATCATCGATCATGACAGCAATCGGACGCTGGTTTTTAAGACTGCTGCTGATTTCAAGTCCGGAGAGCTCACTTCTGTATGTCTCTTCTTTACCGCCCGATTCCGCAGTGCTTTTGGCAGAGGAACCTGCAGCCATTACCGGAACAATGCCGCCGGGAAGCACTCCGGCCAACAGAACACAGCCGGATACAAGCAGGATTGTCATAAAGACCGTAATCAGTTTTTGGATTGCTTTTCTCATGTTTATACCCCGCTGAGGCAAAATCCGCGGATGCGATTTTGCCGAATGCGGCAGCCGGTGCTTCAGCACCGATGCTGCAGTTTGAAAGTCCTGCATCAGCAGGACTGTCAAACTTTTCATGCTTTCATTCTATCACGTCCGACGTTTCGAAAGAATCGAATTCACAACAATCCCCATCAAGGCCGGACCTCTTGAAACCAATCTCTGATCCGTGTCTCCCGTCCGGATCTGATTGGCTTCATTCTCACAGAACAGGCGAGTTTATGTGTCTCAATGAGAAGCGATTCAAAAGTCTCAAAACCTACAGCCCCGAAAAAATCGGGAATTTGCACCAGTAATTTCAACATCTTTAAAAAAGGACTTGCGCATTCAGAAAAGATACTGTAAGATAACATCTGCGCCGCAAAGCGGCGCCCAAGGGAATATGGCTCGTTGGTCAAGCTGGTTAAGACGCAGCCCTCTCAAGGCTGAATCATGGGTTCGAGTCCCGTACGGGCTACTTTCATCCGGAAATCACATCAGTGATTTCCGGAATTTTATTTTTCATTCATTTGTTATGATCTTGTGATGAAACAAGAATGATAAAACCTGAACCCGTCTTGTTTCGATGTGTATATAACCTCTGCCGTGATCAAAAACAATGGCCGGATGCCTTCTGGCGAAGGTTTCCGGCCACTGCTCTGTCTTCACGTATTCTGCGTTCAGAATATAGTTTTCTCAATTCATGGCATACATCCTGTCCGCTCAGAGTTTCTGCGAGGTCTGTCTTCCGACCTCGGTGTCACTTTCGCGGACAACACTATGCTCCTTCACAAAATCGATGAGATCATCGACATAGGTGAATGCAAGTCCGGTAACCGTATCCGCCGCACCATAATAGATCGCCATTCTGCCGGTTGCGGAATCGACAAGTGTCGCGCACGGGAAGCAGACGTTCGGCACAAAGCCCCGCGTCTCATATTCCTCTTCCGGCGTGAGAATGAAGTCCTCGCTGCGGTATTTCACAATGGACGGCTCATCAATGTCAAGGATGGCAGCTCCGATCGAATAGACAAATCCGTCGCAGGTGCTGCTCACTCCATGATAGAGAAGAAGCCAGCCCTCACTCGTCTCAATGGGTGCCGGGCCGCCGCCGATTTTGACGGATTCCCACCATTCCGGGCTCTTTCCCATGACGTGACGGTGTCTGCCCCAATAAACGAGGTCCGGGCTCTCGGAAAGGAAGATATCGCCAAACGGAGTGTGTCCGGAGTCAGACGGTCTTGAGAGCATCATATACTTGCCGCCGATTTTGCGCGGGAAAAGAACGGCATTGCGGTTGAACGGAATGAAGGGGTTCTCAAGACGGGTAAACGTCTTGAAATCCTTCGTCTTTGCAAGGCCTATAGCTGCGCCGTAGAAATCACCGCACCAGATGATGTAATAGGTATCTTCGACTTTGACAAGACGGGGATCGTACGCGTAAACCGGCGCAAAATCCTTTCCGTTCTCATCTACAAAATGCACTTTTTCTGGATCGAGAGTCCAGTGAACAGCATCCTCGCTGTGTCCGAGGTAAATGAAAGGGACACCATTCGTCTGCTCACCGCGGAATACACCGATGAATTTCCCCTCATAGGGTGCAACCGCACTGTTGAAAACGCGGGAGACACCCGGAATCGGATTCCGTCCGATGACCGGGTTCTGTGTATAGCGCCATACCGGCTGATTGATAGCTCCGGCCGGTTTATCCTGCCACGGAATATTCGGCAGCGGATCTGTGAAAAGCTTATATTTTCCCATATCTCTTCCCTTCTCTTCCCTTCTCTTCCTGCTTCATCCCATATTTCTGCCGGAGAAGTCCTGAATATATCTTCCTTATCTTTATCCGGCAGAAATGCATAACGGTGCAGCGTTTTCAGAAACTGAATTTTTCGGCTCAGCAATACTGGCTTTATCCCTTGACTGCACCGGCAGCAATACCGTTATAGATCGAATTCTGGAAGATAATGAAAACGACCAGTGCCGGCAGCATCGAAATGATGACGCCTGCGCAGATGAGGTTATAACGGCTGCCCATAGGTCCTGTGAATGTATACAGCGAAGTTGCGACCGTGCAGAGTTTCTGCTTGTCCTGCAGGTACAGGTTCGCATTGTAGTATTCGTTGTAAGTCGTCGCACCCTTGAGGATGATGCAGGTGACAATGGCTGGGCGAAGCATTGGAAGAAGGATCCTCCAGTAAATCGTGTGGTAGGACGCGCCGTCGATGATGGCCGACTCATCCAGCGCAACGGAGATATTTTCGAAATACTGAATATAAATGTAGATCGAAATAACATCCGTGCCCATCGAAAGGATGATGTAGCCATACAGATGATTGATGAAGTGCAGGTTGTTCATGATTTCATAAGTGGCAACCTGCATTGCAATGCCGGGAAGCAGTGCCGCGAAGGTGAAAAGATTGCGGATGAGGCCATTTCCCGGGAACTTGAAACGGTTCAGTACGTATGCGATCTGCGTGCCGATGATGATGGATCCGGCCAGAACACAGACCAGGATGATTCCCGAATTCCGGAAAGCCACTCCCATGTTCGCTTTACTGAATGCATCGGCAAAATTCGAGAAATTCAGCCAGTCTGACGGCGGAGTCATGACATTCGTCGAATTATACTCCGTATCGGTCTTGAATGAAGTCACGACGCAGGAATACAGCGGGATGACCATCCAGAATGAGATGAATACCAGCGAGAAATATTTGAAAATGGTCCACACGATATAGCCCGGTGTGTAGTGATGCTTCACCTTGTGGCGTCTTTCTTCAGCTGTCATTGAGCGTGCCATATCATCTCGCCTCCTTCTGCGCTTTCTTCAGAGCCTTCAGCTCTTTTGCTGCCTGTTTTTCCGCTTTCCGCCTCTGCTTCCTTGCCGCATAGCTCTCGTCATCCGTCTGTGCATTGCGGAATGCATACTTGAAGATCAGCTTTTGTGCAATGGTGCAGGCGAAGATGATCAGCAGCAGGAAGACCGCCATGGCCGATGCCAGACCGACCTTCTGATCCGTGTGAGCAATACGGTCCATGACAACGAAATAGGTTCCTGTGCCATTCGCACCGCTGGTGATTACATAAGGGCCTTCGAAGGCGCTCAGCGAACCGGTAATGGAAAGAATGATATTGAGCGTGACGATCGTCTGAATGCCAGGCAGAATGATGTACTTGAACTGCTGGAATTTATTCGCGCCGTCGATGGCAGCTGCCTCGTAAAGCGACGGGTCAATCGACATGATGGCACCGATGAAGAGGACCATGTTCTGGCCGACATAGCGCCAGAAGGAAGCGTAGACAAGGGCCCAGTTGTTGATTCTCTGATCGCGCAGCCAGTACGGCAGCGAATCGATATTGAAGCCGGCCCAGGAAAGGACCGTATCCAGAACAAACCCATGCGTGTAAAAGAACTTGAAAATGAAGCCCATTGCAATGCCGTTGATCAGATAAGGGAAGAAAATAACGGCTTTGAACAGCTTCCCGAAGCGGACCTTCATTGAAAGTACCGTCGCAAGATACAGGGCCACGGCAATCTGAATGACCGCGCCGGCCATGTAATACAGCGACAGGATCAGGGAACTGAAGATATCGTCTCTGCGGAATATGGATTTGTAGTTGTTCCATCCGACAAATGTCCTTTTGCCGACATACTTCATTTTAAAAAAGCTGAATCCGACCATCTCGCCGAACGGGAGATAGGTAAAAAGAAACAGCAGGAAAAGAGGAATAACCGTGAAGCCAATAATGATAGCCGTCCTCTGGAATTTTCTGGTCTGAGTGATTTCTCGAAATGATTTCCGGGATTTCGCAGGAGAACCCGCGTTTGCCATAGAGGCCTCCTTTCAATGGAGAATAAATCTTTCTATTCCGGTGCTGCCCCGCACCGGCAAAACTCACAGTACTGAATCCGTATCCTGATAAAGGTTTTCCGATAAAAGAAGCGGAGGAAAATTCTTCTCCTCCGCTTCCGCGTTACCATTTCGTCATCCGACCGGTGAGGGAAGATCAGTATTTAATCTCAACACCGAGTGAATCTTGTGCATCGGACCACTTCTGGTTCCATTCATCCATGATCGAATCGAAATCTTCGTCGCCGTTGAATGCATGCTCGACAATCGACTGAACCTTCTCGTTGCCGCCTGCATTGACTGCAAGCTCAGACTCGGAGTTCATCTCGTTCGGAAGGTCTGCTTCATCATCCGGTGCCGGGTTATCTGCGACATATTCAACACCTGCATCCGTGAAAGGCTGATACAGATCCGGGGAATTGGTGTCATCTGCAGCAATCGGAAGACCGCCCTCGTTGTAAGAGAATCCGGAATCAAGGGTGAACCACTTAACGAAGATCATCGATGCGAGCTTCTCATCATCGCTGACTTCTGCACTGATGCCGAAGTTATAGTCAGGTCCAGCTGATGCATACTGCTTGCCGTTGACAGTGATCGGGAAAGGCATGTATCCGATATCATCTGCATTCGGACCTGCACCCTGCATCTGCGTGACAGCCCAGGAACCGAGAACCATGCATCCGATCTCGCCGTTGTTGATCATACCCTTGCAGCCTTCCCAGTCGGTCGTGGTGTAGTCATCCTCGATCAGACCGTTTGCAACTGCGTCATACAGAATCTTGTACACTGCATACGGATAAGTATTCTCATCATCCGCATTCTTTGCGAACGGATTTGCCGTATGGATCATCTTGTAATTCATGTAGTCCGGGTCACCGGTTGCTGTTCCGGAAATATAAGCATCCCATGCGCCCATGGTCCAGCCTGCCGCATAGTTCGTATACAGCGGGATAGCATCCGTGTTGTCCTTGATCTTCTGAAGATCCGCGATGAACTCATCCGGAGTCTTCGGAAGCTCTGTAATGCCGGCTTCCTCGAATACCTTCTTATTGTAAACAATACCGTTGGCATTCGCTGTGGAAGGAATACCATACGCCTGTCCCTGGTAGACGAAGTTGTTGATATAGTTAACTTCCTTGCCGAGTGTATCCGAATCGCCGTAAGAGATGAAATAGGTCGGAAGATCTGCCTTGTCAACTGCCGGGATCATCATGATGTCGCCCCAGCCGCCTGCCTGCAGACGAAGCAGCGAATCATTCGCATAATCCGTAATGGCTTCGATATTGACTGTGATTCCGGGATACATCTTGTTGAACTCTTCAAGATATGCATTCCAGTTCTTGCCTGCATAATCATCCGCCATCATATCGGTGCGGTGTGTGAGAAGCTTGATCTCGACATTGAGATCTGTTCCAGTCTCACCAAGTGTTACTGAATCCCAGGTGATATCTCCGGATGCTGATGCATCAGAAGATTCGCTTGCCTCGGATGCAGCCGCCTCACTGGAAGCCGCCTCACTGGAAGCCGCTTCACTCGAAGCTGCTTCTGTATCCGCTGCCGCGCTGGAAGCCGCGGTTGATGTTCCCGATGAACTGCTTCCGCATGCAGCCAGACTGAGTGCGGTAGCAGCTGCCAGCGTAACTGCTGTTACTTTCTTTAAATTCATTGCTGATAACCTCCTCCTTATGAGTATCTCTGCTCCTGAATCGCACGCGCAGGAGCCTGTACACTTATTTACCTCATTGGTTAATTTATTTTTAATCAACTCGGTGATTAATTTAATTATAGCTTTTAATTCCATCTGGTCATTGACCATTATTGATATTTATATCATAATATTGCATATAGTCGTTATTTTGTATATTTATATAAATTATATCTATGCTTTTTGTACAGTATTGCTTAAGATAAAAAACAGTTTTCGGCATTTGGCGTCCTTTTTCTGCAAGCCAAACCTTTTTCATTTACATGCGGAATCAGTTAAATTAGTTTCTTTTTGTTATGATTTTTACCCGACATTTTCTCTTACTTACAGAAAGGAGTCTCACACGGATGGATAATATATCGGAAACCAGTATCCAAAAGTCGGATAATATCTCTGTAAAGCTCGAGTCTGCTCTCCGCAATATCCACTCGGATCTCTGTTCTGCTGAGCAGTTCTTTCGTCTGTTTTCCTTTCCGGAGTCCCATGCTGCAAACCGGATCGGAGCCATTCCCTTCCGGCTCCTGTCATCGGCTCTCATCTACGGAACCGAACCAGGCTCCATGTCCATCCGGATGCCCTCCTGCTCTGCTCTGATCCTGCTGGAGGCCGGAAAACTTCGTGTTAATCTGGAAGGAAAGGACTGCACTCTGAACGCAGGAGCCTGTCTGTGCCTGGCTGATTCCGGCTCTTCTTGGTCAGGGAATCTGACAGCCTCCGTTCTCGCAGCGCCTCTGCGCTCCCGAATCTGCTTTTTCACCGGCAAACAGCCCGAGTGCATTCAGCGGCTGCTCGGATCCTTCTTTCCGGCGAAGCTTTCACCGTTTTCCATAATTCCAGAAAGGATGACAGAACTTGCACGTTTATGCGGTCCGATGAGCACCCCGGACTGTCTGAGGACTTCCCGGGACATCTCCGATATTCTCTATGAGCTCGCGGAAAGTGCGGCTCAAGGGGCTGAAGAACAAACGGCTCCTGTTCCCGAAAAACACGAGGCGGTGCTCTCCATCATCCGCAGAAACAGCCCCACAGAGGGGCCGAATTATATTCCGCCGTACCTTTCCGACATGAAAAATTATCTTGACCATCACTTCGATCAAAAATGCCCGCTTGCTGATATGGAAGAAAGATCCGGCGTCAGCCGATACCGGCTGCTGCGGGAATTTGAGAAATACTATTCTGTCACACCGGGAAAATATCTTCAGGAGCTGCGAATAGAAAAGGCAAAAGAAATGCTGCCCGCGACCTCACTCAATATTCATGAGATCGCAGGCAGCTGCGGATACGAAAATGTAACACATTTTATCCGGCTCTTCCGGAATGCGACAGGAATGACGCCGGGAGAATTCCGAAAGAAACAGGCATAACGCCGTAAAAACTTCAAAAGAAACAAGGACGCCCCGGGAAAATTCATTCCGGAAAGAAACAGGACGGCCCCAGGAGAATTCCGGAGAGCATCCATTAAATGCGCGGCACCGGCGGACCGATGCGCTTGGCACTGTTCCGTTCGATGAAACGGCCCGGCAGGATCAAAGTCCCGGGCTCGGACTGGGGATCGCGGATCTTCCGGATGATCATGTGTATTGCGTTCTTTGCCATCTTCGACTGCTCTACCTCATACGTTGTGAATTCATCTTCTCCGGAAACCACAAAGTTATCAAATCCGACAAGCGAGATGTCATCCGGAACGCGGTATTCCTTCTCCTTTAGTTTCTCTTTGAAGAAGGTTGCAGACATATCACAGTTTGCAAAGAAAGCCGTCGGCATATCTTCCGGCAGTCTCATAGTCTCGACATAACGGTCGATATTTTTTGTCCACTCACGGTCATCGATGATCCAGTCCTCACGGAGCGGTATGCCGCGCTCCATGAGCGCTTTATAATAGCCGAGAAAACGGTCATCGATGGACGTCGTGACAAGGCGCGTCCCGACGAACCCGATCTTCGAATGCCCGAGATTCAGGAGATAGCTCGTCATTTCATAGCCGCCGAGCATGTTGTTGCTTACAACGCAGTCATGAATATCAAAGCGGCCGTTGGAATCCAGATAAATCATCGGAATCCCGACATGATCTTCCAGGTAATGTGCATATCTTCTTGAGAAATCACCGAGGACAATGACACCGTCGCATTTTCTGGCGTAGGCAACCTGCGGGATAAAATTCCGCCGCTCATTTTCAAAACTGACAAGTTCCATAATTGCATAGGAACCGGCCTGTGCAGCTGCTCTTGTCAGTTCCTGATAAAGTGACGAATAGAAAGACTGGCCGCGGTCCATAAACTGCTCCGACATGATGACACCGATGGTATAATGCCGCATATCCCGGCGGTCGATGCGCGCTGTTGTGCGGACATACCCCATTTCATCTGCAAGAGCGACGATTTTCGCCCGCATCTCCTCGCTGACGCCCTTTTGGCCGGACAGTGCCTTGGAAACCGTGACCGCACTGACACCCAGCTTTGCACCGATGTCGGCAAGTTTGACTGCTTTTGACATAAACTCCCTCTCACTCCCGAACGTAAAACCGCAGCCTGAACCGCGTTCTTCTCTTCCAGGAGATTAATTTAATATATATTTAGATTAAAATTATTCTCTTCCGGGGTCTATTGTTTGTCAATTATTAAAACTCACAAAGGTTTAGCCAATTTTTTGCCAGTTTAACTTGTCACAGAATTTCCAGTCAGGATCCCTGCAGGTCTGTCAGAGTGTCACTCTCCTTTCTCAAGCCTTGCAAATACCGGGTCAAGTATCAGGCACACAAGAAATGCACTGACGCCTGTTCCGATCAGGCACCAGATGAGGAAGGTCCGGTAGAAAATCTCCGGAAACCCCAGGTAGAGGGCAAACGGCACACAATTGATGAGAAGAATGAGGGCGGTCCTCTTAAGATTTGTCACGGCCAGACGGGCAGCATTCGAAAATGTCCGTCCGATAGTATTGGAAAAATGTGAGAAGAGCGGAAAAACATAGCTGAACACGGCACCGATCAGGATTGCAATCGTGATCGTAACGCCATACGCCATTGATGAGGCTCCCGAGCCGGAACTTCTGTAATAGTGAAAGCTCAGGAGAAGCAGCACCGCCGCAAGAAGCAGAATTACTGTATATCCGATCGACTGCCGGAAGTTTTCGCGGAATGAATGAAAAAATTCCTTTGCGATGCCGTGATCTTTTCCACGGACAATCTTCAGGGCAACATAATACAGAGCAGCTGTCGAATCACCGATGGTGATGATGGGAATGCAGCAGATAAGCCAGAGAATATTAAGCAAGGCAAGGTCAAAGACACGCGACATGAAATCATTGTAAGGGTTGCCCTGCCGGAACATCTGAAAACGGTCCGGCCTTGTCTCTTCCTCGGGTTCTTCAGCCTCTGCGGCTGCCCTGTTTCCATCTGTTCCCGCCGGAGATACTGCCCCTGTCGGATCGAACGCTGCAATATTCTCCGCGGACTGCACGGTTTTTTTCTCTTCCTGCTTTGCTGTTCCGGCCGCCCCGGCCTTTTCTTTCTTTTTTCCCATGATTCTTTCCGATTCTTAGAAGACGAAGTCAGGATGACTCCGCCTTTCAGTATTTCTGTCTTTGTCTTAAGTCTATCCGTCCGGTTCCTGTCCGGACAATACTGATTCCGGAGTTTCCCGTACGGGCGTTCTGTCCCGGATACTTTCCCCGAAGAATTACTCAAGTTCCAGCAGCACTTCTGTGAAGCGGACGGCCCCCGAAAGCCGTTCCGTATTTCCCGCGACCATCAGCACAAGGTCCGAAGTCTCAGAATCTCCGGCATCATTTTCCGAGAGCAGGCGGCAGCCGGTAAGGTCAAGGCCGTAGTACTCCTCTTCGCCCTTTCCGACGCCAGTCTCATCGACGTCCTCACTCTCAAGATAACCGGGAGTTTTCAGAAGAAGTCCGCCGTACGAATCATCCCCGCTCCCGGCCTCTCTTCCCATCTCCGCGGCAAAAGATGTAAGCTCCTTTTCCGTAAAAACCTGCGAGAGATCAAGGACATCTCCATCCGCGGCGAGTTCCGAAAAAACATCCCTGTCCGCGATGATAACATCGACCTGCCGGTTATAGAGAAGCGTCTCCAGCTGTTCTTTGCCCTGAAGCTGCATTTTCTTGCTGTCATCGAGAAGAACCGGTTTCTGCGATGTCTTTGTATCAAACGCCTCGTCCAGCGCCGATGTCAGGCGTTCGGATGAACTGCTGTCAAGAGAATAGTCCATGAACAGCGCATAGACCGAATAGTCCGTGCTGCTCTTTCCGAACACCATCACGAGGAGAAAAAGGACCGCCGCTAAAGCCGCCGCGGCTACGAGGAGTTTTGGCAGAATATAGTCCTCAAAATACTGCCGTTTTCCCTTTTGATCGAGCGAGCGGTAGACCTCGCGCGCTGTCCTGGAACTGCTTTCGCGCGCGTCATTTGCGAGCTCTTCTGCCGCTCTGTCCTTCTCCGGTTCATCCGGAAATTTTCCAATCCGCATACTCTTACCTCGCCCCGGCAACATCCGCTTATGCAGTTTTGCCGGATGCGGCATCCCCGGTGCCAGAGTCATTACGGTCCGCCGGCACCGATTCAGCGGTCTGAACGTTCTGCAGGCAGAACTTTCAGATGTTTACATTCCCTTGCCGAAGAGATCAAACAGCGAGATCTGATCGCTCTCCGGAAGATTCCCGAGAATTCCAAGCTGGTCCATGAGGTCGATGTTCGTCTGGGAAACCTTCGTGCGGCTGCGAAAATCATTTCTCGAAGTGAAGGGGCCATCCTTCACGGCCTCGACAACTGCATCCGCCGCCTTCTCGCCCATACCGTTGATACTCACGAGCGATGGCATGAGTCTGTCGTCAACGATCTGGAAGTGGCGACTGTTTACGATCGAGAGATCGATCGGAGCAAATGTATAGCCGCGCGCATAATATTCGAGCACGAGCTTCGCATCGTCGAGCATGTCATCTTCCTTCGCCGAACGCTTTTCCTTCGCAGAAGTCGCATCGTACCAGCCCTGCAGCGCTGTCTGTCCCTGCGCCATGATGGCATAGTCAAAATTCGTGGCGCGGATGCTGAAATATGCGCAGTAATACGCCAGCGGCCGATAGACCTTGAACCATGCGATGCGCAGCGCCATCATGACGTATGCCGCAGCATGTCCCTTCGGGAACATGTATTTAATCTTCTCACAGGAGTCGATGTACCAGTCCGGCACATCGTGCTTCTTCATCTCTTCCTTCCATTCCGGCCATTCCTTGACCTTGCCCGCGGCGACCTTGCCTTTTCGGACACGCTCCATGATCGTGAAGGAAAGCGACGGGTCCAGTCCCTTCGAGATCAGATAGCTCATGATATCGTCACGGCAGCCTATGCACGTAAGAAGCGTACAGTCACCGTTTTCGATATGCGTCTCCGCATTTCCGAGGTAGACATCCGTGCCGTGGGAAAGACCGGAAATCTTGACAAGCTCGGTCATGGTCGAGGGCTTTGTCTTCTCCAGCATGCCGATGACGAACTTCGTACCGAACTCCGGAATTCCGAGTGTGCCCGTGGACACGCCTCCGATGTCTTCCGGCCGGATTCCGAGGGCCTCCGGACTCTTGAAGATACTCATGACCTTCGGATCGTTCAGCGGAATCTCCATCGGATCGACGCCTGTAATGTCCTGCAGGAAGCGGATCATGGTCGGATCATCATGTCCGAGAATATCCAGCTTCAGAAGATTGTGATCGATCGAATGATAATCAAAATGGGTGGTGATGATATCCGTCGTCATATCATTCGCCGGATGCTGCACAGGCGTAAACGAATTAATGTTCTCACCCATCGGGAGAACAACGATTCCTCCCGGATGCTGGCCGGTTGAACGGCGCACACCCACGAGGTGCGGCACCATCCGGTCAATCTCGCAGTTTCGTTTTGGCGATCCCTGCCGTTCAAAATACCCCTTGATATAGCCGTAAGCCGTTTTATCGGCGACTGTTCCGATCGTGCCGGCCTTGAAGGTCTGTTCGTGGCCGAAGATAACCTTTGTGTACGCATGGGCCTTGGCCTGATATTCTCCCGAGAAATTCAGGTCAATATCCGGCTCCTTGTCGCCCTTGAAACCGAGGAAGGTCTCGAACGGGATTCCGAAGCCGATGCCCTTCATCTTCGTGCCGCACTTCGGACACATCTTCTCCGGAAGGTCGATTCCGGTATTGAGCATGTTTGCCCGGACCTCTTCGCTGTCCCACTCCGAATACTTGCAGTCCGGATTCGGGCAGAGGTAATGCGGCTGCAGCGGATTCACTTCCGTGATGCCGGCCATGGTAGCGACAAAACTCGATCCGACGGAGCCTCTGGAGCCGACAAGATAACCGTCCTCATTCGACTTCCAGACGAGTTTCTGCGCAATAATATACATGACGGAATAACCGTTCTTGATAATGGAAGTAAGCTCTCTTTTAAGCCTTGCCTCCACCACCTCCGGAAGAGGATCTCCGTACATTTCATGTGCCCTGCGGTAGCAGATATCCGTCAGCATCTGATCCGAGTTCGGAATGACCGGCGGGCACTTGTCGGGACGGACAGGACGGATCGGTTCAATCATATCCGCCACTCTGCGCGTATTGGTAATGACAACCTCTTCGCACTTTTCTTTGCCGAGATACTCAAATTCCTTCAGCATCTCATCGGTTGTGCGCAGATACAGCGGAGCCGGCTCTTCATCGGTCATGCCGATGCCGTCCATGAGAATTGTGCGGTAAATCTCATCCTCCGGATTGAGGAAATGTGCATCGCACGTCGCGCAGACCGGCTTTCCGAGCCGCTCTCCCAGAGCAACAATCCGCTTGTTTATGTTTTGAATATCCTCGGGCCGCTGAATTTCCGGATAACGCGGCGCACCGTCCCGGTCCTTAGCCCCGATGAGGAACTTATTGTTCCCGGTCGGCTGGATTTCGAGATAATCGTAAAATTTTGCGATCTCCGTGATCGCCTCTTCCGATCTGTTCTCGAGGATTGCCTGATACAGTTCGCCTGCAACGCAGGCACTGCCGACGATGATTCCCTCGCGGTGCTTTATGAGTTCGCTCTTCGGGATTCGCGGCTTTCTCTGGAAATACTTGAGATGCGAATCCGAAATCATCGTGTAGAGATTGAGTTTTCCCGTGTTATTCTTCGCGAGCAGGATGCAGTGATAGAGCGGCGTAAGATGCTTGATCACCTCGGGACTGTCTTCCGTGAGGCGGTTCAGCCCGCCGTAATTTTCAATCCCGTCATCTGAGAGCATCGGAAGGAACTTGTCAAAAATATCCGCCGTGCACTTCGCATCATCACTGCCGCGGTGGTGTGAATCGAGCTCGACATTCAGCATTTTCGCGACGGCATCCAGCGTATAGTGCGCATGCCCCGGAAGCTCTGCCCTGGCAATTCCAAGTGTATCAATGGTGGAAAAATCGCAGGGAAGGCCCTGCCGTTTCGCGCCCGCGCGGATGAATCCGATATCAAATCCGACATTATGGCCAACCAGAACACAGCCTCTGCAGAATTCAAGAAACTGCGGAAGTATCTTCTCGATCGGATCCTGTCCGATGACCATTTCATCCGTAATATGCGTAAGCCTCGAGATGCGGTAAGGGATTGGAATCTGCGGATTCACAAGCTTCGTGAACTCATCGACGATCGTGCCCTCAAGGTATGAATTTTTCTCTTCCGCACCGGCAGGCATCTTATCTGTCTTTGTGTTCCTGTCGGAAGCACCGGAATCCCCGGCTGCTTCAATGGCACTCTCTTCGCCGCTCTTCCCGCCTTTTTCCGCTCTTCTCTCTGCCGCAAAGGGATCGTTTGGGTCTTCTGTTTTTCTTTCCACCCGGACCTTATAGGCGCCGATTTCGATAATACGGTCCCGCTCCGGCGAAAAACCCGTCGTCTCGAGATCGAACACAACATAGGTGCGGTCCTCGATTCGCGTGTCCTTATTCTCCCCGCTGCCGAAAGAGACAACCGGACGCAGATCATCCACCAGATAGCACTCGACCCCGTAGATCACCTTGAAGAAATCCTGGTCACTCACCTGCGGCAGGCCCTCCGCCTTCCGCTGTTTATTAAGGCCATCGAGCAGATCATCCCGTGTGTGATTTGCCTCGGGAAAGGCCTGAACATTGCCGTGGTCCGTAATGGCGATGGCCGGCATGCCCCACTTATAGGCCTGTTTTACAATATCGGAGCATTCCGTGACGCCGTCCATGTCGCTCATCTTCGTGTGACAGTGAAGCTCGACCCGCTTTACATCGGCGGTGTCCTTGCGTTTTGTCGTGAAATCCGATATTTTCACGATGCCGCGGATGGAGCTGATGATGACCTCATGGTCGAAATTATCCATCTGTGTCACGCCGCGAAGGCGAACGTAGGACCCCTCTTTGAGATCCGAAAGAAGCGCGTCGGCAAATTCTGTCCCGATGAAGATCTTGCAGTAAATAGAATCCGTGAAATCCGTTATGCCGAAGCGGACGATGGTCTTGTTGTTCCGGATATCATGCCGGTCGACTCCGAGGATCTGCCCGTGCACCGTCACCTCGCCGATTTCCCCGACGATCTCGGAAAGGCGCACATTTGCCGTGTTTTCATCGATGTCCCGGCCGTATATACAGTCCGGATTATTCGAAAACCGATACCCTTTTTGTCCCTTCTGTCCTTTCTGCCCTCTCTGATTTCCTCTCGGGGAGAAATTCCTTCCCCTGCTGCCGTAGGAATTTCCCTCCGAAGGCGCACCGGTGCCCGTCAGAACAGTTTTGACGGGGTGCGCACTTCCTGCCGTCTCTGCCGCCCTGTCCCGGACGGCAGAGTTCACTTTCTCATCCTCTGCGCCGGCCGCCTTGCGCATTTCCGCGCCCGGCGTCTGTGCATTCGGATGCCAGTCAAGAATCTGCTTCCTTTCGCGGCCGCGCTTTTCAAAACGGATCTCAAACTTCGTCGGGATGCCGCAGCGCCCCGTGAAAACTCTCTCGAGCGCTTCGCGCATATTCTCGGCCATGTCTCTTGTAAAGCAGCAGTCCTCAAGCGTGACAGTGACCGTCCCCGGGACGGAATAGTCCATCTTCGCGCCGGCAAAATACGTTCCGGCAACAGGAGAATCGTGGCCGAATTCCGCGGCAAGCGAATCAAAATACTCCCGCATCAGCTGTTCCGGCGTATAGAGCGCCGAAAGAGAGTAACGCTCTGCTATATAAACCTTCGTCCCCGGGTCCGTGAAAACCTGCTGCTCTAGAAGCTCCTCCATCGCATAAACATACTTTTTGTGAATGAGGTGAGAAGAGGAAACGACGACCTTAAAACGGGTATGATCCGAGCTGCAGCAGATTTTCTCCACTGCCGTCTCCTCGAACATACCCTTCAGCTTTTCATCCCGGATATTCAGTTTCGGAAAAACTTCAAGAAACGGTTTGGACATACTTTACTGATTCCAATGATCCAGTTCATACTTCAGCGCAGGAAGAAGCTCATCTTCCGGGAGCTTCTTTACGATTTCGCCCTTTTTGATGAGAAGCCCTTCATGCAGGCCTCCCGCGATGCCGATATCGGCTTCTTTCGCTTCCCCGGGTCCATTCACGGCGCAGCCCATGACGGCTACTTTGATATTCAGGTTCGGATAATTCTTCACCATTTCCTCGACCTTGTCTGCAAGCCCGATGAGATCGATTCTGGTGCGTCCGCAGGTCGGGCAGGAAACAACCTCAATTCCCTCTTTCCGGAGCCCGAGATCTCTCAGGATCTGCTTTGCCGTATAAACCTCTTCTTCCGGATCGCCCGAGAGCGACACCCGGATGGTGTCCCCGATTCCCTCATAGAGAATAATCCCGAGGCCTACAGAGCTCTTGATGGTTCCGCCCCGGACCGTGCCCGCCTCTGTAATGCCGACGTGCAGCGGATAGTCCGTTCTCTGCGCAAGGATCTCGTGCGCTTTCACGCAGGTGAGAACATCCGAGGATTTAATGCTGATTACGATGTTGCTGTAGCCGCATTTTTCAATCATGGAAACCTTGTCAAGAGCACTCTCGACAAGTCCCTCCGGCGTCACCCCGCCGTACTTTTCCACAAGATCTCTCTCAAGAGAGCCGGAATTCACTCCGACCCGGATCGGAACTCCATGCTCCTTCGCACAGCGCACCACCGCGTCGAGTTTTTCTTCTCCCCCGATATTGCCGGGATTGATCCGGACCTTGTCGGCACCATTCTCAATGGCCGCAATTGCCATACGGTAATCAAAGTGAATATCCGCAACCAGCGGAATATGAATCCGTCTGCGGATCTGCCCGATGGCCTTCGCGGCTTCCTCGTTTGGAACGGTGCAGCGGATAATATCGCAGCCCGCCTTTTCGAGCCGGAGGATCTGGGCGACGGTTGCCTCCACATCCTCCGTGGGTGTATTCGTCATCGACTGAATCAGAATCGGATTGCCTCCGCCGATGAGACGGTCTCCAATCCGCACAACCCTTGTATGATCCCTGTATGCCATATGTTCCCCCTTATCTGTTCCAAGTCTCTTTCTTCCGCCGCCGTCCCGGGAGCTGTCCGGGATCCGTTTGGGCGAGAATAAGAACTACGCAAAGAATTTGCCGATATCGTTGAACAGTACCACAACCATGAGAATCATGAGCGCGATGACACCTGCAAGATGTATCATCCCCTCCTTCTCCGGCGGTACCGGCTTGCCGCGGATGGCCTCAATGATCAGAAATACAAGACGGCCTCCGTCGAGAGCCGGAAGCGGCAGCAGATTCATGACACCGAGGTTGACGGAAAGAAGTGTCGTGAGGTTCATGAAGGTCAGTACCATGGTCGGAATACCATACTGTTTTGTCTCTGTATAGGTATCATCAACCGTTTTTACGATGCCGACCGGCCCTGACAGATCATTGATGTCAAAGTGCCCTCGGAAAATCAGCCCAAGAGAACCGTATGTCGCGCGGAGCCAGTATTCAATCTCATACCAGCCATACTGGAACACCGTGAGCGCATTGCACCGCACGGTCTCTCCGCCTCCGACAAGGCCGATGTAGTATCGGTCATCATCCTCATAATATTTCGGAGTGAGGACAACCGTGTTCTTCTCCCCGTTCCGCTCATAGGTGATGGTGAGCTGCTCGCCGTAATTAAAGATGGACTCGAGACTCACCTCACGGTAAACATGAATACTCCGGCCGTTAATCTTCGTGATGACATCGCCGGGCTGAAGTCCCGCCTCCTCGGCAGCCGAATCCTGCATGACCTGCTGCACGACGGGAAGGTCCGACCCGCAGAAGGCCACGATGATGACCGCGAGTATATATCCGAGGAGGAAATTTGCGAACGGTCCGCCGAGGACGGTTGCGATGCGCGCCCATACACTTGCATTCGGAAATGCGTGCTCGTCAAGCTTCTTTCTTCCCTCCTCATCAAGGGTGTCCATTCCGTCAAAAACACACGCACCGCCGATGGGAAGCGCCTTAACACACACATCGGTCCCGCTCTTTGACTTGTGATGCCAGAGCGTAGGACCCATGCCGATATCGAATTCATTGACCTGAATTCCGTTTCTGCGCGCGATGGAATAATGTCCGAACTCGTGCGAGATGACAAGGACACTGAAAATCAGAATAAAAATAAGAATACTTACAATCATATCGAATTCCCCGAGGGCTTTCTTCTCCCCCTCCTGTCCGTATCCGGGTTTTCTAATATTAGCATGAATCCGCGGCCGAATTGTGAACAGAAAAAGAAGCCGTTCACCGCTCAGCCGCGGATTCACTGCAAAAAGGAGACCTTACGAAATTTTTCAAAAAAATTTAATGCCCGGCTGTTCCGGCGCTCCGCTCAGGAAGAAATCTTCTCTGCATATCTCCTGACGGACTGCCTTGCCTCTTCACCGACCGCGAGGACTTCCTCAAGAGAGGGATTCGGAACGACGCTGTGTTCATCCATTGCTGCCTCGATGAGGTCATAGATGTCAAGAAAATGAATCCGGTCCTTCATGAAAAGAGAGACTGCCTCTTCGTTCGCGGCATTGAAAACCGTGGGCATACTTCCTCCCGCTTCCGATGCACGGTAAGCAAGCGGAAGCCCTCGGAACGTGTCGGTATCCGGTTTTTCAAAATGGACATCGCCAACCGAGAGAAGATCAAGCTCCGGAATATCCAGTTCCCGCCGGTCCGGCCAGAAAAGCGCATACTGAATCGGCTGGTGCATATCGGGGCTGGCAAGGTGTGCAATGATAGAGCCGTCCACATATTCGACGGCTGAGTGACAGATGCTCTGCGGCTGCACAAGAACCTCAATCCGGGATGCAGGAACGCCGAAAAGCCAGGTGGCCTCCATGACTTCAAGTCCCTTATTTACAAGGCTTGCCGAATCAATCGTAACCTTATTCCCCATGCTCCAGTTCGGATTCTTAAGCGCATCCTTTGCCGTCATGTTAACCAGCTCTTCCCGCTTTTTTCCGCGGAACGTGCCGCCGGAACAAGTGAGCAGAATTTTCTTCACGCGCCGCTTCGGCTCCCCGTTCATACACTGAAAAATCGCGCTGTGTTCGGAATCCACCGGGAGGAGCTGTACGCCGGCCTCTTTCACCGCTGGGATGATGAGATGCCCGGCAGTCACAAGTGTCTCCTTGTTCGCGAGTGCGATGGTCTTGCCGGCATGAATGGCCGCCAATGTCGGACGGATACCGATCATCCCGACGACCGCATTAAGAAACAGGTCCGACTCCGCAAGCTCTGCTTCCTCAAGGAGGCCGTCCATCCCACAGACTATGCGCACGGGCAGGTCCCTCACTCTCTCCTTTAAATCCGCTGCGGCACTCTCATCATAAAGACAGGCCATAAGCGGGGAGAACTCGCGGATCTGCTCCTCCATCTTCTCAACATTCCGTCCGGCTGCGAGCGCCGTAATCGTAAGTTCGTCACGGTGTGCGCGCACGATATCCAGGGTCTGTGTTCCGATCGACCCCGTGGAACCGATAAGCACAATATTCTTCATACATCTCCTCCAAAGAAGCAGGTCCCTGCAGAGAAAATCCGGGCAGCCCGGGTTTTCACTGAATCGTGTATGCAGGGCCGGGACTGGAAAGCCGGGGTCTTCTGACCGCTCCCCGCCTGTTCCTATAATTCTCCGATCGTCCGAAGCAGCAGCACCGCAAGAAAATAGATATTCGGCGCTGTGAAAATAACCGAGTCAAACCGGTCCATGATGCCGCCGTGTCCGGGGATGCAGTCGCCGTAATCCTTGATGTTGTGGTTTCTCTTGACAGCCGATGCGGCTAGATCCCCGAAGATGCTGATGACAGCACCGACAGCGCCGATCAGCATGAATCCGATTTCAAGATGCAGCTTCTGTTCCGGATGGCGCAGATCATAGAAAACGGCGAGCAGGCAGCAGAGAATTACGGAAGAAACCACTCCGCCGACAGCACCTTCCTTCGTCTTCTTCGGGGACAGGATGGGGGCCATCTTGTGTTTTCCGAAGAAACGGCCGGCAAAATATGCCCCGGTGTCGCAGATCCAGGTGCAGAAGAAAATCAGTGTGTAAATATAAATCCCGTGCGGAAGACAGCGCGCCCGGTAGAGAAAACTTAACAGGAGCGACGCATACAGAAATGCAAAGATGGCTGTCATGATCTGATCCGCGTGGAATTTCGGGAACGTGACGACATAAACCAGCATCTCTCCGAGGATCAGCAGCACGATGACAAGCAGCGTGAAACTGTTCACTGCTTTCTCCGGCAGGAAAATAATTCCTGCATAGTAGAGTGCGGTTATGCCGTATCCGAGGATCTCAAGTGCATTCGTGTGGTTGCGTTTCTTAAGCATTTCGACCGTGATCAGTTCCTTCTCATCGGACGCCTCCGCAACTGCGCCGCCCGGTGTAAGAACTCCTGCCGCCCGGCAGAGCTCGTGATAGCCTACAAGTGCGCAGGCAGCAAGAATGATGCCCGCGGCGGGGCCGCCGAGAAGTCCGGCTGCAACCGTAATAATTCCCAAAAAGATACCGCTGATAACTCTCGTTTTCACGTCTGCTCCTCCCGCTCACTACTGCATTAATCCGCCCATCCGGCGCTCACGGTGCATATAGGCATCGACAGCCTTCTGAAGTTCTTCTTTATTGAAGTCCGGCCAGAGCACATCCGTGAAATAGTATTCCGTATAGGCACACTGCCAGATGAGGAAATTGGAGATGCGAAGCTCTCCGGATGTGCGGATGAGCAGATCCGGATCCGGGATGTCCGCTGTGTCAAGGTTTTCAGAGACCGTCTCCTCCGTGATGGAAGCCGGGTCCAGCTCTCCGCTCCTGACTTTCTCGGCAATCTTCATCACGCCCCGCCGGATGTCATCGCGTCCGCCGTAATTGATTGCGATCTGGAACTGAAGTCCGGTGTTGTTTTTTGTGTCCCTCTCAAGGTCATCAATGGCCTCAATCAGATCCTCATCCAGTTTTGACCTGTCGCCGAGAACACGGATCCGGACATTGTTTTTAGCGCACTTCTGAAGACTTGTCCTCATGTACGTGCGCAGAAGATTCATCAGTGTCTTCACCTCTGACTGCGGCCGTGACCAGTTCTCCGTGGAAAAGGCATATACCGTCAGGTACTTGATTCCCATTGCATCCGCATCGTAGAGAATCTGTTCGACGACCTTAGCCCCCTGATAGTGTCCGGCTGTGCGCGGCAGTCCGCGTTTCCTTGCCCATCTCCCGTTGCCGTCCATAATGATGGCAACATGCTGCGGCACGCTTCTTGTCTCTTCCATAAACGTAGGCTCCCCTTCTTAAATGCCCCTGCCCATATCTTTTCCGTTTCCGTTCGGCAG
>Ga0256404_1004102_pt1 | contig 28121 bp, 20 predicted proteins | sample RumenRJG_01DNA_FD_185990 | JGI IMG/M metagenome (GOLD analysis project Ga0256404, IMG submission 185990) | Bovine rumen microbial communities from Lethbridge, Alberta, Canada - RJG_01 | ecosystem: Host-associated > Mammals > Digestive system > Stomach > Rumen | place: Canada: Alberta | collected...
GAAAGAATGATCGAGATCGGTAAAAAAGCAAAAGAAGCATCTGTATCTCTGGCGCTTGCCGACACAGAGAAAAAGAACCGTGCCCTGCTTCTTGCGGCGGACACGCTGGAACGGGAGACAGAATACCTTCTTCGGGAGAACGGTGAAGATGTCCGGACGGCATCTTCCACTCTTTCCTCCGCCTTTATCGACCGCCTTACCCTGACTCCTGCGAGGATCCGGAGCATGGCGGACGGATTGCGTCAGGTCGCCTCCCTGCCCGACCCTGTCGGACGTATCCTCCGGGATACGTCCAGAGCGGACGGCCTCCGGATCGTCAAGAAAGCGGTGCCGCTGGGCGTGATCGGCGTCATCTTTGAAGCGCGTCCCAATGTATCCGCAGATTCTGCTGCTCTGTGTATCAAGAGCGGGAACGCGGTGATCCTTCGCGGTGGAAAGGAAGCGATACGCTCCAATACCGCCGCTGTTTCCATTCTGCGCAGCGCTTTATCCAAAGCCGGTCTGCCGGAGGACTGTGTTCAGCTCATTCAGGACACGACGCGCAAGAGCGCGTCAGATCTCATGCATCTGGACGGCTACATCGATGTCCTCATTCCCCGGGGCGGTCCCGGGCTGATCAATGCCGTAAAAAAAGAGGCAACCGTCCCCGTCATCGAGACCGGTGCCGGAACCTGCCATACCTATATCGCCCCTTCCGCGGATCCGGACATGGCGGTAAAGATCGTCCACAACGCGAAGACAAACCGTCCCTCCGTGTGCAACGCGCTGGAGTGCCTCCTCGTTCACAGGGATATCGCGGGCTCTATCCTTCCTCTTATTGAAGAAAAACTGACGCCGGAAGGAGTTATTTTCCGCGCTGACACAGAGGCGGCGACGATCCTGAAAAAAGCGGAACCTGCAGAAGAATCCGACTGGGGAAAGGAGTACGATGACCTGATCCTCGCGGTAAAGGTGGTCTCCTCACTGGATGAAGCCATCGGCCATATCGGAAGATTCGGGACACACCACAGCGACGCAATCATCACGGAAGTTCCGGAAGAGGCAGAGAGATTCATGAACGAAGTGGATTCCGCTGCCGTCTATTGGAACGCTTCCACCCGCTTCACCGACGGAGGAGAATTCGGAATGGGAGCGGAGATCGGGATCTCCACCCAAAAACTGCATGCCCGCGGTCCTCTCGGACTGGAGCAGCTGTGTTCAGAAAAGTATTACATTTACGGAAAGGGGAATATCAGATGACTTATGGATTCATCGGACTGGGAAATATGGGGGGAGCGATCCTGAAGGGAATGGTCTCCTGCGGTCGCTTCCCTGCTGCCTCCATTTGCGGCTTTGATGCCGACTCTGAAAAACTTGATGCTATCACAAAGGAGACCGGGATCACTCCCTGCTCCTCCTTCTGCGATGTCATCTCATCCAGCGATGTGGTCCTTCTTGCGGTAAAGCCGCAGCAGCTCCCGTCGGTACTGGAAGATGCATCCGCTCTTCCCGGCCTTCCCTCGAAACTGTTCATCTCCATCGCTGCCGGCTTCCCCATCGCCCGGATCCTTGATCTTCTCGGTTGTGATAAGATCCCGGTGATCCGCGTGATGCCGAACCTGAACGCACAGGTCGGAGAAGCGATATCCGCCGTATGTGAAGACAGCCCGGCGTCCGCAGAGCAGCTTGAGACCGCGAAAGACATCTTTTCTTCCGTAGGTGAAGTCGTCCTGCTGAAGGAAAAGCTTCTCGGCGCCTTCTCTGCCGTAGCCGGCGCCTCTCCCGCATTCACCTTCATGTACGCCGACGCCCTGGCCATGGCGGGCGTGCAGGCAGGGATCCCCAGGGACCTTTCTCTCAGGATCGCCCTGCAGGCCATCAAAGGGAGCTGTGTGAACGCCTCTCTTTCCGGAGAACATCCCGATACCCTGCGGGACCGTGTGTGTTCCCCCGGCGGAACGACCATCGAAGGTGTCACCGTCCTGGAAGAAGACGGGTTCAAGGGAACGGTGATGGATGCCGTCCGTGCCGTTATCGAGAAGGATGAGCGGCTCGCAAACAACTGAAAACCAATGTACCGGGCCGGTGTTGTTACACCGGCCTTTTTTTGCTCTGGCTGTATGACGTTATTTCCTTACCGGCAGGATATTTTTTCAGAATATCTTTTCTTTTTAAATCAGTTGTGTATAATTGTATACAAGCATTCATGTATATGGAGGTTTCGGCATGCTTGAATTGTCTGATAAAACCAATCTACTGGAACAGAAAAGTTATAAATACACGCTTCAGGACAATCCCGACCCCAATCTGTATCGGGATCTTTACAGTTATGACGAGGTACCGAAGGTCTCCTTCAACCACAGACGCGTCCCTATGGGAATGCCGGAAGAGATCTGGATCACCGACACCACTTTCCGGGACGGACAACAGTCTGTTGAGCCCTATACGCCGCAGCAGATCGTGGATCTCTACTCCATGATGCACAGGCTGGGAGGTCCCTTCGGGATCATCCGCCAGACAGAGTTTTTCGTCTACAGCGAAAAGGACCGGGAAGCAATCGCCAGGTGCCAGGAACTCGGATATAAGTTTCCTGAGATCACGACCTGGATCCGCGCTACCAAGAACGATTTCCAGCTCGTAAAGGATCTGGGGATCCCGGAGACAGGCATCCTCGTTTCATGCAGCGACTATCACATCTTCAACAAGCTCCACCTGTCCCGCAAGCAGGCGATGGAACAGTATCTGGCGACAGTCGACATGGCCTTTGAAGCCGGCATCGTCCCCCGCTGCCATCTGGAAGACATCACAAGAGCCGATTTCTACGGTTTCGTCGTCCCATTCGTCAACGAACTGATGAAGATGTCCAAGGAAGCCGGGATCCCGGTCAAGATCCGCGCATGCGACACCATGGGTTACGGTGTTCCCTACACCGAGGTAGCCCTGCCGCGAAGCGTGGCCGGCATCATCTACGGACTGCAGCACTATTCCGATGTTCCCAGCGAATATCTGGAGTGGCACGGACACAACGATTTCTACAAGGCGGTATCCAACGCCTCCACTGCCTGGATGTACGGGGCGTGCGCAGTGAACTGCACCCTCCTCGGCATCGGCGAGAGGACCGGCAACATCCCCCTCGAGGCCATGGTGATGGAATACGCCTCCCTCAGAGGCTCCCTGGACGGAATGGACACCACAGTCATCACCGAGATCGCGGACTACTACCGCAACGAGATCGGATATCAGATCCCGCCCATGACCCCCTTCGTCGGAAGATATTTCAACATGACGAGAGCGGGGATCCACGCGGACGGCCTGATGAAAGACGAGGAGATCTACAACATCTTCAACACGGATAAGATCCTGAAACGCAAGCCTACCGTCCTCATCGGTAAATCCTCCGGACTCGCAGGCATCGCCTACTGGATCAACAACAACTACAACCTCCCGGAAGAGGAGCTCCTCGACAAGCACGATCCTCTCGTCGTCTCCATGAAGGAATGGATCGATAAGGAATACGAAGGCGGAAGAACAGCGACCCTGAGCATCACGGAACTGGAAGAACAGGTCGAAAAACTTTCCGGCGGAAAATACAGGAGGATATGATCGAACCATGTATAAAAACATTTCGTTATCCGACCAGATCTTTGAAAAACTGGAGGAAGATATCCTTTTCGGTGTCTACCCGAAAGGAGAGATCCTCACCGAACTGAAACTCAGCGAATCCCTCGGCGTCAGCCGGACTCCGGTCCGTGAGGCACTGAAGATGCTGGAACAGGAACACCTGATCGAAGACTGCGGAAAAGGAATGCTGGTCCTGGGCATCACGCTGGAAGACGCCATGAACATCTATGAGATCCGCAAGAGGATCGAAGGACTTGCGGCTGCCCGCTGCGCCGTTACGGCCACCGATGAACAGCTGCAGGAGATCAAGGAAGCGGTCGAACTGCAGGAATTCTACGCCGGCAGATCGGACGCCGGAAAGATCAAGGAACAGGATTCCACGTTCCATGACCTCATCTACAGGTATTCCGGCAGCACGGTCTTCTATGACACCCTGGTCCCGCTTCACCGCAAGATACAGAAATTCCGCAAGACATCCATCGAGAAGAAATCGAGAGCGGATCAGTCGGTAGCGGAGCATAAGCGGGTCCTTGCTGCGCTCATGGCAAGGGATCCCCTGCTTGCAGAACAGGAAATGAACGAACACATCGAGCACGCACAGTTCCGCCTGGCAGACACCTTCAACGCTGACAATGAGGAAGAATAAAAATGGCAAGTGTAACAACATGGAACTTTCCCGTTGAAATCATCGACGGCGCTCCGATCTCCGCGGAAGACTCCGATCCTTCCGGAAGAGAAAAGACCATCAGCTACCGGATCCTCCGCTCCCACCAGAAAAAGGAAAAGGGCGACGGAAGGTTCCACATCGGGTTTGACGCCCTGATCTCCCACGATATCACCTATGTCGGGATCATCCAGACAGCAAGGGCTTCCGGCATGAAGGAATTCCCCCTTCCCTACGTGCTCACCAACTGTCACAACAGCCTTTGCGCTGTGGGCGGCACCATCAATGAGGACGACCACCTTTTCGGTCTGTCCGCAGCAAAGAAATACGGCGGGATCTACGTCCCCGCGAACCTTGCAGTCATCCACCAGTACGCGAGGGAGAAACTGGCCTCCTGCGGAGGAATGATCCTCGGATCCGACTCCCATACGAGATACGGATGCTACGGGACCCTCGGCGTGGGAGAAGGCGGCGGTGAACTGGCCAAACAGCTCCTGGAGAACACCTGGGACATCGATCCTCCGGAAGTTGTCCTTGTCTGGTTGGAGGGAACGGTCCCCCACGGCATCGGACCTCACGACGTGGCGCTCGCCCTTGTGGGAGCCACATTCGGGGACGGATTCGTAAAGAACCGCATCATGGAATTCGCCGGCCCCGGGATCGCGGGTCTCTCCATGGACTTCCGCATCGGCGTGGATGTCATGACCACCGAGACCTCCTGCCTGTCCTCCGTCTGGACAACAGACGGATCCGTAGAGGATTACTACCGCAATATCGGAAGGCCGGACGCATACCGGAAACTGGATCTGGAGGAAGGCGCGTACTATGACCGCATGATCTCGGTCAATCTGGACGAGATGGAATCCATGATCGCCCTTCCCTTTCATCCCTCAAACGTCTATACGATCCACGAACTGCAGGATAATCCTGAGAGAATCCTCCGGGAGACAGAGAAGAAGTGCAATGCACAGCTTGGCGGAAAGGCCGTTCTGGACCTCGTTAAAAACATCTATGAAGACGGCATCCACTGCGGGCAGGGAGTGATCGTGGGATGCTCAGGCGGCATGTATGAGAACCTGTCCGCCGCAGCGGACATCCTCCGGGGAAAGTCCACCGGGAACGGTGAGTTTTCCCTCTCCGTATACCCGTCATCCGCTCCCGTCAACCGCGCTGTCGTGAAGGACGGCATCGCCGCTGACCTGATGGATGCCGGAGCGGTGATCAAGCCCTGCTTCTGCGGCCCCTGCTTCGGCGCGGGAGATACCCCGGCCAACAATGCTCTCTCCATCCGGCATGCGACACGGAATTTCCCCAACCGGGAAGGTTCCCGCCCCGGAGACGGACAGATCGCGGCAGTGGCGCTCATGGACGCGAGATCCATCGCAGCCACCGCGGCCAACGGAGGCATCCTCACTGCTGCCACCGATGTGGAATATGACCTCACGCCGAATGTCTATCACTACGACAACACCATCTATGAGAAGAGAGTGTACGAAGGATTCGGGAAGGCGGATCCGGACGCCGAACTGGTGTACGGTCCCAATATCGCGGACTGGCCGGTCATGCCGAAACTGGAAAAGGATCTTCTGGTCCGCTTCTGCGCCGATATCCGTGACGATGTCACCACCACGGACGAGCTGATCCCCTCCGGGGAGACATCCAGCTACCGCTCCAACCCGCTGAAACTCTCCGAGTTCGCACTTTCAAGAAGAGTACCGGAGTATGTTTCCCGCTCCAAGGCGGTCCGATCCATGGAAGAAGACCGGGAGAAAGGGATCTGCCGCGATGAGCTGAAGGCTGTGGCCGATCTGGCCGGCGCGGATCTTTCCTGCACTACGGTGGGCAGCGCGATCTTCGCCAAGAAACCCGGCGACGGATCCGCGAGAGAGCAGGCCGCTTCCTGTCAGAAAGTCCTTGGCGGCTTCGCCAACCTCTGCTTCGAATACGCCACCAAGAGATACCGTTCCAACTGTATCAACTGGGGGATCGTCCCCTTCACCGTCTCCAGGGACGCTTCCGTCCTGCCGGAAGATGGCGACTGGCTCTACGTCCCGGATATAAGGGAAAAGCTTCTCAGAGGTGAAGAGACCTTCGAAGGAACACTGATGAAAAACAAGAAAACCGAAAAGATCACGCTGACATGCAGCGGGCTGACCCCCGATGAACGGCTGATCCTCACCGAGGGCTGCCTCATCAACTATTACGCTGCAGGATACGGAAAGGATTGATTGATGGATAAGATCAAAATGACCACCCCCATCGTGGAGATGGACGGAGATGAGATGACAAGGATCATCTGGAAGGAGATCAAGGAAAAACTGATCCTTCCCTTCGTGGATCTCAAGACGGTCTATTATGACCTGGGTCTTCTAAACCGGAACGCCACAAAGGACCAGGTGACCGCCGACGCAGCACACGCAACGAGAGAATACGGTGTTGCGGTCAAATGCGCCACCATCACACCGAACAAGCAGCGCATGGAGGAGTACCCCGAACTCACCGAGATGTGGAAATCCCCTAACGCCACCATCCGTTCCATCCTGGGCGGCACCGTATTCCGCACTCCCATTCTCACCGACAGGATCCGCCCTGTAGTGAACTGCTGGAAGAAGCCCATCACCATCGCGAGACACGCCTACGGAGACATCTATAAGGCGGTGGAGATCACCGCAAACGTCCCCGGCGTGTGCAAACTCGTCTTCGAAGGTGAGGACGGCACGGTGAAGGAAGCCGTCGTCCAGAAGACGGACGGTCCGGCGGTCTTTCAGGGACAGCACAATCTGGACAGCAGCATCCGCGACTTCGCCCGCTCCTGCTTCCGATATGCCGTAGACTCTGCACAGGATCTGTGGTTCTCAACAAAGGACACCATCTCCAAGCAGTACGACGGCCGGTTCAAGGAGATCTTCGAAGAAGAGTACAAAGCTTTTGCCGCTGATTTTGAGCGCCTCGGGATCCATTATTTCTACACCCTCATCGACGACGCCGTAGCACGCGTCATACGTTCCGAAGGCGGATTCGTGTGGGCATGCAAGAACTACGACGGAGACGTGATGAGCGATATGGTCTCCACCGCGTTCGGCTCCCTCGCCATGATGACCTCCGTACTGGTATCGGCGGACGGCAAATATGAGTACGAAGCGGCTCACGGCACCGTTACAAGGCATTACTACCGCTACCTGAAGGGGGAAAAGACCAGCACGAACCCGGTCGCTACCATCTTCGCCTGGAGCGGAGCGCTGAGAAAACGGGGCGAACTGGACGGTCTCCAGGATCTCTGCTCGTTCGCGGACAAACTGGAGGAAAAGACTCTGGAGCTGATCGGCAGCGGAGTGATGACCGGAGACCTTGCCAGAATGGCCGAAGGTGACGGTCCGGTCTTTACAGTGACCACCGATGAATTCCTCGACCGGCTCGCGGCAGCTCTCTGACAGAACATACAAAAAACAGTCTGACAAGGAGGGTTCTCCTCCCGGTCAGACTGTTTTTTGATGCATATTATCGTTTTTCTACTGTAAGTCCCGATCCGGTCAGACGCAGGATCTTCGTGCACACTTCCGCCAGATATTTCCTGTCGTGGGAGACACTGATGATCGCTCCGGGAAAGTCAGAGAGCATCCTGCGGATCACCGGTCCCGACAGCGGTGAGAAGTTCCGGGTGGGCTCGTCCAGGACCAGCACATTGGCGCCTGAAGTGTTCATCCGGAGAAGGAAGATCTTCGCCTGCTGGCCTCCGGAAAGCTCCCGTATGGGGCGTTCCATCTCCTCTGCGGTGAAACGGAGGGCGGCAAGCCAGTTCTTCACTTTCTTTTTCTCTTCCGGATCCGCTGTGCGGCAGATCGTATCCACGGCGGTGGAGTCCGGATCGAGATAGTCGGTATAGTTCTGGGGCATATACATCATTCGGATATCTTCCCTGCCCGACAATGCTTCCACGATCCGCTTCAGAAGGGTCGTCTTCCCTGCTCCGTTCTTCCCGATGATGCCGATCTTCTCCGGTCCCCGAACGTTCAGTGCCGCGTCTTTCACAAGAAGAACGGAACCGTCCGGAGCATACAGATCTTCCGGTCCCCATTCGATGACGGTCTTGCCGTTGGGGAGGATGTTCTCCTCCGTTCCCAGCCGGAAATTGATGGCCTCTTCCGCATAGGGCATGGAGGTCATTTCCTCATCCTGACGCTCGAATCTGCGCTCCATCGCCTTGACGGAGGCCATCTTTTTCTTGAGAAGCCTCGCTCCATGAGGGTCCGACTGACTGATATTGTTCTGAGCCTGTTCCACTTTCTGGGCGATCCGCCGGAATTTCTCGTCCCGGATCTTCTTCTCCCTCAGGTCCGCCTTCGCCTGCTGCTCCTGCTTCTCAAAGGCTCCGAGTCTCCTGGAAACATAACCTTCGTAATCAGTGTGTTCCACCGTATATCTGCTCTCCCTCTTCCGGTAGAGCTGCTCCAGGTGGATGACCATGTTCGCGGTCTTTTCGATAAGGACCTCGTCATGGGAGATATAAAGGACGATCCCGTCGAAACCGAGGATCATCTTCTCCAGCCATTCCAGCGTCTCGATATCGATGTCATTGGAAGGCTCGTCCAGAAGGAGGACCGTTGGATCGCTCAGCAGGATCCGGAGCATCTGCGCTTTCACTTTCTCCCCTCCGGACAGAGTCCCCATGATCCGGTCACTGTAACAGAGATCGGGATCCAGCCCGAACTGAGAAGTGAGAGATAGCACGGCGCTGTGGTCGGCATTTCCGAACGAAGGCGCCTCACAATAGTATTCATAGGCTGTTTTGTTCCGGTCTGGGAAAGGCATCTCCTGAGGGAGATAACCCAGGATCTCGCCCCGTTTGACGCATGTCCCCTCCGCGTCCGCATACTCATCGATGAGGGACGGATCCGCGATCCATTTGAGCAGGGTGGACTTTCCGTTCCCCTCCTCTCCGATGATGACCGCCTTGTCCCCCGGATTGAGCGTGCAGGAAAAATGATCCAGGATGGTCCTGAGATCTTTTCTGTGTGTGATGGTAAGATCACGGATCTGCAGCATATCTTTTCCTCTCCAACAAAAAAACTGCACGGCGGCCGTGCAGAAAAACGTCTGGGATCCTCATGGAGACCGCAGCACGCACTTTTTCTGAAAAGGCCACCCAAACAGGAGCCGATGGCTCCCAACGGATATGGACACTGATCAGAAATTATTTGCGCATTCCGGTATATCTCCTTCCTGTTCCTATATTCAGTATAGCATCTCTCCGGTCTGAAAAGAAGTTCTTAACCGCAAGTTGAAAGGCCGGCGCACAGCATTGTGCTCCGGCCTCATAAGATCTCATAGCTTGCAGAGGGTGATGTCTTCCCTCTCGTCCAGCATCTCGTCGATGCCAACGATAGAGACCGCTCCCTTTTCGGCAAACTCCTTCCAGAAGGGTATGCCTTCAAGGAGCTTCTCCCTAGTGGTCCGGAGCGTTTCCTCGCGCTCCGCTTTCAGTTCTTCCCTCGTGTATCCTGCAAACCAGATCCGGTCACCGTAGGCTCCCTGCTCCCTGGGAGTCCTCAGCGGCTCATCCTCCGCCAGGGTGGAGATGATGAAGCCGTCCAGGCTCTCATCGCTCTCGCAGAATTGCTGCAGGAACTCGGCGATATGTTTGTTTGCCTCAAGGGATGCTGCCGGATGGGGATCCCTGTAGGAATAGGAGGTGATCCCTCCGTTCTTCCTCGCCACGACACCGGTTCCGTAGGCGCCTCCCTGTACACGGACCACGTTCCAGAGATATCCCAGTGAAATGATGTTGGAAGCTACCCGCATACTTCCGTCGAACTCCCGGTCGAACATTATGCCCTGAGCGGAGAAGCCGCTCTTCGCGGGGACGGGGCAGCCCATAGACTCGGGAAGGTCCGCGGTAAAGGAAGCCTTATCTGGTACAGCCGTTCCTTCCGGCAATGCGGACAACAATGTATGAAGAGACACGGGATGGGTTGCGGAGACGCTGACCAGCAGCCGGTTTCTGCAGAAAGCTTCCTTCTGCAGGGAGTCCATGAAAGCGATATAATCATCGCTTCTCTCGTCAAAATGGTTCGTCAGCTCATGCATCTCAAGGATCGCGGAATAGCCGGAGATCCGGTCGGACAGAGCTCCTGCGGCGCTGTACCGGGACATGGTGTTCTTGATCGCCAGGGAATGTCCGGCTTCGACCGGCATCTTCTTGAACATCTCATCCCCCTGGATAAAGATCTCCCTGATCTTATCCGGCTGATGGAAATCGGTCTTCTGAAGGATCTCCAGGATCAGTTTCTGGGCATCTTCCAGTTTATCCTCCAGAACACTGCAGGATACCGAAATGTACGGCGTACAGAACTCCGGTTCATTCTTTCTGGTACTGATGTCGAAGCCCACATCCAGTCTTCCGACCGTGAACTTGGACAGTTCCTGCAGCTGAAGGGCAGTGTAATTCTCGGTGGAAAGCCTTCCGAACAGATTGCCGGATCTCGCGATCCGGAACAGGTCGTCAGCACTGTAATCCGTGATCTTGAAGTACAGCGTAAAATGTACAACACCGGGACAGGGCACTTCATGGAAGAGCACCTTCACTCCGTCTTCCTCGGACTCATCCGTCTCCACGAAATCCGGTTCCACGTTGACCTGGTCCAGGGTCAGAACAGGCAGCGCAGCAAGCTGTTCCGGGGTGTCCGGTGTCTGCTGCCGCTCGGTCAGTTTCTCGTTCATCCGGATGTTCTCCAGGATCTGCTCCTCGGTCCAGTTCTCTGTTGCCGCACGAACGCGGTCCGCCTCTGCGGCGCGCTCCTCCTCTCCCGCGTAATAGGAGGGTATTCCGTGAATGATGGTCCAGTCCTTATTGTCGATGAACAGTTCCTTGAGAAGGTCCTGCATCCCGCCGTTTTCGATCATCTCCCGGACTGCGGCGAAGTCCTTCTGATATACCATGTACTGCATCGGGTCGCCGCCGTACAGCCAGCTTCCGGTGGCGCTAAGGCAGCGGTCAAGCCCCTGAGGCTCATCCGGCTCCAGCGTGCGGAACTCCATCAGACTTTCGGAAGCGATCAGAGCGTTCTTGTCTACGCCTTCGTCATATACCTTCTTGATCTCCCCGCGGATCAGGTCGAGCACATCATTTGCCCTGCCACCGTCCATGTTCTTTACGGTGATCTCCAGGTAGGACTGCTTCATAACATCCTCAACATTGGCAGTCATCTCTTTTGCGAGGCCGGATGACAGGAGTGCCCTCTTGACGGGCGATTCATTGGAATCGAAGAGAACGTCCTTCAGAACACTGACCGCCATGGTCTTCGCACGGTCGCGCCAGTCCCCGAACAGAATACCGATGGAAAGGATCTCCTGATCCTTGATCTGCTCCTCCTTCGCGAGTTCGAAAACGAAGGACTGCTCCGTCGCCCTGGGTTTCTGGTACGGGATGATATATTTGACCTCACTCGGCTCAAATCTCCCGAGATAGGATCCCAGCAGCTCAAATGTCTCTTCCACCGGGATATCACCGTCCAGGAAGACCTTGGCGTTGGAGGGATGATAGTATTTCTTATACTGTTCCACCAGTCTCTCATAGGTGAGGGACGGAATGACGGCGGGATCTCCGCCGGAATTATAACGGTAGCAGTTGGAGGGGAACATCGCCTCCCTCATCTTCTCTTCCGTCATGCGGTCCGCCCCGCTCATGGCGCCTTTCATCTCGTTGTACACGACACCGTTGAAAACAAACCCGTCCTCGGAAGGTTCGATATGGAATCCCTCCTGATAGAAGATGAAGGGATCCTGAAGGAGCCTCGGCGCGAACACCGCATCCAGATAAACTTCGGTCAGGTTGAGGAAGTCCCTGGTGTTCCTGCTGGACACGGGGAACATGGTCATGTCCGGGAATGTCATCGCGTTGAGGAAGGTATTCATGGATGTCTTGAGAAGCTCAACGAAGGGTTCCTTCACGGGGAACTTTTCCGAACCGTTGAGCAGGGAGTGCTCCAGGATGTGGAAGACGCCCGTGCTGTCCTCCGGAATGGTCTTGAAGATGATGGAGAACAGCTTGTTGTCGATCCCGTTGTCCATCCAGCAGATCTCTGTGCCGGTCTTGTCATAGACCAGTTCTACCATCCTGCCTTTGAACTCATCGGATGTGCGGATCCTGCGGACCGTGAAACCGAGCTGCTGATCACCGATATTGTTAAACATTTGTCTTGCTCCTGATCTTTTTTCTTAAAATCATTATAGCAATTCTTTCCGCAGATTTCTCCAGTTGTTTGCACAGCAAAAGAGGCAGCGCACGCTGCCTCTTTTGTACGTATGATCTGCGTTGTTATTTCATCAGGGAGAGGAACATCTCCTTGATGTCCTCCACGGTGACAGGACGGGGGTTGCCGGGTGTGCAGGCATCCTTCAGCGCGTCCGCGGAAAGGGCGTCCACATCCTCCATCGGGACAACGTCCTTGAGGGACATGACGATGCCGACATCCTCGCCGAGTTTCTTGACTGCTGCGACTGCTTCCGCTCTCGCTGTCTCAAGATCCGCTGTGTAGGCGTCTTCCACGCCGAAGGCTGCCGCGATGTCGCGGTACTTCTCACCGGTCACAGGCGCGTTGTAAGCCATAACGGTGGGGAGCAGTGTCGCGCAGGCCTTGCCGTGAGGCATGCCGTAGTAAGCGGAGAGGGTATGCGCCATGGAGTGGTCCACGCCGAGTCCGACGTTGGAGAAGCCCATGCCGGCCACGTACTGCGCGAGAGCCATCGCTTCTCTTCCCTCCGGTTCGCCGTTGACGGCTCCGCGAAGGTTCTTCGCGATCATCTGGATCGCCTTGAGGTGGAACATGTCAGAGAGTTCCCATGCTCCGGCGGTGATGAATCCCTCGATAGCGTGGGTCAGAGCGTCCATACCGGTGGCAGCTGTGAGTCCCTTTGGCATGGATGCCATCATGTCCGGATCGACGAAAGCGACTACCGGGATGTCATGGACATCGACGCACACGAATTTACGCTTGTTCTCGGGGTCGGTGATAACATAGTTGATGGTGACCTCAGCGGCAGTTCCTGCCGTGGTAGGTACAGCCAGGATCGGAGTGCAGGGGTTCTTGGTGGGAGCCACGCCCTCGAGGGAACGGACATCCGCAAACTCCGGGTTGGTGTTGATGATGCCGATCGCCTTCGCGGTATCCATGGAGGAGCCGCCTCCGATGGCTACGATGCAGTCCGCCTCCGCCTCCGCGAAAGCCTTGACACCGGACTGAACGTTCTCAATGGTGGGGTTGGGCTGAATGTTGGAATACAGCGCATAGGGGATCTCTGCCTCATCCAGAAGATCCGTGACTTTCGCTGTAACACCGAAACGGACAAGATCCGGGTCGGAAGCGACGAACGCTTTCTTGAAACCGCGGGCCTTGATCTCGGTCACGATCTCCTTGACGGCACCGGCGCCGTGATAGGAAGTTTCATTTAAGACAAAACGATTTGCCATTTTTTATTCTCCTTGTTTTCTAGTTTTCAATCTCCTTTACTATTATACATATTTCGATATTAGATGTATCGATTATTTTTGAGCTTTCCCGGATTTTCTGTTTTCACCAATATTTCTTCCTTTTCTTGGATGTTTTCACTATAATGATGTTGATATCTTTTTAGAAAGAGGCAGATATGAGGCAGGCAGAAAACAAGTTGCTATCCTTTATTGAGAAACACATCCTGTGGTTCGCCGGAGCGGTGCTTCTCTTCTTTTCTTTTTACGCGAGAAAGAATGTCCTTTACTATCTCAGCGGGGATATGAAGGCTTACCTGATCTCCTCGTATTACCAGATCCTGGATCACCATGGCTTCCCCTCCCTTGCCTTCCGGATCGGAAACTACAACATCCCCTACCACTTCCTTATGTGCGTCGTGGCGCTGTTCAAAGGGGAGGCTGTCTACCTGATCAAGTACCTCTCCATCTTCTTCGACTATGTGCTGGCTGTCGCCGGCGCTCTGTTGGTGCGTGAGGCTGTTCCTGCTCACCGCAAGGACAGGAACCTGCTCACCTTTGCCGCTTTCTTTATCGTCCTCGCCCTCCCCACTGTCTTTCTCAACTCTGCAGTTTGGGGCCAGTGCGACGCGATCTTCACTTCATTTCTAATCTTCAGCATCTGGGCTTTCCTAAAAGATAAACCTTCCCTGGGTATGATCTTCTACGGTCTTTCCCTGTGCTTCAAACTTCAGGCGATCCTCCTGCTTCCCGCAGTGCTGCTCTACTATTTCTGCAGCAGGAAGCTCTCCCTGCTCCATTTTCTCTGGATCCCGGTTATGATGGCAGTGACTTCCCTTCCGGGCGTCTACTACGGAAGGAGCATCTTCGACTTCCTGGACATCTATAAGGAGCAGGCGGAGATGTATCCCTATCTGACCATGGATTATCCCAACATCTATTACTTCGTCCCGAACGACTACCGGCTCTTCTCCACGTCCGGGATCCTGCTTACTTTGGCGGTGCTCCTGATCGGTTATACCGCCGTCATCTGGCTCGGGCAGAAAAAGCCCTATGAATTCCAGGATTATTTCCGTTTCGCGATCTGGACAGCATTTACCTGCATCATGTTCCTGCCCTCCATGCACGACCGTTACGGATTCCCCATGGAGATCATGCTTGTCCTGTACTGCATCATTTTCCGGGAATACTTTTTTGAAGCTGCCGCTTCCATCGCCGTCGCGATCCTGGCATATGTGCCCTTCCTGCTAGATTTCACTCCTATTCCCCTGACCTATGTCGCCGCAGGAAATATCGTTCTTTACCTGATCCTCTCATGGCGCATCTGGAAAAGCACAGCGGAGCCTCGCTTCAAAGCCGCCAAAAAATGATCCAACGCAATTTCGATGAGCGATCATTTCTGACACATTAACATGAGAGGCCGTTACCGGCCTCTTTTTTTTGTATGATTTAAAGTTGGTTTAAAGTTGGGGTGCTAGGATATCACCAACGGAGAGAACTCCTCCGAAACCACACAAGGAGATACAACAATGAAACATACAAAGAAAGTTCTCGCAGCATTCCTCGGGTGTGCAGTTCTCTTATCTCTCACCTCATGCGGGAAAACACCGGAATCTGCTGCGGCAGAGAACAATGAGACAGTTGTCGAGGCCGAAACAACTGCAGAAAGTTACAGCACTGCCTTTCTGACCAAAGACGATATCGTCGTCAATGAAATATACGAGAATACGGCGGACGGCGAACATGCCATCCTGGCGGACGGCGAAGACGCCTCCTATTCCAACATCGCCGTTCAGAAGACCGGAGACTCCTCCGGGGATGAAGCGGATTTCTACGGCGAGAATGCCGCAGTCTTCGCTACCAACGGAGCTACCCTGGACCTGAGCGGGATCCTTGTTGAGACCGACGGCACCCACGCCAACGGCGTATTCAGCTATGGGACCGGAACGACCGTGAATATCTCAGACTCGGTGATCATGACCGACGGAAACTGCTCCGGAGGCCTTATGACCACCGGAGGCGGGACGATGAATGCCTCGAACCTGACCATCCACACCACCGGAAACTCCTCCGCAGCCATCCGCTCCGACCGGGGCGGCACCGTGAACGTTACGGGAGGCAGCTATACCACCGACGGAAAGGGCTCACCCGTCATCTACTCCACAGCCGACATCACCGTCAGCGACGCAGAACTGACCTCCACTTCATCCCAGGGTGTCGTGGTGGAAGGAAAGAATTCCGTCACCCTCAACAACGTGACCCTGACAGCGGACAACAATTCCAAAAACAGCGACAAATCCGACTACTATCAGGCCGTCATGATCTACCAGTCCATGTCCGGTGACGCCGCGGAAGGCACTGCCTCCTTCACCATGAACGGCGGTTCCCTCACCAACCTAAACGGAGACGTATTCTTCGTCAACAACACCTCAGCCACTATCGACCTCACATCCGCTGAGATCGTCAACGAAGGTAAAGGCGTGTTCCTGCGCGCAGCGGCTGCGGGCTGGGGCACCGAGGGTTCCAACGGAGGCCATGTCATCCTTATGGCAACCGATCAGGACATGAACGGCGACATCCTGGTGGACGAAGTCTCCACGCTCAACCTCTATCTGAATGACGGATCTTCTTTCACCGGCGCAATCAATCCGGATGGAGAAGAAGGTGAAGTCTATGTCGAGATCGAAGGCGGAAGCACCTGGACCCTCACGGGGGACTCGTACATCACATCCCTCACCTGCTCTGCAGGATCCATCGACCTCAACGGATACAAGCTATACGTGAGCGGTACCGAATACGAAGAAGGGACAGTCTCTGAAGGAACAGCAGTGGAATGGACCGCATCCTCCTCCGGAAACAGCGGAAGCGCTTCTTCCGGCGGTGATATTCCCGGGGGCACACCTCCCGAAAGGCCAGAATCCGGACCATCCGGCCAGGGTGGTACTCCCCCTGCAAAACCGGACGGAGAAAAACCATGATCCTGTATCATTAATAAGCCTACCGGAATCGATCCACAGAACAAACTGTGACCATATGTGACCGACTCATACAAGCGGAAGAGACATCTGCTCTTCTGCTTTTTCATAATTTCCACGTAAACGCTACGGTGGAATTCATCGTTTCACAATGATAATATTAAAACATCAAGAAACCCGTCCTTTGCACCCCAGGAAGGAGCCACAATGAGTAAACAATACGCAGTCAGAGACGCAGACCACAGTATCCTCTGCAGCACAGATCAATTTGACCCTGCTCTTGTCACGGAAACCATTTCCCTGTCAGGCGGGGCAGAACTTCTGATCTGCGGTGATACGGATGACGATGAGATCCGTTCACTTAAGGCGCAGCTTCATGAAGCAAACGCTGCCAATGTGGCCAAGGAAACCTTTCTGAGCAATATGTCTCATGACATACGGACCCCGATGAATGCCATCATGGGCATGACAGCCCTCGCAAAGAGGCATATCGATGAGAAAAGCCGTGTCATCGATGCCCTGGACAAGATCGAGACTGCAAGCGCTCACCTTCTGAGCCTGATCAACGATGTGCTGGATATGTCCCGCATCAACTCCGGAAAGATGAACATCAGCGCCGATCTGTTTTCCCTGAGCGATCTTCTTCATGAGATCCTCGTCATCATCCGGCCCCAGATGGAGGGGAAAAAACACACCTTCCACTTCACGGCCGGTGCAGTGGAGGAAGAATACCTGTACGGTGACCCTCTTCGGATCCGGCAGGTACTCGTCAACATTCTCAACAACTCGGTGAAATACACCGAAGAAGGCGGTCTCATCTCCCTGAACGTCTATGAGGAAAGAAACGGAGAACAGATCGACCTTATCTTTGAATGCAAGGACAACGGGATCGGCATGACCGAGGAGTTCCTTGAGAGGATCTTTGAACCCTTTGAGCGTGTCAATTCCTCCACCATCTCCCGAATCGAAGGAACCGGACTCGGCATGAGCATCGTCAAGAAGACGGTAGAGGCCATGAACGGTTCCATAGACATCAAGAGCAAGCCTGGAGAAGGGACACTCATCACCCTGCGCATCCCATTCAACTATGAAGACCGCCGGATCGAAGCGGATGAACTGGCCGGAAAGCAGGTACTGTTCATCGAAGGCGATGAGGAAGCTGTAAAACTGGTGGTTCGCTATCTCAGCGAAGTAGGTGTCTCCTGCGAGTCCGCAGCCACGGCCTCCGAAGCCATGTCATTCATCACAGACGCGGAATTCCGCAGCAAAAAGATCGACGTGGTCATCATCGGACAGCAGCTTGGAAAGGATGACTCCGCCTTCGGCATTGCTTCCTATCTGCACCGCTCCTATCCGAACCTCATCCTTATTCTGTGCAGCGACGCGAACTGGGATGAGATCGAATACCAGGCATCCCGCAACGGGATCCACTATTTCATACCACGCCCCTTCTTCCGCAAGTCACTCATTGAAGGTCTCTCCGTTGCAGTACGCGGCAATCTGGCGTCCGACGGCGATTCCTCCCTCTACCCGGATCTGACCGGAAAGAGACTTCTCCTTGTAGAGGACAACCTGATCAACCGGGAGATCGCAAAAGAACTTCTCTCGGTGACCAGCGCGGAGGTCGACACCGCGGAAAACGGCAAGGAGGCGGTGGAGAAATATCTCTCCTCCGGGCAGGGGGAATACAGTCTGATCCTCATGGACATCCAGATGCCGGTCATGGACGGATACCACGCCGCACAGGCGATACGCTCCAGCGGAAGGAAAGATGCATCCACTGTACCGATCTTCGCCATGACAGCCAATACCTTCGCGGAAGATATCGCCAAAGCCCGTGACTATGGCATGAACGGCCACCTGGCCAAGCCTATCGACATCAACGCGCTCATGCAGACATTGCGGATGATTCGCTGATATCCGCGGAATCACAGAAGAAAGGAGGAGCCGATATGCAGCCTTATCAGGAACAGTATATTCAAAACGCGAAAGAGATCAGCGAAGTGATCAGTTTTTACAGAGGGATCGGCTCCGATTTTGATTCCTGGTACCGCGAGAGAAAGGAATCCGTTTCCCGGATCGCCGAACTGAAAAAAGAGAACCTCGTTCTGCTCAACGATCATCTGTTTCCCGCCCTGGATGATCTTTTCAGCGCCACAGAAGAAGACATCGAGGAACTGGAGCAGTTCGCCGGCGCTCTTTTGGACTGGAAGACCAACCTGGACTGCGGGGTATACCTTGCCATTCATGAGGCCCTTCTCGCCATGTACCGCACCGCAAAGAACCGGTATGGCGTGATCAAGGAACTGTATCTCGTAGGAATGGGGCAATACTACCAGCGCAGAATGGTAGAAGGGGTCGACGCGGACTATACAAGGGAGCTCATGTTTCAAAATGAGCTTTCCTTCACAGAAGCCGCCTCCTATCTCCGCTTCTACGACGAAATCAACGACTCCGCCACCCGCGGTTACATCGTCCGCGCCCAGGCGAACATCGCACTGTGCACAAAGGAATACAAGAAGAGGATCAATGCCACCAGCACCGCCATGAGGATCATCCAGGATGAACACTACCGCTCCCTCGCCCCGGATCTCCCCTGGGACCGTTTCCTCCTCGCTGCCCATCAGCAGATGAGTTCCAATCGGTCCGAACTGTCCAGAAAGGGACTGACACAGGATGAACTGGCACAGGTCCTGGATTCCTGCTATGAAGTATTCAGACCTCAGCTAAATGCGGAGAACCCCAGTATCCGCTGGCTATGGCCTTACTATGAGATGGAATACAATTGCGGCTATGTGGATCTCGCTACCACCATGGAGCGACTTGAGGAACTCATCGAGATCTCGCCGGAAGATCAGTACGATCAGTCCGGCCTGTACGGAAACGTGCAGCTTCCGATCTATTATGGCCGTCTCATTCAGAAGAACCCCCAACTGCAATCCGAAGAGCGGTATATCCGTTTTCTGGATAAGGCATACCGGAAGATGGAACGCACTATGCTCTCCTTTCCTTCCGATAAAAAGGATGATTTCACCGTCTACCTCCTCACCCTTGTCCTCTCCGACTACTATGAACTGGAAGGCGTGACCAACTACCGTCGCTTCACCTCCAAACTGCTGGAACAGTTTGCCGGCGACCTGTATATCTTCAGCCGCAGAGTAGGAAAACTGATGCGCACGATATGTGAGGCGATCCTCGATGAGGAACCAGGATTCTTCAGAGACCTGCCTTACTACGGCTCTATCCCCGATGAAAAAAGGCGGCGCTCCGAGATCCTTGATTACGCTGAGAACTGTGGTATCTACCACCGGTTCGGCCTTCTCAAGATGAACATCACCCGCCCGCTGGAGTCCCGGCAGCTGTTCGCCGATGAAGACCGGATCTACATGCTCTATCCGATATCCGGACACGATGATCTTGCTGCCCGCGCCTCTACAAGGAAGTTCGCCGATATCGCCCTCGGACATCGGAAATGGTATAACGACAACCATGGTTTCCCGGACAACTACCACCGTCTCGGATCCGAATACCGGCAGATGACCGATATCTGTTCTCTCGCTTCCTACCTGGCGGAACAGGATGAAAACGATCCGGAGATCGTGATCCGTGACCTCCTTCTTCATGATGACGGCAGGTTCTCACCCATGGTCCTCTCCTATCTTGCGGATGAATCCCTGATCGGAAAGCTATCTGCTGTCATGAAAGAGGACAACGAACCCTATTTCCGAATGATCTATGATGAACTCGGCATCTGATCCCCACACACCAAATTTCAAAGCCGGATTTTCCGGCTTTTTTCTTTTTTCTGCTTTTGGGGTTAGTATTAGGCATTTTTGGGGATAAAATATGAAAAAATATGAAATTTGGGTCTTTTCTTCGCTTTCCAGTGCTATTATAATGATAATAGTTATTACGTTATATAACGTTACTACACTTATTGAATACAATAGTACGAGTTTGTGTATGGCTTTCTCAGGAGGAAAAAAATGCCAATACAATTCGACCCCATGGTCCTACAGGAAGATTCGAATGTCCCGAAATATAAACTGATCTCTCGAATCATTATGGAGAACATACGCACAGGCAGCCTTTTGCCTGGGGACCAGTTGCCCCCTGAACCGGAACTCATCGATATGTTCGGAGTAAGCAGGATCACGGTCCGCGCCGCTGTATCCGATCTTGTAAAAAAAGAAATCGTTTCCCGGAAACAGGGTCTGGGAACATTTATCCGCGAATCTCAGCAGTCCTTCCGCGTCACGGAACTGGACGGATTCACGAAGAGCTGTGAACTCGCAGGTTACTCCTCACGCTCGGAGGTCATCTCTCTCGGTATGAGACCCGTTCCCGAAGACGTATATGAGTTTTTGAGAGTGCGCAACACAGATAGTGTCCTTACACTTCTTCGTCTGCGCTATGTGAATGATCAGCCCTGCATGCTGGAATACACCTACTTCTCACCGAAATATATGACGGTGCAGGTATACAAAGATGATCTGCCTTCCTCACTGTATGAACTCTTCCACAACCGCTTCCATATCGACACGATCGAAGGAAGAAGATACTGTGAAGCTACGTTCCCGACCGAGGATGAACAGAAATACCTGGAGCTGAATGATGAGACACCTGTGGTGCGTCTCCTTGATCTTCAGTTTGACTCCAACGGAATGCCCCTGTTCTGTTCCCGAATCACCTATGACTCCAGTGTTTTTCAGTGGGGATTCATTTTCTCCACAAAACTATCATAAGAGAATCTTCGTACAGCAAAGGACTGTTCCCGATCCGGCATAGCCGGGTTCCGGAACAGTTTTTTGTATAAGCACGCACATTGGTGTATGGTCACTTTTCCGGTCCTTCCGGCAATTCCAGATACCATACCTCATCCGGACATGGTATGATGAATGTACATGTGCGGAAAGGAGCTTTCAATTGGAGCAGGAACAGAAACAAAACAACAACCGCTCAGAACTTATACGGCTCATCGCGGAAAAGAAGATGATCGCGGATGAATACGGCAAGTACTCTCCCGAGATGCTGGATGTACAGAAAAGATATCTGGAGGCGATCCGGGAACAGACTCCCGATGCCGCGGAATTCGCTCTGAAGGACCTGAGGGAAATATACGAACACCTGGAGGGTCCTGATTCCAGAAACGCACTGGAGACAGGCGTTGCGCTTGCCAGGACTTATTTTGAAGCAGGCGATTACTTCAGCGCCCGCGAAGTCATCGAAGAGGTCTACGGGCTGTACAGAGAGACCTACGGTCCCAACGATCGCGGAAGTCTGGAAGCAATGGAATGGTACGTCACCATCCTGTTCGAGATGGAACTGGACGATGAGGCGCTGGCTCTTGATGAAGCATTCCTCTCGCTGGTATCCCAGACCTACGGGCCTGCTTCTTTCGAATCCTTCCGTGCAAGAAGGAACCACGGAGACCTGTTGTGCGCCTCCGGAAAATGGGAAAAAGCAAGGGACGTATACCTCTCTCTGGAGCATGCCCAGCAGGCTGTCGGTTTCGCTGATGACATGCTTCAGCTGGATCTGTTTCAGTGCGCAACCGAACTGAAGCTCTATTCAGAGCAGAAGACTTCCATGGCCAAGCATCTGGATAATCTGCGTGCCCTTGGAGCGGAAGACATCGATCTCGCGAACGCCTATTCACGGTTTCTGGACGGATTCTATGCCGCCGGGCAGTATGAATCTGCTCTCGAATGCGGGAAAGCGCTTATTCCCCTTCTGCAGAACACCAGAAAAGAAGGAAAGCGTTCCCTCGCCTCGGTACTTCAGACCACCGCTCTCATCAGCTGCAAGACCGGAGATTACCGCTCTGCCCTCAAGTATTCCGAGAAATCCCTGGATATAGCGAAAAAAGTATATAAATACGACTACGCACAGCTGGCAGAATACCAGAACGCGTATGACATGGTGCGGGAAGCTGCGAAAGGCTCATCGTGATGGCGCAATCAAAAGTGATCCCCATTCCGACCGATGAGAGACTGCGTTCTCTCCTGGTGCGGCTCCAAAAAAATGACGCTCTCTTCGGAAAGACTTCCGAAAGTTCCCTGGACATTCTCTTCTCCCTGGAAGCATATTACGAGGAGACAGGAAACGAAACGGAGGCCCTGAAGACCTGCCGGAAGATCCTCACCCGCAACGAGGCGAGAGCAGTTCCGGATGATGCGATCTCCTGTGAGTTTCTTGTGCGTGAAGCCTACGCGCTGATGACACTGGAGCAGTACACTGAGGCGGAAAAGTCCGCGAGAAAGGCTCTTCCACTCACCCGCATGATCGCCGGTCCGGACAGTTATCCCTATTATCTGAATAACCGCCTCCTGGTGGACGCCATGGAGCGAAACGGAAAACCGCTGTCCGCCATGCACCGGGGGAAGACGCTTCTCCGGCTGGCCTCTTCTGTCCTGGAGGAAAACAGTTCCGAATATGCACAGGTTTTCCTCGATCAGGCTAGACGCTTCATCCGAACAGGAAAACAGGAGGACGCCCTTCGCACCCTCGACCGGATCGACAGTGACAGCCTGAAGGAAAAAGAGATGCGGATACAGCACCTCATGCTGAAGCTGATCGTGTATGGTTCCCTGGAACGGTACAAGGAAGTGCTGCAGACCGGAAGAAAAGTTCTGCCTTTGCTCGACCCGCAGAAAAACGCAACTCAGCATGATTATGTCGAGCAGTGCATGAACACCGCCGGTCTCATGCTGACTTATATCGATGAAAAGCCGGAACACTAAACTTGCGGTTTGTTTCTGTTGACCGTTCAGGTGCATTATGGTATGTTTTGAAAGGAATCAAACGGGCCTTGTTTCCAGGCCCAACCTACAACAAAATATCTGTAAAAGAACAAGCAAAAGTCCCTGAACTGCATGGCTCAGGGACTTTTGCTTGTCTTATAGCCTTCCTTCTTCAGCAAGCAGATTTTTAAGATATCTCTCCCGGTCGTTAAGAAATCCTTTCATGATCCTGTAGCTGTCCGTCTCCTCATACGTTATCGGATGGACGCTTCCTCCGTCAAAGGAAAGGATCTGCGCATCCGGTATTCCCAGCAGAATGGGTGAATGGGTAGCGATGATAAACTGGGCTCCCTCCTTCACTGTTCGACATATCTCATACAGCATGGTCATCTGGCGCAGAGGCGAAAGCGCCACATCTGGCTCATCCAGGAGGAAGAGACCGTCCCCGCTGAGACTATCCTGCATTAGTTTGAGAAAACTATCCCCATGGGACATGTAGTGATATCGGGCAGACCCGCGCATACTCAGTTTTCCGTACTCCTCCTCCGCGGTCGCCACGTTGAAGAAGGAATCTGCCCGGAAGAAGTATCCCCATTGCTCCCTGCGTATTCCGCGCACAAGCCGGATCGCATCACTCAGTTCGGAATAATCATCATGGGTAGAAAAAAGGTAATTCTTGCTTCCCCCCTCCGGATTAAACCCCGCTGCGGACGCGATGGCCTCCAGCAAAGTAGACTTCCCGGTACCATTTTCTCCGCAGAAGATGGTCACCGGAGAATCAAATTCCAGGTTCTCCATACCGGAAAGCGCAGGAATTCGCCGGAGATAACTTTCCTTCGAAATCTCCGACCAGTCGATCTGAATCTCCTGGATATAGTTGGATTTCACTCTTTTGCCCTCCCGCATGCAGCTGTTGTGCACTAATGCTACAATACAGCACAGCAGCAACAAAAGACAAGACCCGCCCTTCCGAAAGGAAGAGAGGGTCCAATTGATCATTCAGAGGCGCCGGAATGATACCAGGCACTGCATCATTTTTTCTTGTTCGCGTTCTGTTTTTTGCGAATCTCGTCATTGAACGCTTTAAAAGCACCTTTGCTGTAGGCATCATCCAGCATACCTGCCAGCTGCAGGGCAGTCTCCTCCGTCAGGTTCTTGTCTCCGAGGATATGACGGAACTTCATGACAAGGACATAGTTGCGGATCGTCTCAACAGACTCCCTGTTGGTGATCATTGCGCGCACATAGCTGCTTGAATGGGCAAATTTGATGAGATCCTTGTTCAGAAGCTCGTAGGACAGTTTTCCGCTTTTGTCCGTGTAAAACGCTTCAAGCGCGGAATAGTATTTCTCGTTCACGGCGTTCTCCTTTCTTTAAAAGGCATCGATGTCACACAACTAATATCCCATTCATTATACATATAGTATATTGTTTGGGAAAGAAAAATCGCAAAGAACAGGGCCTGCATCCCGTGATGCAGGCCCCTTGTTATGCTATAGATCACTCAAACTCTCTGCACTTCTGAAGGAGTTCTATGATGGGAAGGTGCTGCGGGCACTGCGCCTCGCACTGTCCGCACTGGATGCAATCGCTGGCCTTACCCTTGTTCTGAGTCACGATGGCATAGGGTCCTTTGCCTTTGTCCCAGCTGGGATAAATCGCCTGTCTGTTGCTGACCGCGAAAATATCCGGGATTGGGATTCCCATCGGGCATCCCTCGGTGCAGTAATGGCACGCTGTGCAGGGAATGGTGTTGTCCGCGTTGAGGGCTTCCTGCGCCTTGCGGATCACTTCTTCCTCTTCCGCGCTGAGGGGTTTGAAATCTCTCATGTAGGAGAGGTTGTCCTCCATCTGAGCGAGATTGCTCATTCCGGAAAGGACCGTGATGATGCCGTCGTGGGAAGCTACAAAGCGGATCGCCCAGGACGCGTAGGAAGCGTCGGGATTCGCCGCGTCAAACAGTTCCTTGATCACCGGAAGCGGATTCGCCAAAGCGCCGCCTTTGACCGGCTCCATGACTGTGATGCCTTTTCCGTATTTGCGTACGATCTCATAGTTCTTTCTGCTGGCTACACCCGGATTCTCCCAGTCCGCGTAGTTGATCTGCAGCTGAACGAATTCCACCTCAGGATGTTTCTCAAGCAGTTCCTCAAGAAGATCGGGGTCTCCGTGGAAGGAAAATCCCACGTGTTTGATGAGTCCCGCTTCCTTCTTCTCTTTCACGAAGTCCCAGAGATGGTACTCATCATATTTCTTGTAGTTGTTGCGGGATAATGCGTGTAGCAGATAATAGTCGAAATAACCTGCGTCTGTGCGCTCCAGGCTGGTGGCGAACTGCTGTTTCGCGTCCTCTTCGCTCTTGGCCATACCTGCATTCAGTTTCGTAGCAAGAGTGAAGGAATCCCTCGGATATCTCTCAATCAGCGCTTTTTTGATCGCCTTCTCGGAGCCGCCTCCGTCATAGACGTAAGCAGTGTCAAAATAAGTGCCGCCCGCTTCGATGAACAGATCCACCATTTTGGAGGTCTGTTCAACGTCGATGCTGCCATCCTCAAGTTTCGGAAGACGCATCAGTCCGAAGCCGAGCTTAAAGGTGTCTTTTCCCAAATAATCCGACATGTTGCCCTCCTGTGATATTTCGTATCATTGCTTTAATTTTATCATAAACCGCTGTAAGTACGTACTTTTTCTCACTCACGGGATGCTCTGTCCAGGATCGATCTTCCGTTCTTTTTCAGCCACCGGTTCCACTTGTCATATTCGGGATATACCCTTCGCACTTCCCGGTAGAACCGATCCGAGTGATTCATCTGCAGCCGGTGACACAATTCATGTACTACCACGCTGTCGATCACTTCAGGCGGCGTGAGCATGAGCAGGCAGTTGAAGTTCAGGTTTCCCTTGGCAGAGCAGCTGCCCCATCTGGTCTTCTGGTTCCTTATGGTGATCCTGCCGTAAGTAACGCCGACGAGAGGCGCGTAGTGTGCCACACGCTCCGGGATGACCTCTTTCGCCTTCTTCGCCAGTTCCTTCAGTTCTTCATCGGACAGCCGGTCTACATCCTTCAGAGCCCTTTGCCTTTCCTCCAGTTTTTCCCGGTGCTTCTCGATCCACAGTTCATGATCCTTCACGAAGCGGTCGATCTGCCACTTGGTGGCAAAGCGCGGGGCACGGACCAGCAGGCCGTCCTGCCGAAGCTCCAGCGAAATGGTCTTTCTTTTGCTTCTGATAACTGTATATTCCATTAAACCTCCGGCTCTCTCAGCCGCAGCGATATTTGTCCCCTTCAGTATAACAAGGTGACCCCGGAACGCAAGAAAGATTTCCACACAAAAACCGGGCCGGCCTGCGCCGTCCCCGGTATCTGATTACTGATCGATATTCTCTCCGTTGCTGCGGATCACGTCCCTGTAATAATAAGCGGAATCCTTCAGGATCCTCTCCTGCGTCCTGAAGTCCACATATACGATGCCAAATCTGGGCTCATATCCTTCCGCCCATTCGAAATTGTCCATGAGGCTCCAGTACTGATATCCGAGGACCGGGTATCCCTCCTCCACAGCCCTTCTCAGGTTCTGAAGGTAATCCCTGATGTAACCGATCCTTTTTTCGTCGTGCACCTTGCGGTCCGCGGTGAGGGTATCGTTGTCGCACATACCGTTCTCGGTGATCATGACCGGAAGTCCGTACCGCTCACACCAGAAGCGGATGGTCCAGTACAGGCATCTTCCGTCGTTGACCCATCCCAGGGAGTTCTTCTGTTCCGCAGGCACCGCGTCGTTCTTCCCGTACCAGTTATTCTGGAAAGGAGCATACACGTTCAGCCCGATGAAGTCCAGTTTTGTTTTGATCCGCTCCATATATCTTCCGGGCACCCGGTAGACTCCGTAGGCACGGACCGGTGTACCTTTCAGAAGGGGCTCCGCCCACCAGAGATTGCTCATGAGCCCGGGCCCCTTGGAGAAGGAATCCGCCGCCGCTCTTTTTACCGCTTCCTCCGACTCATCCTCCGGAATGAAAGCGCCAGCCGCCATGGCAATCCCGATCCTGGGTTCATTTTTGGCTCTCTCCCGGATCGCACCGCCAGATTCATGAAAAGCCATAAGGCAGATCCGTGTCAGTTTCGACAGCGCCAGATAACGGCTTTTGAAAGGAGCATGCGCTCCGGTCATGTGGAGGTTCATGATGAAGCATTGCGGTTCATTCATGGGGATCCAGTAGGTGACCAGGTCGGAAAGCGGTAGGACCGCACCCCAAGGGTACTGAGAATCTCAACGTCTTCTTTCCACCTGCGATAGTGATCACAGGCAGTGCGGCAGTCCTCGCCGTTCTTGATCTTCTCCTTCGGAGCGATGTCCCAGATGAATTACCCCGGCTGATTCACAGAATCAGATCGAGGTTTCCGTTCAAACGGCTACGCCGTTCTACTTGATGGGGATTCACGTCTCCCGTATCCCTTTCTATAGGGACTACATTTTTTTGATTTTTTAGCATCTCATCCGGATGCTTTATCACTACGATATTTTTGAAATCAGGAACACTCTTTCCAGAGAATGCATCCGGAAATGCCTTCCTCAGGATGTTGGCTGATCCGTTCAGGTCCGCGTTGATGTTTTCTCCGTCCTTCGTCCGGTACAGCCCTCTCTGGATCCTTGTTCCGCTGAATGATGCTTCTT
>Ga0256404_1004103_pt1 | contig 28115 bp, 20 predicted proteins | sample RumenRJG_01DNA_FD_185990 | JGI IMG/M metagenome (GOLD analysis project Ga0256404, IMG submission 185990) | Bovine rumen microbial communities from Lethbridge, Alberta, Canada - RJG_01 | ecosystem: Host-associated > Mammals > Digestive system > Stomach > Rumen | place: Canada: Alberta | collected...
TGGGGTAAGGGGATGGTGGCTACATATTGATGTTGTGCTGTTGCTTTTTACTGAAAGCTGCTACTAACGACTCATAAATCTACCCTTAATCGTGTATTGGATGATAGTTGCGGATTTTAGGTTAAACAAAGTTTGCTCAAGTGTAAACATCGTTAAACGTTGGGTGCTTTCAAGAGCACCCAATACTTTTTTATGTACTTTTGCGCGTCAAAATCTAAAAAAGGGAAATTATGGACAAGCAGGTATTCCAGACCGACTCCAGGTCGCGCTGGAACAAGTTTAAACTCACTATAGGCACACTGGTGGTGCTCATCGTTGTGCTCACAGCCACATTTATCACAATGCTCTTCTTCGACCGCGCTCCGGGATTCCCCTTCCACGACAGCTTCAAGAGCGCGCTGCTGGCCGAGAAGCCGCTCATGAAGAAGAACCAGCTCTCGGAGCAGTACAAGGGCTACCGCAAGTTTTTCGACACCGAGAAGGCCCACAACGGCTATGTGCAGTGGAAGCGGCAGCACATCAAGAAATACAACCGCTATGCCGGCCAGAAAGGCTCGGCCGTGTACAAGAACATCGACTCGTGGCAGGCCATGCCGGCCGGACTGCGTGCCGGCTTCTATGTGAACTGGGACCCGCAGTCCTATGCCTCGCTCAAGCAAGGCATCTCCAAGATGAACCTCGTGCTGCCCGAGTGGATATTTCTCAACCCGTCGACCCTCAAGGCCGAAACCCGAATCGACGGCAAGGGACTCTCGCTCATGCGCAAGGCAGGCGTGCCCGTCATGCCCATGCTCACCAACGCCTGGAACGGCGAGTTCAACGCCCGCGGCATCTCGCGCGTGCTGCACAGCCGCAAGCTCACGCAGGCACTCATCAATCAGCTCGTGACGCTGTGCAAGAAGCACAACTTTGTGGGCATCAACCTCGATCTTGAGGAGCTTGCCGAAAGCGACAACAGCCATCTCACCGCCTTTGTGAGCCAGCTGGGCGACGCCCTGCACAGCAACGGCCTCTATCTCACCCAGGACATCATGGCCAACAACGAGGACTATGACGTGCGCGAGCTGGCCAAGTACACCGACTATCTGTTTCTCATGGCCTACGACGAGCACAACACGCTCTCGGCCCCGGGCGACATCTCGAGCCAAGACTTCATCGAGCGAAGCGTCGACGACATCGCACGCAAGATACCCAACGAGAAAATCGTGCTCTGCATGGCCGCCTACGGCTACGACTGGACAGCCCAGGGCGACAACAACCAGAGCTTGTCTTATCACGACGCCATCTCGCGGGCTGCCGACAGCGGCGACCACATCGTCTACGACCAAGACAGCTACGGGTTGAGCTATGCCTACTACGACGGCCGGCAAGTGGAACACAAGGTGTATTTCAACGACGCCGCCACCAACTTCAACACCATGCGCTTCGGGTGCGACTACGGGCTGGCCGGCTTTGCCGTGTGGCGTCTGGGCACCGAGGACGACCGCCTGTGGACGTTCTACAGCCGCGACCTGGTCAAGAGCCAGGCAGCACGCCTGCCCGTGGGCACACTCGAGCACCTGCACGGCAGCCACCAGGCCAACTACATAGGCGAGGGCGAGATCCTCAACCTCATAGGCACGCCACGCGACGGCCGATGCCACATCGACATGGACAACACCGACATTCTCATCGCTGCCGAAGACTACATCGTCCTGCCCACGTCCTACGAGCTGCAGAAGTTTGGCAGTTGCGGCAGCAAGGACCTGCTGCTCACCTTCGACGACGGCCCCGACGCCCGATGGACGCCCCAGGTGCTCGACATCCTCAACAAGCGGCACCTGCACGCCGCCTTCTTCATGGTGGGCATCAACGTCGAGAAGAACCTGCCCATCGTGCGCAAGGTGTACAACAGCGGCAACATGATAGGCAACCACACCTTCGACCACCCCAACATTGCCCAGTGCACACGGCGGCACACCGCGATGGAGCTGCGGCTCACGCGCCTGCTCATCGAGAGCATAACGGGGCACTCCACGCTGCTCTTCCGCGCCCCCTACAATGCCGACAGCGATCCATCGGGCCGCGACGAGCTGCTGCCGCTGGTAGAGGCGCGCAAAGAGAACTATCTCGACGTGGGCGAGAGCATCGACCCCGAGGACTGGGAACCTGGCGTGACGGCCGACCAAATCTACCGCCGCGTGATAAAAGGTGTGGAAAACGGCAACGGCCACATCATCTTGCTGCACGATGCCGGCGGCACCACCCGCAAGGAGACCCTCAAAGCCCTGCCCCGCATCATCGACACCCTGCAGGCCCGCGGCTACCGCTTCATCACCATTCCGCAGTATCTGCACCAAAGCAAGCAAGTGCTCATGCCCGAAATCGACAAGGGCAAGGAGTACTATGCCATGCAGGCCAACCTCACGCTGGCCAGCGCCGTGTACTACATGAGCGACTTCATCAACGCGCTCTTCATCATCTTCCTGGTCCTGGGCATAGGGCGGCTGGTCTTCATGCTCGCACTCGTGGTCAAGGAGCACAGGCGCAACCTTGCCCTACCCTCCCAACTGCCGGCACAGCCGCCATTGGTGTCGATCATCGTGCCGGCCTACAACGAGCAGGTGAACGTGGTCAACACCCTGCACAACCTGCTCAAGCAGGACTATCCCAACTACGACATCATCCTCGTCGACGACGGCAGCACCGACGACACCTTCAAGGAAGTGACCCGAGCCTTTGCCGGGCACGAGCGCATGCAGCTGCTCACCAAGCCCAACGGGGGCAAGGCCTCGGCCCTGAACTACGGCATCGCCCACACCCAGGCCCAGTATGTGGTGTGCATCGATGCCGACACGCAGCTCTACCACAATGCCGTGAGCCTGCTCATGCGGCACTTCTTTGCCGACAAGCAAGGCCGCGTGGGCGCCGTGGCCGGCAACGTGAAAGTGGGCAACAAGGTGAACATGCTCACCCAGTGGCAGGCCATAGAGTACACCACGAGCCAGAACTTCGACCGGCAGGCCTATGCCGCCATCAATGCCATCACCGTGGTGCCTGGCGCCATAGGCGCCTTCCGCCGCCAGGCCATCATCGATGCCGGCGGGCTCACCACCGACACGCTGGCCGAGGACTGCGACCTCACCATGCGCATCCTCAAGGCCGGCTATGTGATAGGCAACGAGAACCACGCCATAGCCATGACCGAGGCGCCCGAGAAGTTGAGACAGTTTATGAAACAACGCACACGCTGGTGCTTCGGCATCATGCAGACCTTCTGGAAGCACCGCGGCGAAATGTTCAAGCGCCGTTACAAGGGACTGGGGCTGTGGGCGCTGCCCAACATGCTGCTGTTCCAGTTCATCATCCCCACCTTCTCGCCCATTGCCGACCTGCTCATGATACTGGGCCTCTTCACTGGCAACATAGGCAAGGTGCTGCTCTACTACTGCATCTTTCTCGTGGTCGATGCCAGCATCTCGATCATGGCCTACCTCTACGAGCACGAGCGGCTGTGGGGCCTGCTGTGGATCATACCGCAACGGCTGTGCTACCGCTGGATCATGTATGTGGTGCTCTTCGGCAGCTATCTCAAGGCCATCAAGGGCGAGCTGCAGCAGTGGGGCGTGCTCAAGCGCACCGGCACAGTCAAAAACATATAGCACACACACGCGCGCGCAGTTGTAGAAACACTGGTTCCCTATTTTTTCACCTAACTGGGGATAGTGACGCTCACCCGATCGGCGCAGTCCTTGAAGCACGAAGGGGCCAAGGGCGGTCACATTGTCAGGAATAGTAACCGCTGTGAGGCTTGAACAACTTTTAGACCTGTTATCATCTGATTGTCAATACTATACGCTCTAAACGGCAGAAAAGTGACTGTGTGGATTCTGTTTAGATACGAAAAGGTAATAATTTGACGTATTTACCTTTCCATCACACCGATATTTCCCCGATTACTAAAAATGCAATCACCGTAATAATACTATTGATTTTACGTTCTTTTCAAAAAAAGGGGTTGTGCAATAGTGGTTTAAAGGCTAAAAGCACTACCTTTGCATGCTGTTAAATATGGTAATGTTCAAAGTCACAATTTGTGATTTTGAAAATGAATATAAATATGACAGATGAAATGAAGAAAAGTATTTTTATATTGGGAGCAGTTTTGCTTATGACATCATGCTCTACAAGAAATCAGACTGAATACACAAAATACATTAGGGCAATAACCAAGGATGTACCATTTCCTGTGAATGGTTTACGCACTGTTGATGATAATATGTATGTATTTGAAGGAGTGAACAGCTGTGAGGTTCCTGATTATGAGATCAGCAAGGATGGAGTGTTGACTGTAACCAGGACAACTTTGTGGAAGCTACCAAAGAATGATGTTGAAAACATTTGGCGAAATCTATATTTCAATAAAAGACAACACCGACTTGTTTGTGTTGACAGAATAAATAAGGCTGGTAAGACAATACTGGGAATAATGTATGTCATGCAGACAGAATCTAAGAAATGGCCATACAGAGGTGTTTACCATTGGGATGTAACTGATATGCATAATATGCAGGCTGTAGCTATAATTTTGGAGGATTTCAAGAACAAGAGCATCAGAGTGATGCAGACTGGTACTTTACCTGATGTGGAGGAAAGTAGGAAGTACAATAGTCTAATATCAAAAGCTGATTCATCCTACATGCAGCACAATTATCAAGAAGCTGAACGATACTTCACCCATGCATTTGATTTTAAAAACTGCGTTCGCGGCCAGCATCTCTATAATGCTGCATGTGTGGCATCACTGGCAGGTCATAAAGATGCTGCGTTCTGGTTTCTTGAGGAGAGAATGAAAGCTGAACCAGAATGGTATAGTCTGAACATAGAAACTGACAAAGATCTGCTCCCTATTCATGATGATGTGCGATGGAATGAAATCATGAATGCGATGCATGAGCGTCAGACAAGGAAAGAAGCCAACTACGATATTCCTCTCCGCAATCAACTGCTCGAAATAGCAAAGGATGACCAAGCCATTCGACAGGAATGGAGGATGATATCAAGACAGCAGCCACAAGACACGGCAAAGATAGATTCTATTTTTTCCGTAATGGCTACGATTGACAGCGTCAACCAACAGAAGATTTTCAAAATCCTTGATTCACGTGGATTTGTCGGTAAGGACAAGGTTGGTGATGCATGTAGAGCTTATTGGCTTGTTGTTCAGCATTCATCGGTCGAGATGCAAAGGAAATATCTGCCATTGTTCCTAAAGGCTGCAGAGAGAGGCGATATTCCTCGTGAGAATGTGGCGATGATGGAAGACCGTATCTGCCTTTTCGAAGGTCGTCCACAGCGATATGGCACCCAATTGGAAGAAGACAAGGACGGCAAATGGCATCTTTACAAGCTGGAGAATCCTGAGAAAGTTGACGAATACAGGAAGTCTGTAGGTATGGGAACGTTATCAGACTATCTTAAAATGATGGGAATCAAATTATGACAGACTGAGACATGGCTGAACTTTATGGAGTGGAAACCAGGGTGTTAAATCAAGCTGTAAAACGTAATATGGAGAGATTTCCTGAGCGTTTCCGTTTTCAACTAACTAAGGAGGAAATGGCTGAACTGGTCACAAATTGTGATCGGTTCAATAGTTTGAAGCACTCAAACAGTTCGTTCATATGCTTTCACTGAGCAGGGAGTGGCTATGCTCTCTACCGTTCTCAGAAGTGAAACCGCAATTCGTGTAAGCATACGTATAGCAGAACATTCTCGTTTGTGGATTGTTTTTCGTACTTTAACTAAAGAGGTCTTCGTGTTGGCCTGGAGGAAGGCCAATATGAAGACCGAGTTTAATTTAATATTGATTGTAAAATTAGTCATTAGTTTGTATCTTTGCACCGCCAATTTACAATCTTGGATGAAACTCATAATGAAGCACTTTGTCTTTGCGCTTGCCATGCTGCAAGCCTTGTGCCTGTGCGCGCAAACCACGGGCGTCGTTGTCGACGAGAACAAGCAGCCGTTGCCTGCGGCCACAGTTTCGCTCTACCGCATGGGCGAGGAGAAAGCCATGACAGGCGTCATGACCGACAGCCTTGGTCAATTTGAACTCGGCACCCAGAAGGGGCAGGACTATGTGATCACGATCTCCTTTATAGGATACACCCCCCAACACATAGAGTGCCGTAATGTGCCTGGAAAGTTCGAACTGGGCACCATAGCAATGGAGCCCGAGAGCCAGACGCTGAGCGACGTCACGGTCACGGCCAGCAGCGTGATAAGGAAAGCCGACCGGCAAATCGTGATACCCTCGCAGTTGCAGCGCAAGACCTCGAGCAATGGCGTGGCCCTGTTGCAGCACCTGCAGCTGTCGCGCATCAGCGTGAACACGCTCAATGGCTCGGTGACCACTACCACGGGCGATGCCGTGGAGCTGCGCATCAACGGTGTGAAGGCCGAGATACAAGATGTGAAGGCGCTGCAGCCCGCCGATGTGCTCAAGGTGGAGTACCACGACAACCCTGGCTTGAGATATGGAAACGTCTCGGCTGTGATCGACATTATCTTGAAGGAGAAGACTGCGGGCGGCAACGTATCGGGCGAGCTGATGAACACCATCAACCCTTTGGGCATCGGCGACTACCAGCTGTCAAGCAATTACCACGCCGGCAAGTCGAGCGTGAAAGCCTCAGTGAACTGGAACCGCCGGGACTTGAACTGGTATAGGGAGAACACAGAGTCGTTCAACGCCACGTCGCCCGCAATAGAGAACCAGGAAATCGGGCAGAAAACCAAGGCAAAGTACGACAACGTGAACCTGAGTGTGGGCTACGACTATACCAACGGGGGCAACCAGTTAAGCGTCACCTTCCGCGACCTGTACAACAAAACGCCCAACTCGGTGTCGGACCGCAACTCGCTGTTAGAGCAGGAAGGTACCACCTACACCGTAACCGACCGCACCCGGACCAACAGCAACAGTCCGTCGCTCGACGTGTACTACCAACGTGAGTTCGCCAAAGACAAGCACCTATACCTCGACCTTACTGGCACGTATATCAACAGCGCCAGCCACCGCTTGTATAGGCAATCGGGCGACGCTGGCATGCAAGAGATCACCTCCGATGTCGACGGCGACAAGTACTCGGCCATCGCCGAAGCCATCTATGAGCAGAATGTCAAGGACTCGCGTTTCTCGTTTGGGGTGCGCCACCAGCAGTCGCACACGCGCAACATCTACACAGGCACCGACAGCTCGACGGTGAAGATGAACAACAACGAGACCTACGCCTTCGGCGAGTGGTATTCCAAGTTGGGACGCTTTGACTACACTCTGGGGCTTGGCGTCATGCGCACCCACCTGAGCCAGGGCGGTGCCAAGCAGGATAAATACATCTTGCGCCCCACCATTCAATTGGGTTATCGCTTCGGCAATCATGTCAGGGTGCGATACAAGGGTTATATAGGCGGCTATGCGCCTTCGCTATCTGACCTAAGTGATGTGGAGCAGCAGATAGACATCTACCAGCTGCGCCGCGGCAATCCCAACCTGCACACCGTCACGTTCTATAGCAATGAGTTCTCGCTGAGCGTCGACACCAAGTGGTTCAGTGCCGAGTGGTTCACCCGCTACAGCTACGATGACAAGCCGTTTATGGAGCAAACGACCTATGAGGACGGCATGTATGTGCGCAGCTATGCCAACCAGAAGGGCTTTCACCGCCTCAACTCGCAGGTGAGCATTCAGGCTCAACCCTGGGCCGAGCACCTGATGATACAGGTCACACCCTATGTGAACCGCTACATCAGCAAGGGCAACGACTACACCCACACCCACACCAACTGGGGCGTGCGCGGCAACTTGATGGCCATGTACAACAACTGGTATATGGGCGCCAACGTGGAGACGAGCTTCCACAACCTGTGGGGCGAGACCATCAACAAGGACGAGGCTTCTCACAGCTTGGTGGCGGGTTACAACCGGGAGCGTTGGGGCGTGGAGCTGCAGTTTCAGAATATCTTCAGCTCGCACTACGAGATGTCGGTCGAGAACCGCTCCAGGCTCGCCCCCTACAGACAGCTCATGTGGTCTAAGAACTTGTGTCGCGTGTTTGGCATCGACGTTCACTTCAATCTCGACTTCGGCAAGCACCGCTCGCAGGCCGAGCAGCGCATCAAGAACTCCGACACCGACGCTGGTATCATGTCGGGAGCGAAATGATGGCAACTGCCAGAGGAGACTGCCGCCGAAGTTACATTTTGCACAACAACAGCGCTGGGGACCGGAACTCAAGGTTCGGTCCCCAGCGTTTGTTTTTTACTTTCTTGAAAACTGCTCTTGGTACCGGCTGTGCCGCTACATCAAGTTGGGGCACTTGTAGAAGCTGGTGCGGCTCACATTCACCTTTCCTGTCATGGAAACGCTCTTGAGGCTCGTGCACTCGGCAAAGCAGTAGTCGCCCAGCGTGGTCACAGCGTCGGGCAGCGTGATGCTCTCGAGGCTCGTGCAGCCATTGAAGCAAAACTCGCCCAGCGTGGTCACAGCCTTGCCCAGGGTCACGCTTGCAAGCCCTGTGCAGCCCTGGAAGCAGCCATCGCCCAGCATGGTCACGGCATCGGGTATGGTGATGCTCTCCAGGCTCGTGCAGTTGTAGAAGGTTTCTTTCTCAAGCCGTTTCAATGCACTGCTCAAGGTAATCTTCTCAAGCGACGTGCAGCCGCTGAAGCACCTCAGGCCCATGCGGGTCACCGAGTTGGGGATGGTGATGCTCTCCAGGCTCGTGCAGTTGTAGAAACACAGATTACCCAATTTCTTCACCGAGCTTGGGAGAGTGACACTGACCAGATCGGTGCAACCCTTGAAACACAGGGGGCCAAGAGCGGTCACCTGATAGGCAGTGCCGTCGACGGTGATGCTTGAGGGCACCGCGACGTCGCTCAGGGTGTATTGGTTGGCTACCAGGGTGGCCTCTTTGGTCTCGGCATTCACACTGTAACGCAGCCCGTCGACGTCGTAGAAGCGGGAGCTCACGGCTGCCGATGCCGACAATGTCAACAGCAATGCCACCATCGTGAAGATTTTATGTAATTGCATGATAATTATATTGTTTTTTAGCTTCCCCCTGTTGCAGCTGGTGCGGCCTAAGAGTGTGGATCCACCCACAAGCCTGCTGTTGCTCACGCAGCCTTGTCGAGCTTGTCGACAATCTCCTGTGCCTGAGACGAATAGATATCCGATCCCGCGCCGGCCACCTCCTTAAACATCGAGCGGGCCTTGTCGAGCTTGCCAGCCTTCAAGTAGGCCAGCCCCAGGTACCACTTGATCTCGGTGGCATAGCTGGCATAGGTCTTGTTGGAGCCTATGGCCTTGTTGGCAGCATTGAGCTGGTCGATGACACCAGTCATGTCGTCGGTGTCCATGCCGTTGAACAGGCTTATGAGCGACTCGGCCTCGCTGGCATTGCCGCGTATCTTGTCGTGAGGCACAGCAGTGGTGCCGTCGGGGTCTTGATCGTCGTCAGCCGGCGCCGCCGTGTCGTGGCCGTCGGCATAGCTGTCGTCGACATTGTCGTTGAAGTCGTCGCCATGCTTGGCCACCGACGAGGCGTCGTAGTAGTTGTAGTAGTCGGTGAAAATCTGGTTGCCCAGCGCCTCGGCCAGCGAGTCGCTCGGGTGATCGCCGCCGCCGCGAGCGTCGCCGCCATGGCTGCACGAGAGCAAGCCACAAGCGGCCACAAGGGCCACGACAAGCAGCAGGGCCACGGGGGCGCCTTGCTTTGTTATGATGACAGAACGGTTCTTTTTCATAGCTATTGAAATTACTTGCACAAAGGTAATCATAAATCCCGTAGTATAAATCATTGCAACAAAAAAATGTTTTTATTGCAACTTTAGGCTATCTTTGTGTGTCAAATGGGAAACGCGCCTCTGGCAACGGCACGCGAGAGCGGGCGCGTCATTGTTAACAATCATATATTATTTCAACAAAGCAACAAGCAAGCTCCATGTACAACAACAGTAACCGATTGTATCGCTCAAGCACCGACAAGGTGCTGGCCGGCGTGTGCGGCGGCCTGGGCGATTATTTCAATATCGACCCCACCATCATCAGGGTCATCTATGTGCTGCTCACGGTATTCAGCGCCGCATTTCCCGGTGTTATGGCCTACATCATCATGGCCCTGATCATACCGCAGGAGCCGCCCACCTTCAACGGCCCGCAAGGAAGCTACTGAGGGCCTTGCCGCCGTCGAGCGAGGGAGCATACTGCTCAAGCACCTTGATGCGGCTGCCGCACAGTGGCATCAAGTCGCGCAACGTGTTGAGCACACACACATCGCCGGCCAGGCCGCACACGTGCACCTGGGTGTACTTGCTCTTGCCGGCAAGCAGCCAGGTGAGAAAGGCGCCCGAATCGGGATTTTGCATGATGCTGTACTCCTCGCGGCTCTTGTCGTCGCCCTTGGTGAGAAACTCGGTGGCACCGCGCGTGCTGTAGAGCGCCTCGAGCAGCGGCCACCACGTGGCGGCTCCCGGGCTGTGCTGCACGCAGTGCACCGGCCACTGGCCGCCGTTGGGCTCGAACGAGCAGTGGTCGAGCGGGTGCCAGTCGCCTGTCACCACCTTGGCATGGTAGTCGCCATCGTGATCGATGATGTAGCGAGCCAGGTCGTTCATGGCCTGCTCGGCTCCGGGCACTGGCAGTGTGCCGGTGATGAAGTCGACCTGAGGGTCGACGATGAGTAGCAGTTTTTTTTCTTCCATCGCACTGAGCATTTATTGTCGTTGTTACTTACAAACATACAAAAAAATCATTTCACCATCTTACTTTCACAACCAATTGCGCCGCAACGCTCTCACCAGCAGGTACATGTCGCTGCGCAGTTGCTGATCAGCGGAGCCCTGGTCGAACATTTCCTCACTCACGACATCGGGCAAAAAGTCATGATCGATGAGCCAGTCAAGCATCGCTGTAGGCACCTGCTGGTTGGTGAGCAGCTGCTCGACAACATCGGGAGTCTGTTCTGCATTGTAATTGTAATAGGGGTTGGCCGGGTCGGCAATGACTGCTGCAATCTTGGGCACAAAGAGCAATCGGGCCGCATTGCCAGTCACATCTATCCATGCGCAACACGGCGCTTGTGCATCGGCATCGCTGCACTGAAGTGCATCTTTCACCTTCAAGAGTCCCATCTTTCTGAGCTCGCCGTCGGCCTGCCGGGCACTGCCAAAGTAGAGTACGCGCCTCCCGCCAGTGGCCGCGAGCATGCGCTCGGCCGCCAGCTCCTGCCACACGGAGCATGAGGAAACTTTATTTGCTATGTACTCGCTTTTTTCGTTCATGATTTGCTCATCGGTCATGTCGCAGGGGATAAACAGCTTTCCTGTATTCCACTGGCCGGCGTGGCGCACCAACTGGGCCATGCAGGCGTTGCACTCGCGCACATCGTCGTGCCCGACGGGTAACGCATCGACCTTAATGTCAAACTCGCGGCCACGCAAGTTATCGAGGTGCACCCACTCATCGTCGACATACTGTAGCCGATAATTATCGGCTTTTACCACCTCAATATTGTCGAACCGGTCTTTTTCCTTTGCCATGCCCAGCGTGCCAGCCAGCGCCGAAAGCCACTGAGTCCCAGCCAAGGCAAGAGGGCCGCTCTTGAAGGTGTAGAGATATTTGTCGGACACCCATTCTACCACCAAGCCGAAGGGCAAACTGTCACCTTCCTCCATAAAGGTATTTGTATCGACGTATACAGAATCGGCGAACCAATGATCGCCAGTGAGATAGTTGGAATTAAGCACCCACACCAAACATGTACTGAACTCATTGAAGTCTTTGGCAGCTCGCTCAACCGCGCCCGCCACCGCCTGCTTGCCGGCATCGTTGACTGGAGCAAGCTCAAACTCGCTGTCGAGCAGTTCGTACACAACTTGGGCCAGTTGGAGCAACTCGCGGTCTTTGATGGGCAGCCAGTCGTAGTAGCACCCGCTCATCGTATTCCACACCAGGAAGCGCACGGCATCGAGGCTGGGTTCGTCGGGGTAATACTCCTCGTCGGTGTGAAAAAAGGGCACTGGCATCCCGTAACGCTGCTGGCACAGGGCCGAAAACGACCGCCAAATGCCCATGTCGGCAACGATGTCCTCAAAGTAGCAGGTAAGCTTGCAGGCCAACACCTTCAGACCATCGGTCATAAGCATGTCGCTGCGCAGGGGCAATATCGACTCGTAAAGCCGGTTGGCCAGCTTCACATAGTAACTTCCTGCCTGTGAGTGTTTCTGCTTGGGCCAGGCCTCCATGTAGTCTTGTATCGAGATGTGAATTTTCATTATTGCAACATGTTGTTATAGCCATGCAACGCCCCGGGCATGGGCTGTCGCACCGGCAAAGGTATTGAAAAAAAGCGAAATTTCCACTATCTCTCAATGGCGGTGTGGCAAAACATGTGACCTGCTTTTGCAGTGAATGTCAATTATTTTGATTAAGTTTGCAGTAGTGAAAGCAACAACACACGTTATGGAGCAGATGATGAGAAAATACCCGGTGGGCATTCAGACCTTTTCTGAAATCATAGATGGCGGATACCTGTATGTCGACAAGACCGACCTTATATGGAAAATGGCACACTATGCCAAGTTCATTTTCATGAGCCGCCCGCGTCGCTTCGGCAAGTCGCTGCTCACTACCACGCTGGAATCCTACTTCAAGGGCGACAAGGCGCTTTTTGAGGGGCTGAAGATCATGCAGCTCGAAAAGCAATGGACCCGCTACCCTGTACTCCATCTCGATCTCAGCGTGGCCAAGGGGCAGGACGATGCCGAAGGGCTGCGCCAGACGTTGATGTGGATGATGAACCCCCTCGCTGACGTTTATGGCCGGCGTGACGATGAGACCACTCCGGGCAAACTGCTCACAGGCCTCATCCACCGTGCCAAGGAGAAGACGGGGCGGCAGGTGGTGGTCATCATCGACGAGTACGACGCTCCGCTGCTCGATGCGCTCCACGACCAGGCCACGCTCGATGCCATGCGCAAGGTCATGCAGGAGTTCTATGTGCCGCTCAAGGCCAACGAGGCCTACCTCAAGTTTTGCTTCATCACCGGCATCACCAAGTTCTCGCAGCTCAGCATCTTCTCCACCATCAACAACCTGGTCAACGTATCGCTTGATGAAACGTTTGCCACAATATGTGGATTTACCGAAGATGAGCTGCGCACCACCTTGTGGCCCGACGTTGAGCGCCTGGCCACACATCTCAAGATCACACCCGAGCAGATGCACAACCGGCTCAAGCAGCAATACGACGGCTACCACTTCGCGGCCGGCGCCCCCGAAGTCTACAACCCCTTCAGCCTGCTCAAGTGCTTCCTGCATCGCAAGCTGTCGAACTACTGGTTTGCCTCGGGCACGCCCACCTTCCTCATCAAGCAGATGCAGCACTTCAACACCGACATCACCTCGCTCGACTCGCTCTATGTGCCCGAGTCGGCCTTCGACCAGCCCACCGAGAACATGCACGATGCCCTGCCGTTGCTCTACCAGAGCGGTTACCTCACCATCAAGGACTATGACCCCGACACCGAGGCCTACTTGCTCTCCATCCCCAACCAGGAGGTGCGAGTGGGCTATATTGACGGGCTGCTGCCCACCTACACCGGATTGAGCAGCGGCGACGTGCAGATAGGCTTTGCCGCCAAGTTCTGGAAGGCGCTCAAGCAGGGCGACATCGACCTGGCCATGCGCCACATGCAGTCCTACCTGGCCGGCATCCCCTATGTGGAGGGGTTCAAGCAGAAGCTCGCCGAGGCCACCGCCAGGGAAGGCTTCTACGAGTACACCTTCTACCTCATCTTCTCCATGCTCAACGTGTATGCGCGCACGCAGGTGAAGGTGGCGGGCGGCCGCGTCGACATGGTCATCTTCATGCCCGATGCCATCTATGTGATGGAGCTGAAGGTGGGCGACACCGCGCGCCATGCCCTCGACCAGATCGACGCCCGCGGCTATGCCAAGCCCTATCTTGCCGACGGGCGACGGGTGGTGAAGGTGGGCGTGAGCTTCGAGGCCGGCAAGCTCACTGTCGAGTCCTGGCTCATCGACACCGACCAGCCCCCCAAGCACTAAGCCCGCAGCTTTTCATGCTTATCCCGGCTTTGCTGCTGCACAACACGGGAAAAAACAGTGAAAGAAATTATCACAGAAAAGGCTTCAAAAACTGGCCAATTAGCAAGTTTTCACTTGGAGGATGAGTGAAGAATTGCTATATTTACGTCGCCTTACATAAAACGAGCGACGATATTATGGATATTCAGCTTCCTCACAAGAGCAACGGCCAGGAGGCCGACGTGCTGCGCAACGCGCGACAAATCACCATCATAGGCGCCAACGGCAGCGGCAAGACCCGCTTCTGCAACTGGGTGCTGCAACAATACCCCGACAAGGCCTACCGCATCTCGGCGCTGCGGGCGCTTTTTGCCACCAGCCTCAAGCCCAAGCTCAGGGGGTCGATCGACGACATATACGACAAAATCAACGAGATGTCGACCCTCGACAAGGGCGTGGCGGCCACCGAGTTTGACCGGCTGGTCTACATCATGATGGTCGACGAGTTTCGCGACCTGATGAACTACAAGGCCCACCTGCTCATGCAGGAGCACACGGAGTTTCCCAAGACCAAGCTCGACACCGTGGTGAAGATGTGGCAGCAGGTGTTTCCCAAGAACAAGGTGCTGCGCGAAAACGGCAAGCTGCTCTTCTCGACCGAGGGGCAGGAAGACCGCTACACGTCGCTGCGGCTGAGCGACGGCGAGAAGACGGTGCTCTACTACATAGGGGCGGTGCTCTATGCCATGCCCGGGGCAGTGGTGCTGGTCGACGACCCCGAGGTATTTATCCACCAGTCGATGATGTCGACCTTGTGGAATGCCATCGAGGAGATGCGGCCCGACTGCACCTTTGTGTACAACACCCACGACATCGACTTTGCCACCAGCCGCATCGACAACCAGTGTGTGTGGGTCAAGAGCTTTGACCCGGCAGCCAGCACGTGGGACTATGTGGTGATGCCCTCGAGCGCGAAGCTCGACGACGGGCTCTACTACGACCTGCTGGGCAGCCGCAAGCCGGTGCTCTTTGTCGAGGGCGACGACACCCACAGCATCGACGGACGCCTGTACCCGCTCATCTTTCCCGAGTACACCGTCAAGCCGCTGGGCAGCTGCAACAAGGTGATAGAGAGTGTGCGCTCGTTCAACGACCTCAAGTCGTTTCACCATCTCGACAGCCGCGGCATCGTCGACCGCGACCGCCGCGACGACAAGGAGGTGGAATACCTGCGCCAGAAGAAGATACTCGTGCCCAATGTGGCCGAGATTGAAAACATACTCATGCTCGAGGGCGTGATACGCGCTGTGGCCCGCTACCGGCACAAGAACGAGAACGATGTGTTTTTCAGCGTGAAGAAGGCCGTGGTCAAGATGTTTGGCGAGCAACTCAAGTCGCAGGCCCTGATGCACGTGCGCCATCGCGTGAAGCACTATGTGGAGATAAGGGTCGACGCCCGCTTCCGCAACATCGGCGCGCTCGAAGACCACTTGCTCGACCTGGTGAACGAGATCAACCCGCGCGGCATGTACGAGAACATGTGCCGCCAGTTTCACACGTATCTCGACGACCACGACTATGCCATGATACTGCGTGTGTTCAACCAGAAGATGATGCTGGGCGAGAGCAACGTGGCCAGTCTGTGCGGCCTCAAAAGCAAGGACGACTACATCAAGACCGTGCTCACCATCCTCAAGCAAAACGGCCGCGAGGCCGAGGCCATACGCGCAGCCATCAAGCAATGTTTCGGGCTCAGTCCCGACGGGGAGGTCCTCGATACCGCACAACAATAATCAACCAACTCAAACCATTACACAATCACTTTTTTATGAGAAAAACATTATTTGCCCTCACAGCAGCACTCACCCTCACGACCACAGCCTGGGCCCAGACGGCAACGGGCGGCTCCTATGCACCCAGCGAGGCCATCAAGCAGGCCCAGCAGGAGTTCCAAGACAGCAAGTTTGGCATTTTTATCCACTGGGGCATCTACTCGATGCTGGGCGACGGCGAGTGGGTGATGAACAACAAGAAACTCAACTACGAGGAATACACGCACCTCGCCGGCGGTTTCTGCCCGAGCAAGTTCGACGCCAGGGCCTGGGTGCGGGCGTTCAAAGACGCTGGCGCGCGCTACGTCACCTTCACCTCGCGCCACCACGACGGGTTCTCCATGTTCAAGACAGCCACATCGCCCTACAATGTGGTCGACGGCACCCCCTTCAAGCGCGATGTAGTGGCCGAGCTGGCCCAGGCCTGCCACAGCGAGGGGCTGGGCCTGCACCTGTACTACAGCCACCTCGACTGGCACCGCACCGACTACCCCCTGGGTCGCACCGGGCGCAAGCTGGGCCGCCCCACACAGGGCCAGGACTACGACAGCTACCTGAAATTTATGAAGCAGCAGCTCACCGAGCTGCTCACAGGCTACGGCAAGATCGACTGCATATGGTTTGACGGCTGGTGGGACCACGACAGCGACGCCTCGCCCTTCGACTGGCGGCTGCCCGAGCAGTATGCCCTCATCCACAAGCTGCAACCAGGCTGCCTGGTGGCCAACAACCACCACCAGTCGCCCTTTGCCGGCGAAGACATCCAAATCTTTGAGCGCGACGTGCCCGGCGAGAACAAGGCGGGGCTCTCGGGCCAGGCGGTGAGCCTGCTGCCCCTTGAAACCTGCCAAACGATGAACGAATCGTGGGGCTACGACATCGCCGACAGCAACTACAAGAGCGCCGACGAGCTGATACAGCTGCTCGCGAGCACGGCAGGCCGCAATGCCAACTTGCTGCTCAACATAGGGCCACGGCCCGACGGAGAGCTGCCGCAAGAGAGCCTCGACCGCCTCAAGGCCATAGGCCAGTGGCTGCGCGTCAACGGCGAGAGCATCTATGGCACCCGCGGCGGCATGGTGAGCCCGCGCCACTGGGGCGTGACCACGCAACGCGGCGACACCCTGTATGTGCACATCCTCGACTGGGCCGACACGGCGCTGCCCCTGCCCATAGGCAACCGCAAGGTGAAAAGCGCCACGCTGCTTGCCGGCGGCGCCGCGGTGAAGACCAGTGCAATCCCGGGGGGCGTGGTGGTGCTGCTGCCACAAGTGCCCACAGGCCCCGACACCGTAGTAAAGCTGGTGCTCAAGTGAAAGAGAGCACTTGCAACGGGCCATGCCCGCTACTTTAAAAAGCAGAAAACAAGGCACGAGGAGCCACTTTGCCAAAATTTTCATTAATTTTGCACAGCGTAACATACGCGAAACTACAAACATTTCACTTCGAAAATACATGGCAAATAAAATTTTGAACCGATGGCTCCCGATGCTGGCCTTGGCCTGCATGAGCCTTCAAGCGGCAGCTTTCAACGTGAGCGGCCACATCACCTGCGAGGGCGCGGGCGTGGCGGGCGTGGCCGTGAGCGACGGCGTGGTCGTGACCACCACCGATGCCAGCGGCTACTACAGCTTCACGAGCGAGAAAAAAAACGGCTATGTGTTCTACACCGTGCCGCGCGGCTATGAGCCAGCCTACGCCAACGGCTTCAACCCGCAATTCTGGCAACAGTTCAAGAGCACCAACACGGCCACGGCCGAGACCCACGACTTTGCGCTCACCCGCAGCGACAACGACAAGTATATCATGATATTTGGCGCCGACAGCCACCTGGCCAAGCGCAACGGCGACCGCACGATGTACAACAACGGCTGGATTGCCGCCTTGAAACGGGAGAAAAATGCCGCCAAGCAGAGCGGCACCAAGATATACTCCACCATTCTGGGCGACCTCACCTGGGACCTCTACTGGTATGCCAACAAGTACAACCTGGTCGACTTCATGGCCGACCAGGTGACCTACGGCTACCCGATACCGCTGTTCCCGGTCATGGGCAACCACGACAACGACGGCGCCGTGAAGCCGCTCACCGACAACACCGACCTGCTGGCCTCCAAGCCGTGGCGCACCTTCGTGTGCCCCAACTACTACTCCTTCAACCTGGGCCGGGTGCACTACATCGTGCTCGACGACATTTTCTACACCAACTCGGGCACGGCAAGCGGCACTGGCATGGCCGGCGGCCGTGGCTATCTCGACCAGGTGACCGACGAGGAGCTGAGCTGGCTCGTCAAGGACCTGCAGCTGGTGACCGACAAGTCGACGCCCATCATCGTGATGTTTCACATCCCGCAATTCCGCCTCAACAGCTCCTTTGCCACCTATGGCGCCGGCCGGAATTATGCCGCGCTGGCCGCCTGCTTCAACGACTTCAAGACGGTGCACTTCATGAGCGGCCACACCCACTACAACTACACTGCCCACCCGTCCTACCGCAACATCACCGAGCACAACATCGCAGCGATATGCGCCACCTGGTGGTGGACCGGCCGCCTGCAAAACACCAACTATGCCTACAACTACTGCCAGGACGGCAGCCCGGCCGGCTACAGCTACTGGACGGTCGACGGCGACTCGCTGCAGTGGAAATACAAGTCGATAGCCAGCAACGGCGATGCCCAGATGCGCATCTACGACATGAATGCCGTGAAAAACTTCATGGCCACCGAGGCCACGGCCAAGGCGCTGGTCAAGGCCTATCCCGGTGTTGTGCCCACCTTTGGCACCTACAGCGACAACGCGGTGCTCACCAACGTGTTTGCCTACGACACCGACTGGCGCGTCGAGGTGCACGAGGGCGTGCAGTACACCCTGGCCGCCAACCGCCTGGCCGCCTACGACCCGCTGCACGTGCTGGCCTATGACTACTACCGCTACAAGAGCGCCGGGTCAATCACCACCACCTTTGCCACAAGCACCAACTATCACATGTTTCTCTCACAGGCCCACACCAGCTACCTGCCCATCACCGTGAAAGTGACCGACTCGTTTGGCCAGGTGTACTACAAGACCATACAACGCCCGCAGAGCTACGTGGTGACCATGGACGCGAGCCAGGCCCCCTACGACCTGGGCGACGTGAACGGTGACGGCGTGGTGAACGTGACCGACGTCACTGCCCTCATCAACAAGATACTGGGCAACTCGCCCACCGGTTTCAACAGCATCGTGGCCGACCTGAACGGCGACGGCGCCATCAACGTGAGCGACGTGACCCTGCTCATCAACAAGATACTGGGCACGGCACAATAGAAACCACACACACAAGCGCACACATGAAAAGTCTTGTCATCATCGCCACGGCGGCCGCAATGCTCCTTGCCACAGGCTGCCGCGAGAAAAGCGCCGGCAACACTGCCGGCGGGCAGGCCATAGAGGGTACCTTTGCGGGCGGAGCCATCCACTTAGGCGACAGCCGCCAGCAGGTGACCCGCGGCCTCTACAGCAAGGGATTTACCGATGCCGCCGGCCTCGACGAGGCCCACTTCGACACCATTGGCGCCGATGCCGCCGGCCAGCCGGTGCTGGTGAAGGTGCTGGTGCCCGCCGACACTGCCGGCTACGACTACCTGGGCATGAAGTGGAACAACCTGCAGGTGCAGTGCGACGACAAGGGGCTCTACTCGGTGACGATGCACTCCCGCTATGGCGCCAAGGCCGCGGTCGACCGGCAATATGCCCAACTGCTCGAGGCCCTGAAGCACAAGGGCTACGCCATGCAGAAGACCGTGATAGGCCAGTCGACGGTCGTGGGCGAGAGCACCGACATTGTGGGCTACCGCTACCAGCACGGCAACCGCATCGTGCAGATCCACAACAACGACGAGGACAACGGGCTGTCGTCGATATCGCTCATCTTCAACCAGCAATGAGGCCCTCCAGCTCACATCTTCAATCACACTCGCAACAATGAATGCTACAACTTCACGATTGTGCCTGCTGCTTGCTGCGGCACTTGCCGCCCTCGCCAGCCAGGCGCACAACATCACAGGCCGCGTGACCTGCGGCGGTCATGGAATAGCCGGCGTGGCCGTGAGCGACGGCATCACAGTCACCACCACCGATGCCGGCGGCTACTACAGCATGACCAGCGGCAAAATGAACGGCTACGTCTTTGTCACGGTGCCGCGCGGCTACGAGCCTGCATGCCGCGACGGCTTTGACCCGCAATTCTGGCAACTGCTCAACCACCCCGACAGCACAGTGGCCGAGGTGCACGACTTTGCCCTCAACCGTGTCGACAACGACAACTACACCCTCATCGTGGGCGCCGACACCCACCTGGCACGGCGCTTGGGCGACCGCAAGGCCTACAAGCGCGGCTTCATCGCCAGGCTCAAGCAAGAGAAGAAACAGGCCCAGGCACGCGGCGAGCGCATCTACTCGATACTGCTGGGCGACCTCACCTGGGACGCCTTCTGGTACAGCAACAACTACAACCTGGCCTCTTTCATGGCCGACCAGCGCGACATGGGCTATCCCATGCCCCTGTTTCCCGTGATAGGCAACCACGACAACGACGGGGCCGTGCCTCCGAGCAAGGGCACCGACCTGCTGGCCTCCAAGCCGTGGCGCACCATCGTGTGCCCCAACTACTACTCCTTCGACCTGGGCCGGGTGCACTATGTGGTGCTCGACGACATCTACTACAAAAACGACGACCTGCCCGGGCGGCGGCGCACGGGCATTGCCGGCGCACGCAACTACGAGGCCCTGGTCACCGACTATCAGCTCAAGTGGCTGCGCCAGGACCTGGCGCTCGTCGACAAGTCGACGCCCGTCATCGTGTGCCAGCACATTCCGGCCTGGCACTTCGACCACAACCGCCAGCCCGTGGCCACTATCAAAAACATCGACGCGCTTGCCGCCTGCTTCAAGGGTTTCAAGCGCGTGCACGTGCTCACCGGCCACACCCACGTGAACCGCAACGTGCACCCGGCAGCCTTCAAGACCGACACGACCAGCATGTGGGAGCACAACATAGCCGCCGTGTGTGCCACCTGGTGGTGGACCGGGCAACTCTCGGGCCGCGAGATGTGCACCGACGGGGCGCCCGCCGGCTACAGCAAGTGGACCATTGCGGGCGACTCGCTGCAGTGGCAATATGCCTCGATACAAGACGAGAGCAACCCGCAATGCAGCCTGTGGGACATGAACCAGGTGAACCGCTTCATGCACAGCGACAGCGACGTGCTCGCGATGAAAGCCTTGAGCGCCAAGGTGCCCAATTGGGACAACTGGGAGCCCAACACGGTGCTGGTCAACGTGTATGCCTGCGACGACGACTGGAGCATCGAGGCCACCGAAGACGACCGCCCGCTGCCCGTGTCGCCCGTGCGCAGCGCTGCACCCGGCCACTTCCTGGCCTATGCCCTGCCCTATTTCAAAAAGCACCACAAGGTGCCGGGCGACAACATGGGCCTGCCCACCTTCCACATCTTCAAGGTGCAGGCCGCCACGCCCGACCACGAGGTCAGCATCACCGTGCGCGACAGCTTCGGGCGCGTCTACAGGCGCACCCTCACCCGCCCCGCTGCGTTCAAGCTATAAAATGGGAATAATGTGAGAAGCGAGTCACTCGCACTTGGTGAGCACCGCCGGCATGAGCATGCGGTTGCCCACGGCAAACTTCACCACCAGCGACCCGCCAGGCCGCTGCTCGATGACCACGCCCTGCCCAAAGACCGGGTGGGCCACCACATCGCCCAGATGGATGCCTGCCTCGTCGGCACGGGTGGCCATCTCCAGCTCGCCGGCCAGGCGGGCCGCCAGAGCCCTTGAGGCAGCAAAGAGCTGTGGGTCGGGGTTGCCCTTGACCGTGAGCAAGCGCTCGTCGATCTCGCCGATGAAACGCGACGGGTACTTCTCGCCCTGCACGGCATTGTCGTAGCCCTCGCTCTCGGTGAGCACCAGCACACGCTGGGCGCGCGTCACTGCCACATACATGAGCCGGCGCTCCTCTTCCTCGGCAGCACGCTTGCGCTCGCGCAGGGCGCGGTGGCTGGGGAAGATGCCCTCGGTCATGCCCACAACGATCACACAGGGAAACTCCAGCCCCTTGGCCTGGTGTATGGTCATGAGCCGCACGGCGGTGCCGTCCTTGCGATAGTCGGCATTGGTGTAGAGCGCGATGTCTTGCAGGTAGCGCTCGATGGTAACGGGGAGCTCGTCGTTGCGATGCTCGTCTTCATAGTAGGCAATGCTGGCAGCCAGCTCGTCGAGATTCTCGAGGCGATCCTCGTCCTCGTCCTTGCGCAGCAAGTCCTTGAGTCCAGTAGTGCGCATGAGCAACTCGAAGATGTCGCCTATGCCCTTGCCGCTGGCCATGGCCTGGCGCGCCTGCTCGATGGCTCGCACAAAGCCGTCGAGCTTGCAGTGCCCGAATGCCGCCTCGCCACGGTGAGCGACCAGCGTGTCGTAGAGCGGCCGGTCCTCGTCGAGGGCCAACCGGGCCAGGCGCTGCATCGAGGCGGGGCCAAACTTGCGGCTGGGCAGGTTCACCACCCGCATAAACGACAGGTCGTCGTTGCGTGCCACGAGGCTCAAGTAGGCCAGGGCATCTTTTATCTCGCGGCGCTCAAAGAAGCGTATGCCGCCCCACACCACATATTTCACCTTCTGCTTGATGAGCTCCTGCTCGATCGAGCGCGAGAGGTAGCTGGCCCGGTACAAGATGGCAAAGTCGCTGTTCTGGGCCTCGCCGCCGGCCACGTTTTTCTTGATTTGCCTCACTATCCACTCGCTCTCCTGCGTCTCGCCCTTGAAGTGATGGTAGAGCACCGGCGCACCGGCAGGGCAGCGGGTGAACAGCTCCTTGGGCAGGCGGTCGCGGTTGTGGGCAATGATCGAATTGGCCACGTCGAGAATGTTGGGTGTGGAGCGGTAGTTCTCGGTCAGGAAGATGTCGCGGTCGCTCTTGAAGTTGACAAAGAGGCTGGGCCTGGCGCCGCGCCACTCATAGATGGCCTGGTCGGGGTCGCCCACGATGCACAGGTTGTTGTAGCCGCCGCTCACGGCATTGATCACGTCCCACTCGTCGCGGTCGCAGTCCTGCACCTCGTCGACCTGCACATAGTTGATTTCCTGCTGCCAGTGCCGGCGCACGGTCTCGAAGTGGTCGAAAATGTAGAGTGTGAAATAGACGAGGTCGTCGTAGTCGAGCACAAAATGCTTGAGTTGCACCTTGAGATAGCGCGAAAACTCGTCGCTGCCCTCCACATCCTTGGAGCCAGGCAGCATGTAGCGCCCCACGTAGTGCTGCCGCTGCTGCCCCTTGGCCAGACCTATGGCAGCGAGAAACTTGCGCACGGTGGCCTTGGTGCGGTCGAGCCCCAGCTCCTGCATCACGTGCTTGGCCAGCACCTTGGCGTCTTGCTCGTCGATGATTTGGAAATTGGCAGGCCAGCCCAGTCTGAAGATCTCCTGGCGCAGGAAGCGCACGCAGAAGCCGTGTATCGTGCACACATAGTCGTTCACGTTGCCGCGGTGCACGAGCGTGGCGATGCGGCTCTTCATTTCCTGGGCGGCCTTGTTGGTGAAGGTCATGCACAAGATGCCGGCCGGATCGATACCCAGCACGTTCACCAGGTAGGCATAGCGGTGGGCGATGACGCGGGTCTTGCCCGAGCCGGCGCCGGCCACGATGCGCAGCCGCCCCTCGGTGGTCTTCACTGCCTCGAGCTGGCGCTCGTTCAAGTCGTTGAAAAGTGGTTGAGTGTACATTCCTGTTCAGGCATCAATATATTTTATACAATACAACAAAGATAAGAATTTTTTTCGGGGCAACAGGCTGCACGAGTCCCGCGCACGGCAATAAAAATAACGAAAGGGCGGTGTCGGTCGCGACATGGGCCTTTCGCATCAACTATAAAAAGTATAAAAAAATTAATCTGTTATGCTCTAATTTTTTTTTGACTACTCTATCACCCGGCAGGCGCCCACATAACGCGAGCGGTAATAGGCCTCGGTCGACTTGCTCTCGCTCACCCCGCGGCTGCAGGCTGCGTGAATGAAGCGGAACGTGCCGTCGCCGTAGCTCTCGGTCACGATGCCCACATGGCCCACGCCGCCGCGACCAGCCCGGCCGTTGAAAAACACCAGGTCGCCCGGCTTGATGTCCTCGCGCGCAACGCGGCGCCCGTCATTCACCTGCCCGCGCGACGAGCGGTTGAGGCGAATGCCGAATTTCTTGAACACATAGCTCGTGAAACCTGAGCAGTCGAAGCCGCTGGGGCTCATCGCACCATACACATAGGGTGTGCCCTTGAAGGTGAAGGCATAGGCCAGAAGCTCTCGCACCTGCTCGGCAGGGTTGTTGTTGATCGAGGCTTTGGCGATCTGCTCGGCTACTGTGCCGCGATGAGATTTCTTGTGGCGGTTGAGACGCTGGGCTTGAGCACCTGTAGCACAGGTAACTATCATGAGGGTAACCAGCAAGCAGCGTCCTAATATCGACTGAATATTCTTCATATAACAATTTTTTAGCATCGGTCGGGGCTTCATTGCCCCAAGGTGGTCATGACTCCAGAGGCGGAATCATCGGTTAGCTTCAAAAGAGAAAATTGATAGCATAAATGAATTTCACACGAAATTCACTGGTTTTCTTCTTAATTGCTCCACAAATTTAATACACGACGGCTCTAAAACCAAATCATTAAAACGTTCTTAAACATTTACGGTTGCAAACTCACAGTGGCGCTACACTGTCCTAAACCGACTTATAATTGTGCTTTATGGCAGTTTAATTTTCAAAATTCGGCAAAATTGAAAATTTCAAAAATAACACTTTTTAACAAAATGGCACACTACGAAAGATTCACTTTTTTCCAAAAACGGTGAAAACCTGCACAAAATGAAGAAAAAGTGCAACAAAGGTGAACTTTTGAACGATTACACCCCATTTTCGGCAAAAAGTGACAAAACCGTGGCAGGTCGAGCACGACACCTCACCTACCCCCCCCGAGTCGAGGCAAATCCCCATCGAGCAAGGCTCTGCCTTTCGGGGTTGTGCCATTGCCACAACACATTCAACAGCCAGTCCCACTTTAGTCCAGCCGCGCATGGCCTGCTGCCGAATCAGAGTAATGCAATGGCTTCCCGACTTTACATCTGAAACTTTTTGTAGATTTCTTTAAATTTTTCATGCAAAAGTGCTGATATTTAAAAATTTATATTATATTTGCCATTGGATGTAACAAGAAAGACTTTTACCTCACCTTCTTTTGGATTTATCCATTAGCAATATAGCAACGGTCTTCAATTACACCTACGCCAAAACCATTCAGTACAAAATTAACACAGAGATAAATCTCAGGTGGCAATGCATCATCACACCCACAAGAGTATACAAAAGTTTCTGCAATACTTTCAAAAACAAACAACAACAAATCATTATAAAGACATGAAAAAGATAGGTTTAATCGCGCTGGCGTGTGCATTCATTTTATGTGCATGTGGTAACGACGAGCCCGACGATCCTGCACAGGTGCCGCGTACACAAGACGGGAACGGGAAGGTTTTTCTTGAGAAAGGCAAACTTGTCGACGCCACTCTCAACTACTCACAAGCCCAACTCATCGACGCCCTCAACCACTACGAGTGGGTGCAAGAATATGCCTTCTACTACGACAACAAGACCGCTTCGGGAAAAACCGAAATCCCGGGGCTGCCAATTAAAATGCATACCAATGCAACCATAGAGTATGACAGTGAAATTCCCATTGTCAAGACATGGCTGATGTCGATCGATGGCAAGGTCATCACTGCAACCATGCGCTACGACCCCACAGCAAGCTCACTTTATCCTGCCGAGAAATATATAGTAATAGCGCTTGACATGTCGCAGAACACAGGACGCATTGTTATGGATCAGAAACTGCCCTATGAGGTGAAAGGCTATGATGCAGCGTCGTTGTATGCTCGCATGGTTTGGAAAGCCGTAATACCGTAATCACTCTTATAACAAAACACAGCGCATGAAGCGTGCACTTATAGCCATTTTCACATGGGCCGCACTATGGGCAGGGGCGGCTGCCGCCGGCACGGCAAGTCACGTCCCTGCCGACACGGCCACACTGGCACGAGGTCTGCAACTCGACAATGTGGTCGTGTATGGCAGCCAGAACAATTTTGGTGTTGCCTCGTCGCAGATGAGTGCCACCACACTGAGCAAACAGCAGATTATGGCGGTACCCGTATTCCTGGGCGAGCCCGATGTGCTCAAGTCGCTACAGAAGTTTCCAGGTGTGCAGTCGGGCACCGAGGGTACGGCAGGCGTGTTTGTGCGCGGCGGCGACTACGACCGGCACATTCTGTACTACTAACAAGTCACTCGGGGCGCTTGACAAGGCTGTGTATTGCACGGCCCACGCTGTTGGCAATATCGGGGGCGATGAGGCCGTGGGTGCCCTGCTCCTCGACAGCGATGTCGCCTGCCAGGCCGTGCACATACACGGCCAGCACCACGCCCCAGTCGGGAGCATAGCCCTGGGCGATAAAGGCGGCAATCACGCCCGTGAGGCAGTCGCCGCTGCCAGCGGTGGCCATGCCGGCGTTGCCGCTGCTGTTGATGTAGACCTTGCCATCGGGGCGCACCGTCATGGTGTAGTGGCCCTTGAGCACGATGGTGACCTCGTAGAGCTTAGAGACGTCGATGGCTTTCTTGAGGCGCTCCTCGTCGGTGCGATGCAGGTCGAAGAGGCGGTCAAACTCGGCCTCGTGCGGCGTGAGTATCGACCCCTTGGGAATGCTGCGCAGCAAGATGGGGCGCTTGGCAATGCAGTTGAGGGCGTCGGCATCGAGAATGCAGGGCTGGCGGTAGCTCTTCAAGAAGGTGTCGACGGCGTCGACAGTCTCGTCGCTCGTGCCCATGCCCGGCCCCAGAGCCACCACGCTGTACTTGTGGTAAAGGTCGATGTTGGTGGTGAAGATCTCGTTGCGGTCGGCCTCGAAGAGCACCTCGGGCACGGCTGTCGACAGGGGCACAAAGCCGCAGCGCGGGGCGTGCACAGTGACCAGGCCCGCACCGGCGCGGGTGGCACCGCGGGCGGCGAGCACAGCGGCTCCCATCATGCCGTAGCTGCCGGCCACGAGAAAGACCGTGCCGTTGTCATACTTGTTGATAAACGGGTTGTGAGGGCGCAAGGCAGCCTTCACGTCGTCGCGCTCGATGAGATAGAAGTCGGTGGGCACCTGGGCGATGGCGCGCTCGTCCATGTCGAGGTCGAGCACCTTCACCTCGCCCACAAACTGGGCGTTCTCGGCAAAGAAGAACGAGAGGCGCTTGAACTGGAAGGCCAGCGTGAGCTTGGCCTTGATGATGTTGCGGTGGTCGGTGCCCATGTTCCACTCTCCAAACAGGCCCGAGGGCACGTCGATCGAGACGGTATAGGCGCCCGAGTCGTTGATGTATTGCACCAGAGCCGAGTAGCCGCCCTTGAGCGGGCTGCGCAGCCCCGAGCCGAAGAGGCCGTCGAGCACAACGTCGTCGGGACCCAGCTCGGGAGGGTTGAAGGTGTCGACCACCTCGTTGAATTCCACGTTGGGGCAGTCTTGCAGGCGGTCCTTGTTGGTCGAGCAGCAAGGCGACAGGTGCGACGACTTGATGTTGAACAAGTACACCTCCGACCGGTAGCCCTGCTCCGAGAGCATGCGCGCCGCAGCCAGCGCATCGCCGCCGTTGTTGCCGGGCCCGGCAAATATCACCAGGCGCTTTGAGGGGCGCCAACGCGAGATGACCTCGTAGGCCACCGCCGAGGCGGCACGCTCCATGAGGTCGAGTGACGAGATGTTTTCGGCTTCGATTGTCGCTTCGTCTATTCTTCTTATACCATCGGTAGTAAAAATTTTCATTCCATGAGCAGTTTAATCGACTCGCTGCCAGCCATGAGCCACGGTCGAGCGCAGTCTTACGATTTAGCTTACAAAAATAACACTTTTTTCACTGAGCATGAAGATAAAAAACAAAAAAATTGTTTCGTTTTTTTTCATAACTGCGCCATAAATTTCCATCTTTGTCACTTTTTAGGGTTATATCTCTGGCTGATAGGGTTATAACCCTAAAAAGTTTGTAGTGCATGAATGCCCGTTGTGAGTTTTAACTAATTTTTAACATTGCGGTAGTTTGCTGT
>Ga0256404_1004105_pt1:0-22500 | contig 28085 bp, 24 predicted proteins | sample RumenRJG_01DNA_FD_185990 | JGI IMG/M metagenome (GOLD analysis project Ga0256404, IMG submission 185990) | Bovine rumen microbial communities from Lethbridge, Alberta, Canada - RJG_01 | ecosystem: Host-associated > Mammals > Digestive system > Stomach > Rumen | place: Canada: Alberta...
CTGAAGAAGATGAACGCCGAGATTCACGCCATCGCGGAGCCTTACATGAAATACCGCAGGGTTTCCACTTCATTCGTAGGTTTTGAAAGCACGTCCTGGCTGGACGGTGTCGGCCAGAAGGGCGTCAAGGAATTTGACAACGGCTTCATTTCCGGCCTCCAGGCCGATGACGGAAGCCCTCTTGTCGTAGGCAATATGGTCTCCCGCAGCGGGGACGGTTCCCGGGCCGTTTTCGTCACATCTGCAGACGACCCTTATGATGAGTCACCCAAGGCCCACACGCTCATTTTCAGGGCTGACGGCAAGAACGTGACGGCCACGAGTCCTTTCGGCGAGGTTAAACTAAGTTGCACTCCATCAGGCTGGTATTCCTGCCAGCTTGCTTCCAATGAAGCTTTGCTCATAGAAGTTTCGCCCAAATAATCAGAGATGAAACATGAAATAAAGATATCATGCCTGGACGACCTCGGAAGGGCTGCGCGGGAATTCCTGAAGGAGATTGGAGACAGTAGGATCGTTGCTTTGTTCGCCCCGATGGGAGCGGGAAAGACGACGTTTACTACGGCCATTTGCAAGGAGCTCGGAGTGGAGGAGGATGCCGTTTCCTCTCCGACCTTCGCTATTGTCAATGAATACCGCACCGGTACCGGAGAGCCTATGTACCATTTCGATTTCTACAGGATAGAAAAAATCGCAGAAGCCTTGGATATCGGCTTCTACGACTATATCGACAGTGGATTCCTCTGCATTATGGAGTGGCCGGAGAATATCGAGGAGATCCTTCCGGAAGAGACCCTGCGGGTGCATATAACGGTGAATCCTGACGAGTCCCGCACCCTTAGCTGGGAATCATAGGTTGGCTATGGTCTCAAGGACCTCCCGGCATCTTGCGGAAATACCTGCCCAGTCTCCCTTTTCCACGAGGTCCTTGGGGAAGAGTTTCGATCCCATGCCAACGCAGAACGCTCCCGCACCGAACCATCCTTCGAGATTGTCCTTCTCTGGAGAAACGCCGCCTGTGACCATCATCCTGGTCCACGGCATCGGTGCCAGGACATCCTTCACGAATTCCGGTCCTAGGACATCTCCGGGGAAGACCTTTACGAGATCGCATCCCGCTTCCTGGGCGGCGGAAATTTCGGTGACGGTGGCGCAACCGGGACAGTATGGGACTCCGCGGCGGTTGCAAAGCCTGGCAACTTCGGGGTTAAAGCATGGGGAGACAATGAAATCGGCTCCGTATTGCAGGTAGAGGGCCGCAGTGGGGGCATCGAGTATCGTCCCCGCACCCAAAGCCATTCCCGGACAGTGTTCGCGAACGTATATCATCAGCTCCGCGAAGATTTCATGCGCGAAGTCACCCCTGTTGGTGAATTCGAAAGTCCGCACGCCACCGTCGCAGCACGCCTTCGCCACATTTTCGGCTGTGTCTATGTCCTTGCTGTAGAATACGGGAACCATCCTCGTCGCCCCGATTCTCTCCATCACGCTGAATTTGTCAAATTTTGCCATGGTATCAGAAAAAGACTGTCAGATCGTTATCTTATTATTCTGCCGGAGGCGTTGCCGGCGGCGAGGGATTGTACTTCTGCCTCGGAAACGAGATTTACATCGCCCGGAATGGTATGCTTCAGGGCGGAAGCGGCGACGGCGAACTCCAGGGCGTCTTTCATGGAGTCCATCGTCAGGAGGCCATGGATAAGGCCTCCGGAGAAAGAGTCTCCCCCTCCAACCCTGTCCACGATGGGCTCTATGTCGTATCTCTTGGACTCATAGAATTCCTTTCCATCGTAGATCAAGGCCTTCCATCCGTTGTGGGACGCCGAGAAACTTTCCCTCAGGGTGGCAGCCGTATACTTGAATCCGAACTTTTCCGTCATCTGGCGGAATATGTCCCTATAGCCTTCCGCCTCGGTCTTTCCCCCCTCGACATCGGCCTTCGGAGTGAACCCAAGGCATTTCTGGGCATCTTCCTCATTGCCTATGCAGACATCCACATATTCCATGAGGGGCGTCATCACGCTCCTGGCTTTCTCGCCGGTCCAAAGTTTCGCCCTGAAGTTGAGGTCGCAAGAAACGGTGACATTGTGCCTCTTTGCCGCCTGGCAGGCGAGGCGGACCAGCTCCGCTGCCCCGTCGGAGAGAGCCGGAGTAATCCCGGTCCAATGGAACCAATCCGCCCCCTCGAAAATGCGGTCGAAATCAAAGTCTCCGGGCTTTGCTTCGGATATCGCCGAATGCGCCCTGTCGTAGATTACCTTTCCCGGTCTCATGGCAGAACCTGTTTCCTGGAAATAGATGCCGATCCGTTCTCCTCCCCTTGCTACAAAGGAAGTATCCACGCCGTAGCGTCTCAGGGAATTCACTGCGGCCTGGCCGATCTCATGGGCCGGAAGCTTGGAGACGAAACAAGCATGATGTCCGTAATTCGCGAGGCTGACAGCCACATTGGCCTCTCCTCCGCCGAATTCCACGTTCAGGACAGGAGCCTGGATGAACCTGGCGTTTCCCGGAGGAGCCAGACGGAGCATCAGTTCCCCCATTGTGATGATTGTCATGTTATGAGACTTATTTTATTATCTTTGTCAAGGGTTTGACCATACAATGATAATTATTTAATTCGGAAATGGAAAATATTCTCAGTCGATTCTCCCTTGATGGAAAGGTGGCTCTCGTGACAGGCGGAACTTATGGCATCGGCATGGCGATAGCCACGGCTCTCGCCCAGGCTGGAGCCAAGGTTGTCTTCAACAGCCGGAATGCGGAACATATCCGCAAAGCGGAGGAAGAGTACCGGGCCCTGGGACTGGATGTCAGGGGATTCCTCTGTGATGTGAACGACGAAGCCGCCGTAAAGGACCTTGTGGAAACAATTGCCCGCGAGGTCGGCACGATCGATATCCTCGTCAACAATGCAGGGATCATAAAGAGAATACCGATGACGGAAATGTCCGTGGAGGAATGGAAGCAGGTGATAGACACCGACCTTACGGCTCCTTTCATCGTCAGCAAGGCGGTGATTCCCGGGATGATAGCCAAAGGTCACGGAAAAATTATCAATATCTGTTCGATGATGTCTGAGCTGGGGAGGGAGACCGTTTCCGCCTATGCTGCCGCCAAAGGGGGATTGAAGATGCTCACAAGGAACATCTGCTCCGAATACGGAGAAGCCAACATCCAATGCAACGCCATCGGACCGGGATACATCGCCACTCCCCAGACGGCCCCGCTTCGCGAGAGGCAGCCTGACGGCAGCCGCCATCCTTTCGACAGTTTCATCGTCTCCAAGACTCCTGCCGCCCGTTGGGGCACTCCGGAAGATCTGATGGGACCTGCGGTTTTCCTTGCTTCAGACGCTTCCGATTTCGTCAACGGCCACATCCTCTATGTTGATGGAGGAATCCTTGCCTACATAGGCAAACAGCCGAAATAGGTTGTCGGTCATTCAGGAAGGACCCTGCCGAAACCGACAAGCCTGGGAGGATAATACGATCCTTCCGGGAAACTGTCGATCATGACTCCCCGCTGGACGGTCGCATGGATCATCTTGAACTTGCCCTTGCCGTCCGTTTCCGTGATTATGGCTACATGACCCACATTGTTTCCGATGTGTCTCCCGTTGAAAAAGGCAAGGTCACCGGGCCTGATTTCCGAGATGTCTATGCGTTTGCTGGCCATGTACTGGCTGGAGGAAGTGCGGGGGACGAAGACACCGAAATGCGAGAAAGAAAGGTATACCAGGCCGGAGCAGTCGAAGCCTGCCCGGGTGGTGCCTCCGGACCTGTATTTTACCCCCAGATAGCTTTTTGCAAAGGTTACGACTGAATCGGCCAATATCTCACCTTCCGTCTTCTGCCGGACAGGAGATGCCGGTTTCTCCGTCCTTTTAACGGGAACAGGAGAAGGTACGCCCGTGTCGGTTTTACCGGATTTTTTCATGTGTACCGGTGCAGTCCGGGAGTCTGCCCGGGAAGGATTTTTGAAGATGGAGCAGGAAACAGCTCCCGTGCAGAGAAAGGCTGCTGCCAGGAGGTATTTTATCGGACCTGTCCTCATTTATGCAGAGAGCCTTTCCTGTCGGAGGATTCCCGAGGGATCAGTTTGGTTTTCACTACGATATCCTCCCCGGAGGTCTCTCCTCTCATCAGCCTGATTATGGCCAGGGCTGCTTTTTCGCCTATTTCCCTGGGGTTCTGTTCCGTCGAGGTCAGGGAAGGGGAGATAAGGGACGTAAAGTCCTCATTAGCTGTGCCTACGAGTCCGAATTCCTTCGGAATGGAGATGCCTTTTTCCCTTAAGTAATCCATTGCTCCGAGAGCAGAATAGTCACCGGTGCAGTATAAGGCATCGCAACCTCTTTCCAGGGCTTTGGCCGCGCTGGCATAGCCGGCCTCCCTGTCGATGAAACCCGGGAATACGATGCTCTCGTCTAGCGGGATCCCTGCATGCTCCAGAGCCCTTTTGTATCCGTCGTAACGTTCTATGTAGATGTCCGTACCCTGATAGCCGGAGAAGGCCCCGATACGGGTGTATCCGTTTTTGATCAGGTGCATGGTTGCGTTGTAGGCTCCGTTGGAGTCATCGTTGGTGATGGTGGAGCCGGGGATGTCATGGAAGACACGGTCGAACTGCACCAGTTTGACGTCCCTGCCCACTGATTCCATGATACCCTTGCCGCTCTTCGTGCTTAAGGAATGGGAAATGAGAATTCCTCCCACGCGGCTCCCGGTGAGAGTCTTCAATGCGCGGATCTCATCCTCTTCTTTCTCATGGGACTGGCAGATCACCACCGAATAGCCGGCGTCGTACAGTACGGATTCCGCCGCGCTGATGATAATGCTGAAGAAGTTCCTGTGGATCCTGGGGATGACGATACCTACTGTAGAAGTCTTGCCGCTCCTGAGGTTCGAAGCGATGATATTCCGTTCATATCCAAGTTCCTTGGCCTTATCTTGTACCGCCTTCCTGGTGGATTCTTTTACGTATGGATTCCCTCCAAGGGCTCTTGATACCGTGGAGGGGGTGATTCCCAATGCCTCCGCTATATCTATAATAGTTACTTTACTCATTCGGATTCATGTTTCCAATTGCAACTTTAAACAAAAATATTGAGTTCTGCAAACCTTTGTTTAAAATATGGTTTCTGTTATTGAGACCGTTATGGAAGTAAGGTAACCGTTGATGTCCACTTCCTTTTTCCCGTCGGAGCTCACGATGAAGGGCTTTCCCCTGTCCGAGGTGAGGGCCAGATAGACTGATTCTCTTGCGGTGCACAGGCAGGAAGGCGACATCATTCTGGTGTATTTCCCCGGATGCAGGTTCCCAGGAAGTCCGTTCACCATGTAAACCGATCCGTCTTCTTCACAGCTGACGCTTGCGATCTTGTCTCCGGATACGCTGAATGTGACGCTGCTGCCGCTCACCCTTGTTTTCAGTTCCTGCCCGTCCCAGAGGCAGGAGTATGCTTTCCCTTTCTCAGAAACTACATCGGCCGTTACCATGACTCCTCCTTCCCTGGGGATGATCCTGCCGCCGATCGTAGTGAACGGTTCGGAATCCCTCAGGTCATACACTGAATCCCCGGCAATCAATGTCAGGCTGCCTGAAGCCCTTTTTGCCGTTATCATACATAGGACGCCCCCGGCCATCCGGATATCACATACCTCCCCTGAGGACTGGCTGTACGGGATGTCCGTCACCTCCCCGTCGCAGTAAAGATGCCAGTCGGTTTTTTTCGCCACCCCTACGATCTCCACCGTCTTCCAGGCAAAACACAGCCGGTCCCCGTCCTTGTACAGAGCTCCCGTCGGGAGCAGGGGACTGTCCATCCTGCCGGGGATGATGCCATTCTCCGAACGCATTATTTCTTTTCCGTCCTTCCTGAGGGTGAATCCTTTTCCGTCCCTGTCCTGGCCAAGCATCCACAGTCCTTCCCCGTCTGTGACCATGCCGCAGACGAGCTCCCTTCCGGGAAAGGAGAATAGGAGCTTTCCATCGCGGGTCAGGATGGTTTCCAGAGGCGAGGAATACTCTGTGTAGAGGCTTCCGTCCACGATCCGGTGCATGTCGGGATCGCCACAGGCCGGGTCCGACTCCCCGGCGGGGACGGTCATCACCCTTTCCCAGTTTTTGAACATGACTATCTTGCAGTCGATGGTACCGTAGGCGGTATCCCTTTTCCAGTCGTATCCTTCCGGGAATTCGACCCCGGTGACGATGATGGTGGTGTCGAGACGGACATTGGCCGCCGGGCTTTCTGTCCCGTCGTTCTCTTGGCTGTCTCTTCCTGGGACGGGTTCCTTTGCGCAGAAGGAGAGCATGGCGGGCAGGATTGCGCCCGCGGTGATGAGTAAGGTGAGTGAAGTTTTCATATGTCAGGTCTTTGTCGGGTTTCCAAGGTAGTGAAAAAGCAAAAAAGCCGGAAGAGGATTTCTTCTCTTCCGGGGGTATGGAATAAATATTTTGTCTTTCTTTTGGAAACGGGAGGTTTCTTTTTGGAAAAGACTATCGTCCTATGTCGAAACGCAGGCCCAGGTCAAGGTTCATCATCAGATTCTGCCTCGTGCGGATGCTTTCAGGCTGGTTGCAGTCGAAATAGTACCTGAGTGCGGGATCTATGTAGAGGCCGAAACCTTTCGCGAGTCGGAACTCGACTCCGAGGCCTATCGCGGCCGATACCTGGACACCCTTGACGGACCTGGACCAATGGATGTTGGAAGGTTCATGCCTGATGGTGTAGCTGTCGGTAAGCCCCTTTTCAAGTGTGCCTCCGCCGAAAACATAGAGCATTACGGACTGGCCGTTCACAAGATTGCAGTAGACGTTCAGGGGAATGCCGATGTAGTGCTGGTAATTGTTGATGTCCGATGTGACCACAGGGCCTGGTATCCCGTTCTCAAATGGGGTATAAATACCTCTGAATGAACGTGAAAGCATAGAATACTGTAATCCGGTGCCTATGGATACCCTGGGACTGACCGGGAACCTCACTCCGAGGCCGAAGGTCAGGGGGATTCCGTAAGTGGATTCGCTGAGTTCAGTCACGGACGTCTTCATGGGGCCGATGGCAGGCAGGAAACGGCGACGGACGCTGATGCCCGAAGCATCGAGGCTGTTGCTCTCGAAGTTGCTGCCTGCGGTGAGGGAAACCTTCCCAGCCTTGCGGCGCCTGCTGTCCTGGAATTCCATGGCGGCAAAGGGGTCTGCCTCTCCGGCATCGGAAATCCCGGTCTGCTTACGGACGTCCCCTTGGATGTCCGTTCCGGCCGGGGTTCCCTGTCTTTCGGGAGCCGTTGACGGAGCGACGTCTTTTTCCATGGAAGAGACATTTTCAGCCGGGGCCGGAATCTTTGCTTCCGGGCCCTCGGCCTTGAACGTCTTTACTGGTTTTGAATCACTTTCGGGCAATGTCTGGGCGACAAGGGATTTCCCTCCCTTGGGAGCCTCGACAATCCGGAAAGGTTCTTCTTGCTGAACTGTGTTGTTTTGAGGGTCCTGCACAGTCTCTGCGATGGTTTTCCCCTCGGTAATATGTTGAATGTTAGAATTGTGCGGAGTGCCGGTGAAGAAGACGCCCGCGGCTATGGCGGCTGCGGCGGCGATTCCTGCCGCCGTGCGCTTCCACCACAGGGAAACCGTTTTCCTGCGGGTCTCAATCCTGTCAAGAGAGCCGGATATGGAATCCCACACGCGGGAAGGGACTTCCTCCCGTGCGTTTTCCATAAGCGACCTCACTTCAAGGTCGAAATCGTTGAACCTGTCTTCTGTCATCTTAACTTCCCTTTATCTTCTTCTGCAGCATCATCCTGGCCCTCTGGAGCTGCGACCGGGAGGTGGCTTCCGAGATTCCCAACATTCCAGCTATCTCTTTATGTGAGTAACCTTCAATTACATACATGTTGAAGACGGTTCGGAAACCCGCCGGAAGCTGTGAAATCAGCCCCATGAGTTCCTTGTATCCCATCGTCTGGACGGCGCTTTCGTTTTCGCTGCTTACTCCCCAGGCCGTTTCAAGGTCGTCGGAAAGTTTCAGGGCGTCCGTCCTTCGAAGGGACATGAGTGCAGTATTGACAAAGATCTTCCGGGCCCAGCCTTCGAAGGAACCTTCCCCCGTGAAGCTGTCCAGTTTGGTGAAGAGAGTCACAAACCCCTCCTGGAGGATGTCCTCTGCCGAATCCCTGTCTCCCATATACCTGAGGCATAGCGGAAACATTTTCGGGGAAAGAAAGTCGTACAATCTTCGCTGGGCTGACCTTTCGGAGCGTTTGCACGCCTCAATAAGGTCACTCAGCCCCGATTTGGAACCCTCTTCCATTTCACCGGGCTGGTTTTTCAAATCCCTACGAGTGTTAAGATGCTGTTTTTTGTCGAAACGTTGCATTGGCACTCCGATAATTCAAACCGTCTACGCAAATTTCGTCAAAATTTCGTGATTTGTACTATTTTTGTAAGGAATCTGATCTGTATATGGATTTTTGCAGACACATAACGGGTTTCCTTGCATTTCTGCTGTTGGTTTCATGGAATGCAGCGGCGCAGGGCACGGCTTCCGGACAGCGGGGCCGGGCCCGCAACGACCTTTTCATTGATGCTGTCCAGGATATCAACGACGGCAGGACGAAGGAAGCTTCGGCAAAGCTCTCGGCGCTTACTGAAAGGTACCCGGAAGAGGATGCCTACTGGTACTATGCAGGCATCAACTCCCTTTCTATGAGGCAATTCAAGAAGGCGGCGGAATACCTCCGCAAAGCCGTTGCCCTGGATTCAACCAATTACTGGTACCGTGAACGCCTGGCATACGCCTATTCCGCCGCCGGAGAGACGGACCTCACAGTCAGCACTTATGAAGATATACTGAGGGATTTCCCGCGCAAGAGCGACGCCTGGTATTCCCTGGTCAACCTTTACCTCTATCAGAAAGATTACGAGAAGGTCCTTTCCGCCATGGACCAGATAGAGGCTTCCTCGGGCAAGAGCGAAACCATTGCGGTCACAAGATATGACATACTCAGGGGCCTCGGAAGAGAAGAGGAGGCGGTTGCCGCCCTCAAGGATTATGACAAGGAGTTTTCCTCTCCCCGTGTCCTTACGATGCTGGCCGACCATGAGATTTCCCAGTACAGGGACACGTCGGCGATAGCCTACTATGACGAAGCCCTTCTTCTGGAAAGCGACTTCCCGCCCGCCCTGCTCGGAAAGGCGGAAGTCTTCAGGATGCGAAGGGATGACAATGGATATTTCGGAGTCCTGAAGGACTTCTTCGGCTCAGAAACCGTGCCCGCCGCGTCCAAGGGCCAGTACCTTTCCTCCGCCCTCCAGCACATGGATCCCGTTTTCATCCAGAAGAACAGGAGCCGCATGGATACCCTGGTTGAGGACTGTCTCCTCCTCCATCCTTCCGACAGCATTATCCTCCAGTCTGCCGGGGTGTACTATTTCCGTACTGGGAGGAATGCCAGGGCCCGTCATGCCATGAGGAAGAACATGCTCGACCATCCGGGAAGCAAGGGTGCAGCCGCAGGATACGTGGAACTCCTGAATTATGAAAAGGACTGGGATGCGATGGCCGCCGTGTGCGACAGCGCCTGCGCCGCATTCCCCGGAGAGACGGCGTTCATCGACATGAAGAACGTGGCCCTTTACCAGAAGAAAGACTACAAGGGGATCCTGGAAGGCTGCAGGCAGATAATGGAGATCGCAGGTGCGGACACGTCCAGGACCATTCCCGCCATGTCCACGATGGGGGACATGTATCATGAACTCGGGGACGACAAGAGCGCGTCCAAATGTTATGAAGCGGTGCTGAAACTCAATCCGGACTATGCTCCTGTCCTGAACAATTATGCCTATTACCTGAGCCTGCAGGGCAAGAGCCTCAAGAAAGCGGCGCAGATGAGCCGGAGGACGGTAGAGAAGGAGCCCGACAATCCCACATATCTGGATACCTATGCGTGGATCCTGCACCTGATGGGAAAGGATGCTGAAGCAAAACCGCTTTTCAAGCATGCCATGCTATATGGAGGAAAGGAAAGCTCCGTGGTCCTCAAGCACTATTCCATCGTGCTCGAGGCCCTTGGGGAGACGGATCTCGCCAAGGTGTATTCGAAGATGGCCCAGGACAAGGAAAAGGAAGGGAAATGAGATTGTTTCACGGATATATCGTTGCCTTTGCCCTGCTTGCCTGCAGTTGTCCCCTGGCCATGTCGCAGAATACCAAGACCCAGGAGCAGAGGCGCAGCCGTCTGGAAAATGAGATAAAGATCCTGGACAGGCAGCTGAGGGACAACGCCAAAAAGAGCTCGGCGGCTCTCTCGGACCTCAGCTTGATCCGGAAAAAGATTTCCAACCGCAGGGAACTCGTGAACCAGGGCAACAAAGAAGTTGCCGACCTTAATTCGAAGATTTCAGCAAAACGTCAGGAAATAGAGAGGATACAGGCCCGTCTCGATACCCTTACCCTTTATTATTCCCGTCTCGTGCGAAGCGCGTACAAGAACAGGGACTCGAGGATCTGGTACATGTACATACTTGCCAGCGACAATGTAGGCCAGGCTATCAGGAGGTACGGATATCTGAAAAACATCTCTTCGGAAATGAACCGTCAGGCGGAGAAGATCAAGGAAACCAGGGCTAAGCTTGATGAGGAATCGGCCGCCCTTGAAGAGCTTCGGCAGAAGGCCGTTACCGAGAGGAACAGGAACCTTGCCTTGATGAACCAGCTCCAGAGCGACGAGAAGGATTCCAGGGTGATAGTGAACCAGCTGAACAGGGACAAGAAAAAATATGAGAAGCAGATAGCCGAAAAACGCCGTCAGGTCGAGGCCCTCAACAAAGAGATTGCCAGGATCATTGCGGAGGCTACGGCCGCTCCCGCTCCTGCGAAGGGCAAGAAGGGAACGGCAACGGCGTCGAAGCCGAAAACCGAAATAGATTATAAGCTCGCAGGGGAATTCGAGGCCAACAAGGGCAAACTGCCCTGGCCTGCTGACGGCCCCGTCACCGAGCATTTCGGACAGAATTACCATCCGGTGTTCAAGAACGTGAAGCTTCCGTATAACAACGGGGTAACCCTCGCAGTAAGTCCGAATACTTCAGTCAAGGCCGTTTTCGGAGGGGTGGTCAAGCAGATAGTGGTCATGCCTGGCTACAATCACTGTGTCCTTGTGCAGCACGGCAGCTACTTCACCTTCTATTGCAAGCTCGGAACGGTGTCCGTCAAGGTAGGAGACAAAGTCAAGCTCGGCCAGGTGCTGGGCATGGTCGATACCATCGGCGGGGAAACCCTGTTCCATTTCCAGATCTGGTCCGGCCGTACTCCCCAGAATCCTGAATCCTGGCTCAGGCCGTAAATAAAAGCGGCGGACCGTTTTTCCGGTTCGCCGCTCTTAATTCCTTTAAGGTTTCCTGCCTTACAGATTGGGGTTGACGGTCTTCCAGTCCTTTACGGGAGGAACGATGCCGAGTTCCACGATCTCGTCGCGCATCTTGCAGAGATGCTCATAGGATGCCTGGAGGCCAGCGAGTTCTTCGGGAGTGCCTTCGGGCTCGGTGAAGTGAACTCCGGTGGCGTCGATGACGGTAGGCATGGCCATCATGACGTTCTGGAACTTGCCGTCATTGACATATGTGCCTGCAGGCCAGGTGAACGTCTCACCGCCCATGGCTGCCTCTATCATCTTGACCGCATTGTATGCAGGGCTCTGGAAGGATGAGCGTCCGCGGAGCTCGATGATCTTGCTCCCGCCCTGGACCGTATCATGCTTGATGGTCTCCCATTCCTCTGCGGAAAGATCCTTCTCTGCGAGAGGGGTGCCGTCAATCTTTACTGCTGAAGCGAAAACCGCCATGACCTCCCCGTGTCCGCCGTAGGTGTGGGCGCCGGTCACCTTGCACTGCTGTACGCCGAAGTGGGCTGCAAGCTCGGTCTGGAGACGGGTGGAATCGAGGGCTGCAAGGGTGGTCACCTGCGAAGGCTTGAGGCCGGAGTGGAGGAGGACCACCAGACCGGTAAGGTCGGCAGGGTTGAAGATAACAACGACATGCTTGACATCGGGGCAGTACTGCTTGACATTCTTTCCGAAGTCCTCGGCAATCTGGCAGTTCCCCTTGAGAAGGTCTTCACGGGTCATGCCGGCCTTGCGGGGAGCTCCTCCGGAGGAGATGATATATTTTGCATCCTTGAAGGCTACTGCAGGGTCGGTGGTCCAGGTGATGTTTGCTCCGGGGAAGGCGCAGTGGTTCATCTCGGCGACCACGCCCTTGAGTCCGGGCTCGTAGACGTCATACAGGCAAAGATTCGGTGTAAGCTTGAGCATCATGGCTGTCTGTGCCATGTTGGAACCGATCATGCCGGCAGCTCCGACGATGGTCAGTTTGTCATTTGTCAAAAATCCCATGATTAGTGTTATTTTATTTTAAAATATCAAATTTCGATTCGGTGGTGCAAAGATAGCAAATTCCACAGTATTTTCTTTGAAATTGAAAAAATCGTTATATTTGCACTCACGAACCTTTGGAGATTTTTATGGAACCTTCTTGTTCTGACCAATCAAATAATGATTTAGGCGGAGACCCCCGATCGGAGGATCCCCTGTCTGCCACTTGTTACCATATTGTTCTTCATAACCCGGCGGAAACAGTCCGCCGCGGGGTGGCCCTTTGTGTGTCGTCGGAAGGTAAATAGTTGATATTAAGGATTATGGCACTATATTTCAAAAAAGAACTCGAAGATACCAGGACGACTATCGCGGTCTGGCAGATTACCGAGACGGAAGAGGAACTGAAAGAACTCAGTTCCATCCCTTCAGATGAGATGGAGGAGATATCTTTCATCAAGAGCGAATCGCTGCGCAAGCAGAGGCTGGCCGTTCGGGCCCTTCTCGACACCCTTTTTGACGAGAAGGTATATCTCAGCCACCATGACAACGGCAAGCCCTATATCGAGAACAGCGTTACCAACATCAGCATAACCCACACTCCCAAGTACGTTGCCGTCATACTCGATGACAATGAGGATGTCGGCATCGACATGGAGTCCCTCGACAGGGATTTTTCAGCGGTCGAGAAGAAGGCCTTGTCCGAAGAGGAGCTCGAAGACCTGGATGAGGACAGGAAGAATGAGCAGCTTGCCATCTACTGGTGCACCAAAGAGGCTGTGTTCAAGAGGGTTTCGTCCTATAAGGTTGACTTTGCCGAGCAGATTGAGGTGGAGCGTTTCAGGGTTAAGGAAGAGGGCGAACTGGAAGCCACCTTCATCCATAAGGACGGCTACGAAGAGGAGTTCGAACTCCAGTACATGACCTTCGACCGCCACGTCCTCGTCTGGCTGGTCGGGTAAAAAAGAAGGCGCCTGTACGGCGCCTCGTTTATTGTCGGGGTGAAGTGACTCGAACACTCGACCCTCTGGTCCCAAACCAGATGCGCTAGCCAACTGCGCCACACCCCGGTCCCTTCTTGTGGAAAGGACTGCAAATATAGTGATTTAATTGGAAACAAGCGATGATTATCCAGGCGAAAGGGATAGAGAAGTCATTCGGCGCCCTCAAGGTGCTGAAAGGGATTGATTTCCAGGCTGGGAAGTCGGAAGTGGTTTCCATAATGGGCGCCTCCGGGGCGGGGAAGTCCACCCTCCTCCAGATCCTGGGTACCCTGTCCTCTCCCGATTCCGGAAGCCTTGAGATCGAAGGGAAAGACATCCTCCGTATGGACAGGAAAACCATATCCGCCTTCCGTAACACCCGGATAGGCTTCGTTTTCCAGTTCCATCACCTCCTTCCAGAGTTTACTTCACTGGAGAATGTGATGATTCCTGCATATATAGCGGGGAAACCTGACCGTGAAGCCCGGCCCAGGGCAAAGGCCCTGTTGGAAGACCTCGGCCTGGGCGGAAGGCTTGGCCACAAGCCTTCCGAACTTTCAGGGGGCGAGCAGCAGCGGGTCGCCATTGCCAGGGCCCTCGTCAATTCCCCTGCCATCCTGTTTGCTGACGAGCCATCCGGGAACCTCGACAGCGCCAGCAAGGCCGATCTCCATAGCCTTTTCTTTTCCCTTAGGGACAAGTACGGCCAGACCATCATCATAGTTACCCATGATCCATCCCTCGCTGAAATGTGCGACAGGGTCCTTTATATGAAGGACGGACTCTTCGTCCCCAAGGAGGAATCCGGTCTGACACCGGCAGTGTGATGGAGGTATTCCGTTTTAAAAGATTCGAAGTAGTAAACGAGGCGTCCCCGATGAAGGTGAATTCCGACGGGGTGCTTCTGGGGGCGGCGGTGCCGCTAGGGAAAGATACAAGAAGGGTACTGGATGTGGGGACCGGGACCGGGACGGTGGCGCTGATCGTTGCGCAGAGGCTGGAGGAACTCGGGTGTCCGGACTTCATGATAGAAGGAATCGATATAGATCCGGCGGCTGCGTCAGAAGCCTCTTTCAATTTCTCCCGTTCCCCATGGAAGGAGAATCTCGGGTCGACCTGCGTTTCCCTTTCCGGCTATGTCCCCGGGACTCCGGTTGATTTGATAGTTTCTAATCCTCCATACTTCGATTCTTCCCTTCCCAATCCCGACGGCCGTGACTCGATGGCCCGCCATGAAGGCGACCTGTCATGCTTCACCCTGATAGATTTCGCAGCCGGGAACCTGGCTCCGGCAGGGACATTGACCGTGATTTTCCCTGCCTTAAGGGAAAATGAAGTAACCAGATACGCCCGCGGGAAGGGTTTCCGGGTCCGCAGGCTCCTGAGGATCAGGACAACAGGCACTAAACCTCCTTCCCGGGTCATCGCCACCTTCGGCCAGGGCGGGCCTTCCGAAACCATCCAGGAGGAACTCGTTTTGACGCAAAAAGGGAAACGTACCCAGGAGTACGCTTCCCTTGTGAATGATTTCTATCTGTAGGCTTTACTTAGTCGTCTTGTTATCCTGACCGCTGTCCCTGGATGGGCGGGCGGACCTGTTTCCGGACCTTCCCCCAGGACGGGTCGTGCCCTTTCCGGGAATGGATTGAGCGTCTCCCGGCCTGTTAAGCCTGTGAATCTGCTGCCTGCGGAACTGCTCTTCTCCGAGATAGAGTTTCGCAACTTTGGCGGCGGGAAGGACCTTCAGGTATTCATCAATGTAAGAGTTGTCTACGGCCTCGTTTTTCTTCTTGGCTTCGGAATACTTGAACAGGAGGCCCTTGATTTCAGCCTCACTTTTCCCCTCCTTGACGGCGTCCTGGAGGGCCTTGTAGCTGGAAATTATCTCTTTGAAGGATTCTCTCTTCTCCTTTTCGGCCCTGTTGTAAACGGGCCAGAAAAGCGTGGCTTCCTCGGAGGTGAGGTCCATGCGGTCGGTGAGGAAGGCGATCTTTTGCGCCTTCATCTTTTCCTGCCAGTCGTTCCTGGCGTTGCCGTCCTGGGCCAGGGCCGTCCCGGCGGCAAGGGCGATGGTTGCGGCAATCGCAAATAAGATCTTCGTTTTCATTTCATTCAGTTTCATTGGTTACCGGCGTAGGCTATCAACTCGGCGGAAGTCCCGCTGGAAATCAGGTAATCGATAATGTCATCATCGGAAACCTCGTAGGACTCGTCCACGTTGGAGGGGGCGCCGAGTATGAGATACGGGTCCGTTTCGGGAATCAGGTCGGAATACATTACCTGTTCGTAGATGTACTCTCCGGCTTCGGATCGGGCCGTATTCCTGTCCAAAAAGATTGAACCGACGGCCAGGAGCACGGCAAGACATGCGGCCACGGCGGCGTACGGACGGATCCTGGTCCAAAGGATTGTCCGGGACCCACCCGCTTCGGGATGTTCGGCCGGAATCCTTTCCAGACGGGCCTTCAGGCCTTCGAAGTACCCGTCGGGTACATTGTATATGGTGCTGTTCTTGCTGCTCATGACACTAGTTAGACAAGTATAAATACAAAAGGTTAAAAATCACCCAGGGAGTTGCCTACGGCCTCCTTGATTTTCTTGTATGCAAAGTGGTATGACGCCTTCAGCGAACCGACCGACGTCTTCAGGATCTTGGAGATGTCTTCATAAGGCATTTCCTCATAATACCTCATCTGGAATACCAGCCTCTGTTTTTTCGGCAGGGACGCCATGGCCTTGGCGAGTTCCCTTTCCACAGCCGTGCCGTTGAACCAGGGATCGCCGTCAATTTTCCCCTCCATTTCCGGGGTCAGCCCCTCGGTGGACCGCCTGTTGCTGCGGCTGAGGAAATTGAGGGTTTCGTTGGTGGCAATCCTCCAGATCCAGGTATAAAGATTGGAGTCCCCCCTGAAACCAGGAAGGGCTCCCCATATCTTGACGAAAATATCTTGAAGGAGATCGTCTGTATCCTCGTGGGAGTTGGTCAAGGCGCGGACGTGCCAGTAAAGCTTCTCGCTGTATTGTTGTACAATAGCATTGAAAGCTTCTTCCCGTCGGCCACTGCGCCAGGTTAAGAGTATCTCCTTGTCATCCAAATATTTATTTTCTGGAAATAACGGTTCTTGCGGCTTCGGCGATGTGCGGGGCGTCCAGTCCGTAAGCAGCCATCAGTTCGGCGGGGCTTCCGCTCTGTCCGAATTTGTCTGCACCGTTGACGAACTCTATCGGGGTCGGGAAGCGCTTGGCAAGGACTCCGGCGATGAGCTCGCCAAGACCTCCGGCGGAGTTGTGTTCTTCAGCGACGACCACAGCCTTCGTCTTGATGGCGGAGGCGACGACGGCCTTCTCGTCAAGGGGCTTGATGGTAGCGATGTTGATAACCTCGGCGCAGATGCCTTCGGCTTCCAGGGCTTCCGCTGCGAGCAGCGACTCCCACACCGTGTGTCCCGTAGCGAAGATGGTCACGTCCTTTCCTTCGTTGAGGACATAGGCCTTCCCGATTTCGAAGGGCTCGTTTTCGGGCGTGAAATTAGGTACCGAAGGCCTTCCGAAACGCAGGTAGACAGGGCCGTCCATCTTGGCTGCGGCTATCGTGGCGTTCTTTGTCTGATTGAAATCGCAGGGATTGATGACCACCATTCCGGGGAGGGCCCTCATAAGGGCTATGTCTTCCATTGTCTGGTGGGTGGCTCCGTCTTCTCCGAGGGTGATTCCTGCATGGGAGGAAGCTATTTTCACGTTGGTATGGCCATAGGCCACTTCCTGGCGGATCTGGTCATACACCCTTCCGGTGACGAACTCGGCGAAGGAGCCGATGAAAGGGACCTTTCCGGTGAGAGCAAGTCCGGAGGCTACGCCTACCATGTTGGCTTCGGCGATGCCGCACTGTATGAACCTGTCGGGAAATGCCGCTGCGAAGTCTCCCATCTTGAGGGAGCCTTTGAGGTCCGCCGTAAGGGCGAGTACGCGGTCGTCCGCCTTGCCGGCTTCAAGAAGTCCTGCGCCAAAACCGCTGCGGGTATCTTTCTTTCCTGTATCAATGTATTTTTTCATGTCTATTTCCTCCTGATTAATAGTCTCCAAGGGTCTCTTCAAGCTGTTTGAGGGCATTCTCGCACTCTTCGGTGCTGGGGGCCTTGCCATGCCATTTGTGCGTTCCCGCCATGAAATCCACCCCGTGTCCCATGTCGGTCTTGAAAAGGATCATCGTAGGCCTGCCTGTCCCCTTGTTGGACTTGGCATCGGCGAAGGCCTTGAGAATCTGGTCCATGTCATGCCCGTCGGCAACTATCACGTTCCAGCCGAAGGTCTTCCATTTGGCTTCGAGGTCTCCGGGGCCGGCTACGCTTTCGACGGTACCGTCAATCTGCTGGCCGTTCCAGTCGGTCATCGCGATGAGGTTGTCCACTCCGTGATGGGGAGCGAACATGGCAGCTTCCCAGATCTGTCCCTCTTCAGTCTCTCCGTCTCCGCAGAGGACATACACGAAATTGTCCTCCTTGTCCATTTTCTTTGCGAGCGCTGCGCCGACAGCCACGGACAAGCCCTGGCCGAGGGATCCCGCTGCCTGGAAGACTCCCGGCAGCCCCCTCTCGATGGAGGGATGGCCCTGGAGGCGGGAACCGAATTTGCGGAGGGTTCCGAGTTCCTCCTTAGGGAAGTATCCCGCACGTGCGAGCACCGAATAGAGGACGGGGGCGAGATGCCCGGCGGAAAGGATGAATATGTCCTGTCCCTTGCCGCTGCGGGTCCATGTCTCGGGGTTCTGGTTCATTACACTGAAATAAAGGGCGGTCATGATGTCCGTCGAGGACATTGAACCTCCCGGATGGCCGGATTTCGCTGCCGTGACCATTCGGATGATGTCTCTCCTGACTTGGGAGGCAATCTTCTTCAAATTCTCTGTGTCAGCCATTTTTGATCAGGTATTTTAAGTTTGGTTGTAGTCCGTAAAAATACTAAGAATCGCCGTAATTTCAAAGGCGAGCCTGGATAGCTCTATTCGGAATAAAGGGTTATTATATTGAGAATCACCTCGGAAGCCTTTTCAATACTTTCCAGCGGAACATATTCCATCTTGCCATGGAAGTTCAGTCCACCGGCGAAAATGTTCGGGCAGGGCAGTCCTTTAAAGCTCAGGTTGGCTCCGTCCGTCCCTCCGCGTATGGGCTGTATCTTCGGTTTGATTCCTGCCATTTCCATGGCCTTCATGGCCTTTTCCACCACATGCATATGGGGCTCCACCTGGCTTTTCATGTTATAATACTGGTCTGAAACCTTTGCCGTGGCCGTTCCTTGTCCGTATTTTTTGTTGATGAATTCCACGCATTCGGCGAAAAACGCTTTTTTCTGTTCGAACTTTTCCCTGTCGTGGTCACGGATGATATAGACGAAGTCGGTCTCTTCCACGCTTCCCTTGAAAGAAATGATGTGGTTGAAACCTTCATAGTTCTCAGTGTATTCGGGCCTCTGCTCGACGGGGAGCAGGGAATTCAATTCCATGGCTATGAGGATGGCGTTCTTCATCTTGCCCTTGGCGCTGCCCGGATGGACGTTGCGGCCCTGTATGTGGATACGGGCCGAAGCAGCGTTGAAGTTCTCATATTCGAGTTCCCCGACTTCGCCTCCGTCCATCGTGTAGGCGAAATCCGCCCCGAATCTTTTAACGTCGAATTTCACCACGCCACGGCCGATTTCCTCGTCGGGAGTGAATCCGATTTTCACCGGTCCGTGTCTGAATTCAGGATGCGACATCATATACTGGACCGCATCCATGATTTCCGCAACACCGGCCTTGTCGTCGGCGCCCAGGAGTGTGGTTCCGTCGGTGGTGATGAGGGTCTGCCCCTTGTATTTGTGCATTTCGGGAAATTCAGAAGGCTTCAGCGCAAGGCCGGGGACTCCTTTCAGGGGGATTTCTCCTCCATCATAATCCTTTATTATCTGGGGTTTGACGTTGGCGCCGGAAGCGTCCGGGGCAGTATCGACGTGGGCGATGAATCCCACTGCGGGGACCTCCTTTCCGATATTCGAAGGAATGCTGCCCATCACGTAACCATATTCATCCAAGGTGGCTTCCACCCCCATTTCCTGGAGTTCCCTGCACAGCATATGCAGCAGGTCCAGCTCCTTCGCCGCCGAAGGCTGGCTTTCACTTTCCTCTTTCGACTGCGTGTCCACCGACACATACCTCAAAAAACGGTCTAGTATCTTTTCCATATAATTAATATTTATTCCAAAGCTTCTTTACTGTTTCTTCCCCGTTGTGCCCGGTCGGACAAGCCGGACTGGCGGTGTTCAGGCGGTAGGTCGATTCCCTTCCGTCCACGGTCCCCCTGGCTCCGGGCATCTGGATGAATCCGACAGGATCGTTTTCCCTGAGATATTCAACGGCATACTTGAAAAACCAGTTCTGATAGGCTTCGTCACAGAGACTTATCCAGGATATTTCGTCATACCCCCATACTGAATGGTGATTGTGGTCTGCCTTGCCCGGGTTGGGGTTGTGTCCCCAGTTGTCGAATTCGAGGATATACGGGAGACGGTCGCAGTACCATCCGGAAGGAGTGATGCCCGGCAGCGTCCTTCCGATGATGCTATCCAGATAGCCGGCCTGGAGGGTGGCTTTGAGCGGTTCGTCCAACACTTCGCGAAGGCGGAGGGGGAAGGACGTGAAGTCAAGAAGGTGATGGCCGTCCACTACCGCACCGCCCCTCGTGCTGTGCGCGTCGAACAGGATGGTGCCTCTGCGGGAGAGGGCCTTAGCCTTTTCTCGAAGCATCGCCTGGACCTTGCGGAAACAGGCATACGTGTCTCGTTCGTTGAAGCAGATCAGGTCTATCTGGCCGCAATGGAAGGCTTCTATTCCTATTTCCAGGTATTTTACACCCATGAAATAGAACCACATCTGGCTCTCGGTCTTGGTCATGTCCGGCACACCTGTATCCTTTCCCCACAGATCCTTGAAACGGGGGTCGGAGGTGACGCACATGTCATCGAAACGGAAATTCCTCTTTTCAGGCTCGAGACCGAAGGCGGTGAACACCCATTCGGGAATGGGCACCTGTTCGATGTGCTCTTTGTAAATCGCCTCGAACAGGGCGGCCTGGAAGATTGCATCTGGATCCTTGGCGTGATAGGCCTCGATCTTCGCCTTCGCGTTTTTGAGCCAGTCCGGGTTGTTGAACAATTCGGCCCTCATCCAAACAGAGATGGAGCGGCCGATGAATTTAGCGCCGATGTTGAGGAGCATGCGGGCGTCGTCTTCGGTGCCGTAATAGGAGTCTGCGGGGAGCCCTTCGGAAAACAGGTACCCGGACTGGGTCACCGCCCTTGAAAGGTAATTGTCAAGTACTTCCCGGCTTATCGTCCCGCCCGAGAACTCATAGTTCCCGGTGTTGACGAAGCCTTTTTCCTTTTGTCCGCATCCTGCTGCCAGGAGGACCGCCGCCACGAGCAGGATTCGGTTAAGCATCTTTTTTCGCTTTCATTGATGATTTGATGACATACCATATCAGGAAGGCGTAGGGGATCAGGGCAAGAGTCTCACCGTAGATGGAATTCCAGGATGAGAGGAACCAGTCTGCGCCTGCGAATCTGAGGATCGCGCTCACTACGCCCATCAAGGCTCCGCCTGCGATGAATCCGGAGGCGATGAGGGTACCTTTCTCCGATCTCGCATCATTCACGGACTTGTCTTTCGAGCGTGTGCCTACATACCAGGCCACGGCCCCACCTACCAGCAGGGGAAGGTTCAGGTCGATTGGAATGAACATTCCGAGGGCGAAGGGCAGGGCGGGAATCTTGAGTACGGTGAGCAGTATGGCGATAGTGGCGCCTATGCCGTAAAGCAGCCAGGGAGCCCCGCCTCCGTTCATCATGGGCTGGATGACCGCTGCCATTGCATTTGCCTGCGGGGCCACCAGTGCATTGTCCCCGGTGAAACCGTATGTTTTGTTGAGGACCAGCATGACCCCGCATACGGTCGCTGCGGCAACCAGTGTCCCGATGAATTTCCACTTTTCCTGCTTCTTGGGTGTCGATCCTATCCAATAACCTATTTTCAGGTCGGTTACGAAGGAACCGGCCATGGACAGGGCTGTGCAGACCACACCGCCGATGATAAGGGCGGCGGCCATTCCCGTATTACCTTTGAGGCCGACGGCGACCAGCACCAGCGAGGCTATGATGAGGGTCATGAGTGTCATTCCGCTCACCGGGTTGCTGCCGACGATGGCTATGGCGTTTGCAGCCACCGTGGTGAACAGGAAGGAGATGATTCCTACGATCAGGACTCCGATCAGGGCTTGCCATACATTGTTGACCACTCCGCCGAGGGCGAAGAATGCGAATATCGCGAGGAGGGCGACGATGATTCCGAACACTACGTTTTTCATGGGGATGTCCTCCTGGGTGCGGTCTGTTTCCCTGGCGGCTGCCTGGCCCTTCCTGGAAAACTCTCCAGCAGCCAGTCCGACAGCTGATTTTATTACCCCGAAGGACTTTATTATGCCGATGATGCCCGCTGTGGCGATACCTCCGATGCCTATATGCCTGGCATATTCGCGGAAGAGCTGGTCGGCTCCCATGTCACGTATGGCCGTCGTGATGCCCGTGTTCATCAGATCGATCACCTGGCCGCCCCAGATGAGGTTCATCAGCGGAATGATGACAAGCCACACCAGGAGGCTGCCGCAGGTTATGATGAATGAATACTTGAGAGCTATAATATATCCCAGGCCGAATACGGCTGCGCCGGTGTTGAGCTTCAGGACGACTTTCGCTTTTTCGGCAAGGGTGTGGCCGAAGGTGAAGATGGAGGTGGTGACGGTTTCGCTCCAGGCGCCGAAGGTGGAAACAACGAAGTCATACAGGCCACCGATCAGCCCGCTTACCAGGAGGGTCTTGGCTCCGGCTCCGCCGCTCTCTCCGCTGACGAGTACCTGGGTGGTGGCGGTAGCCTCCGGGAAGGGATACTTCCCATGCATTTCCTTCACGAAATATTTCCGGAAGGGGATAAGGAAAAGGATGCCCAGTATGCCGCCAAGGAGGGATGAGAGGAACATTTGCCAGAAGTCCACTTCCACACCTAATATATATATGGCCGGGAGCGTGAAGATGGCTCCGGCCACTACTGCTCCTGA
>Ga0256404_1004106_pt1 | contig 28084 bp, 27 predicted proteins | sample RumenRJG_01DNA_FD_185990 | JGI IMG/M metagenome (GOLD analysis project Ga0256404, IMG submission 185990) | Bovine rumen microbial communities from Lethbridge, Alberta, Canada - RJG_01 | ecosystem: Host-associated > Mammals > Digestive system > Stomach > Rumen | place: Canada: Alberta | collected...
CACGTCGTGGCGCACCCGCTGCTCGTGCCGCCGGGCGTTTTCATAGTCGATGTCCTCGATATGGGCCTTCAGCTCGTCCACCTGCGCCTGCGTCACCGGCAGGCCCAGCTCCATCTCGCTCTCCGCCAGCGCCACCCACAGCTTCCGCCACGTGGTGAACTTCTTGTCGGGAGAAAAGATGTACTGCATCTCCGGCGAGGCATACCGGCTGTTCAGGGGCGTTTCGTAGGTAGATTTGTTCATAAAAAACCTCCGGTTTTTTCAATTAGGAATTGGGAATTAGGAATTATAAATAGTCGCTGCCGCGCGGCTATTCGCTGTCTTTGGTCGTCTTGGTGATACTTGAAAGGATGCTCCTGAGTTCAGAACAATCCCTGTAGATGCTTTGAAATTGGGATTGATTGAGATAATCCGTCCTATAAAGCAGCTCGATCCAGTACAGGGTTTCCGAACACTCCTTAAACGCGACATACATTTTGTACAAGAAGTCATTGCGACTGAAGGCATAAATCGCTTCGCTCACATTAGCTCCAATCGAGGTCCCACTGCGAAGCAATTGCCTGGAAAGCACATATTCCTTCTTCTCATCTCTTAGAAACTGATTTAGTCTGACAATCCGAATCGCAAACTTCATGGATTTGTCCCGAATCACATTATCATCCATAACCAATCCCCTCAATATTCCACGCGGCAGCGACTATTTATAATTCCTAATTCCCAATTCCTAATTCCTAATTCCAGCTTAATTCCTGATGATCAGCGCTTCGCGCTCCGCGCCCACCGACACGTACTTGATCGGGCAGCCGACGCGCTCCTCGATGAACAGCACGTAGTCCCGGGCCTCCCTGGGCAGATCCTCCCATTTGCGGGCCTTGGAGATGTCGCACTTCCAGCCGGGGAGGGTCTGGTAGACGGGCTTGCAGTCGTAGAGGTCGGGGGTATAGGGGAAGCGGTCGATCGTCTCGCCGTTGAGCTCGTAGCCCACGCAGACGGGGATCTCATCGAGATAGGACAGCACGTCCATCTTGGTCAGCGCCAGCGCCGTCGCGCCCTGGAGCCGGGTGCCGTAGCGGGTGGCGGGGATGTCGAACCAGGCCACGCGGCGGGGACGCCCGGTGGCCGCGCCGTACTCCGCGCCGGCCTCTCGGAGGTCGTGGGCGGCGTCGCCGTCCAGCTCGCCCACGAAGGGGCCCTCGCCCACGCAGGTGGAATAGGCCTTGGTCACGCCCACCACCGCGTCCACCTTGATCCACGGCATGCCGCAGCCCACGGGGGCCTCCGCCGCCAGCGGGGACGAGGAGGAGGTGAAGGGATAGATGCCGTACTGGATGTCCCGCAGCGCGCCCAGCTGGGCCTCGAACATCACGCTCTTGCCCGCCTTCACCGCGCCGTCCAGCAGCTCTGCGGCGTCGCACAGGAAGGGGATCAGCCGGTCGCCCCAGGTGTGGATCCACTCCAGGGTCTCGTCATAGTCGATGGGTTCCTGGCCGTAGCCCTGCACGATGGTGTCGTTCTTCCAGTCCACCAGCCGCTTCAGGTGCCGCTCCAGCGTGGCGGGGTGCTTGAGATCGCCCATCTGGATGGCCTTTTTCATGTACTTGTCGCCGTAGATGGGGCTGATGCCGCGCAGCGTGGAGCCGAAGTGGTCCTTGCCCAGCCGCTGCTCCTCCCACTTGTCCTGGTTGGGATGGATGGGCAGCACCATCATGGCCCGGTCCGAAATCTTCAGATTGTCCGGGGTCACGGTCACGCCCTTGGCGCGCAGCCGGTCCATCTCCTCGTTGATGTGCTTCAGGTCGATGACCACCCCCGCGCCCAGCAGATTGATGGTCTCCTTATGGAAGATGCCCGAGGGCATCAGGTTCAGCGCGAACTTGCCGTATTCGTTGATGACGGTGTGCCCCGCGTTGTTGCCGCCCTGGTAGCGCACCACCACGTCAAACTGGTCCGCAAACCAGTCCACCATGCGTCCCTTGCCCTCGTCGCCCCAGTTGATGCCCACGATTGCCGTATTCGCCATGTCTGTTCACCTCAAAATCGAACGTTAATTGCTATTTTCCCATAAAATGTTCGGAAATAAATCCCGCGTTCCGGGTGATATTGCCATTATAGCATCAAACGAGCCGTTTTACCAGTGTAAAAAGGTAAACGTTGAAGAATTGAGGGGAGAGTTCCCCCTCCCTCCTTTACAATAGAAGTTTACTTGCCAAACCGGGCCGGGAAGGGTATAATAGCAGATATGAAATGAGTATCTGTGGAAAGGAATGAGATCCCATGATCGATATCAACCTTCTGCGCACGAACCCCGACCTGGTGCGTGAGAACATCCGTAAGAAGTTCCAGGACGCGAAGCTGCCGCTGGTGGACGAGGTGCTGGACTTTGACAAAAAGAACCGCGAGGCCATCCAGCGGGCGGACTATCTGCGTTCCCAGCGCAACAAGATCAGCAAGCAGATCGGCATGCTGATGGGCCAGGGCAAGAAGGACGAGGCCGAGGCCGCGAAGCAGCAGGTCAAAGACATGCAGGACGAGCTTCAGGACATTGAGCAGAAGGAGGAGCTGTACGCCGAGGAGATCCGCAAGCGCATGCTGGTGATCCCGAACATCATCGACGCCTCCGTGCCCATCGGCAAGGACGACAGCCAGAACGTGGAGAACGAGCGCTTTGGCGAGCCCGTGGTGCCCGAGTGGGAGGTCCCCTATCACGTGGACATCATGGAGCGCTTAAACGGCATCGATCTGGACGCCGCCCGCCGCACCTCCGGCAACGGCTTCTATTACCTGAAGGGCGACATCGCGCGGCTGCACTCCGCGATCCTGTCCTACGCCCGGGATTTCATGATCGACCACGGCTTCACTTACTATGTGCCGCCCTTCATGATCCACGGCAACGTGGTTACCGGCGTCATGAGCTTCGCCGAGATGGAGAACATGATGTACAAGATCGAGGGCGAGGATCTGTATCTCATCGGCACCAGCGAGCACTCCATGATCGGCAAGTTCATCGACCAGATGCTGGATGAGTCCGAGCTGCCCCAGACCCTGACCTCCTACTCCCCCTGCTTCCGCAAGGAGGTGGGCGCGCACGGCATCGAGGAGCGCGGCGTCTACCGCATCCATCAGTTCGAAAAGCAGGAGATGGTCGTGGTCTGCAAGCCCGAGGAGAGCATGGACTGGTACAATAAGATGTGGAAGCTGACCGTGGACTTCTTCCGCTCCATGGACATCCCGGTGCGCACCCTGGAGTGCTGCTCCGGCGACCTGGCCGACCTAAAGGTCAAGTCCTGCGACGTGGAGGCCTGGTCCCCCCGCCAGCAGAAGTACTTCGAGGTGGGCTCCTGCTCCAACCTGGGCGACGCCCAGGCCCGCAGGCTCAAGATCCGCGTCAAGGGCGCGGACGGCAAGAAGTACCTGCCCCACACCCTCAACAACACCGTGGTGGCCCCGCCCCGCATGCTCATCGCCTTCCTGGAGAACAACCTCCAGCCCGACGGCTCCATCCGCATCCCCGAGCCCCTTCGGATGTACATGGGCGGAAAGACGGAGATTCGGTGAGATCAGGCAACAGGCATCAGTTCGGAGGGGCGGCATTTCTGCCGCCCCTCCGACTCTTGCCCTATGCCCAATGCCTCCCACAGGAAAAACCACCGCGTCCATATGAACGCGGTGGTTTTTCCTTAAGCCTCCTCAGATCTCCAGATAGGAGTCGGCGTAGAGGTTGTTGTTCTTGATGATGTCGCAGGTCTTGATGGTCTCCATCAGGCGCTGATCGTTGGGGTTGACGATGGCGGAGGTCAGGCCCTGCATCATCGCCATGGCCAGCATGCAGCTGTCGAAGATGGGACGGATGTGCTTGGGCATGCCGTTGGAGTTGTTGGACAGGCCGCCGGTGGAATTCAGGCCCATGTCGGAGAACATCTTGATGGCCTCCAGGACCTCCATCTGCTTGTCCTGCATGCCCTTGACGACCAGGAACAGCGGGTCGAACCACAGATCCTCGGCCTCCATGCCGTGCATCAGGCCCTCTTCGAGCATGCGCTGGCAGTGGGCCATGCGCTCGTCGTTGTCGGAGGCGATGCCGTTGGCGGAGCACAGCGCGATGACGATGGCGTCATTGTTGGCGGCCAGCTCAATGCGGTTGAAGCGGTCGCCCGCGTCTGCGGAGTTCACGATGGGCTTGCCCTTTTCGCGGTTGTACACCTGGATGCCGGCCTCGATGGCCTTCATGTTGGAGGTGTCCAGCGCCAGGGGCACGTTGTCGAAGCGCTCCTGGAGCAGCTTGACCGCCCAGGTCATGCGCTCCTCGCCGTCGGACTCGGCGGGGCCGATGTTGACGTCGATGTAATTCGCGCCAGCCTTGAGCTGCTGCTCGCAGCGGGTGATGATCGGCTCGGGATCGCGCTCTTCAAAAGCCCTGCGGATGGCGGGAGCGGTGACGGAGATGCGCTCGCCGATGGTGATGAACTTTGCCATAGATATCATCCTCCTATTTTTAGGGAGTAGGCAGTAGGGAGTAGGGAGTAGGGTCAGCGTCCGCGGGAATCAGGATGTCCGCGTTCTCCCCCATGCCTCTCCTTATTGACTGAGTTTGGTAATCATAACATTCAGTATCTTGGCGACTTCAGTACCCAGTTGTATGGCGCGCTCAATGTCAGACTCGGCGATATAACCGAGTCTGACACAAAGCAGCAGCTGCGTTTCCAATTCATAGCGGGATCCGCGGGCGATAGACAGGAAGCGGACATAATCGCGGGTCGAATTGCGGCCATAGCCCTCCGCAATATTCGAGGGGACGGAGATGGCGGAGCGCCGAATCTGATCGCCAAGGGCATACATTTCTTCCTTCGGAAGTCTTCCGGTTAGCGCGTAAGCCTCACAGGCCAGCTCCATGGCGCGCTGCCACACCAGAAGCTCCTTGTAGTTCCGAACGGATTTATCGCCCTGCTGCAGATCCATGCTCTGAAATCTCCCGCGACCTTCCCTACTCCCTACTGCCTACTCCCTACCCCCTGAGTCATCAAGCGCTGAAATCTTTGATGAACTTGACTAGCTGCACGGCCTCCATGGGGCCGACCACGACGTTCCAGCCGGGGAGCTTGGCTTCGATCTCACCCTTCATGACGGCGACCTTGCCGGGGATGATGAGGGTGCGAGACTTGATCTTGTTCTCGATATCGGCCTCGTCGAAGAACTTCTTGATGGTGCCCGCGGAGAACTTGCCGGCGGCCCAGGCGGTCAGCACGGACATGCCGCTGGCGTCGGTGATCAGCAGATTGACGGGGCACTTGGACCGCTCGTACTCGCCGGAGACCAGGAAGTAGGTCAGGGCGAAGTCCACGGTCAGGGAGCAGACGGAGTTCTCGTCCGCGCCGTTGAGGGCGTAGATGCCGGGCTCGACCTTCATGGGCTTCTGCGGGTCGGTGAAGATGTTCTGCCGCAGGCCGTACAGCGCCAGCGCCTCGGCGTAGGTCATCTTCTCCATGACGATGATGGAGCCGTAGCGCAGGGTGAAGGCGGAGGCCAGGGCGGTCTGCATGTGCACGTCGCCGCCGGCGATCTTGGCCAGGTTGACGATGGAGGGATAGCCCAGGGTGCGGTCCTGATCCTTCAGGTTGCCGCGGCGCACGAGGACGGCGTTGGCGAAGGTGGCCTTGGCGTCCGCGCCGGTGCAGTCGACGATCAGGTTCTTGTTGCCCTTGCCCTCCAGGGCCTTGATGTTGTCATAGATCTCGGAGATGTCCGCGCCGCCCACGCCCAGGGTAACGCCCGCGGCCTTGGCGACCTCGTTCATGGCGTCCAGGTTGTCCTTGTTCGCGCCGTTGAGGATGGGCTTCTGGGCCTTGCAGACATCCAGAGCGGCCTTGGCGACCTCGGCGTCGGTGCAGTTGAGGATCAGCGCGCGGTCGGCGACCATGGCCTTGTTGACCAGGGCGACGTACTTGTCCGCGCCGTTGTCGGCGTAGTTCAGGAACAGGAACTCCACGTACTCGCGCTCGCCGATGCGCTCGTAATCGACCTTCTTGACCTCGGCGATCTTCTCGTCGATCTCGGCCTCGTCCATGCAGGAGCAGAGGTTCACGGCGTACAGGTTGCGGTTGACCAGGGTCTTCTCATGACGGAAGAGCACGGTCTCGCCGCCCAGCTTGTGTTCGTTGGAGCCGGCGCCGACGGTGATGGTCTTCATCAGGGGCGCGGTGGCCTCGGACAGGGTGTCCAGCGCGTCCTGGGACATATAGGGACATTTGGAGATCGGCACGGAGCCCTGGGCGACCTTCATGGCGAACGCCATACAGGTGGGGCTGCCGCACTCCTTGCAGTTCTTTTTGGGGGTCAGCTTAAAGATGTCAAGACCTTTCAGTGCCATGGTATTATATCCTCCCTTCCCTGCTTACATCAGGCTGTCGATGAACTTGGAAATGGTCGCGACAGCCGCAGGGTGCCTCATGATGACCATATCGGAGCCGCCGACCAGACAGGCGGAGGCGGTGCAGACTTCCATTTCGATGGCGCGCTCGTCCAGGGGGCCCCACTCGGGAGACTCCTCCTCGGGGCTCATGGACTCCTTGACGCCCCAGGTCTCGGTGGAGATGGGGGTCACGATGGGCATCTGGAGCTGCTTGTCATTCTGGGCCAGGGCGGCGGCCTTCACGCGGTCCAGCGTGGAGGACAGGTATTCAAAGCCATAGCCGGCGGCGGAGGAGCCCACGTTCATGCACACGGAGGCATCCGGCACGCCCAGCTGGGACAGAAGCACGTTCAACTGCTTGGCCAGGTTGATGTCCACGGCGGATTCCGCGCCGACCTTCTGATTGTAGGCCAGACCGGCGGAAGCGCCGACGTTCTTGTAGTTTTCCTCGCGGGCGGAGAGCACCAGGATGTTCTTGCCCTGCAGCGCGTCGGAGACGGCGTTGAAGATCTGGGCATCCTTCTCGATGTTCTTGCAGCCCATGACGATGATGGGCATTTCGACCGCGTCGGCCACGGCCTTGGCCAGGGCCACGCAGTCCTCCACGGAGGTGTTTTCGCCGTTGGGATCGGCGGACTCGAAGTGCAGGCAGATGGCGGAGGCGCCTTCCATGGACTGCGCCTTCACGGCCATGTCCACGACGGTCTCGCAGCCCGCGTAGAACTCCCGGATGCCGGGAGAGACGATGCCCTCAAGGCCCTTGTCGCGGATCTCAACGGCGATCTTGGGCTTGTTGGCGATGGGTGCGTCGAAGGTGTAGAAGGGCAGAACATTCTCGCCGCCGATCACGATGCTCTTGTCCCCTGTGCCGAGGGTGACGGCATTGATCTTGGCGTTGAACGCCTGCTTTTTCGGAGTGAAAGCCATGTTATATTCCCCCTGTTAGTGTGTCGCGCCGGGTCCTTACAGGCCCAGCTGTGCCATGATTGTGTTGAGAGCCGACTTGACCGGGGCGGACTCCGGTACCTTGGAGCTGGGCTTGCCGTCGCAATCGTACTCGTAGACGAGCTCGTCGTGCGGCAGCACCCCCGCCAGGTCGAGGCCGTGCTTCTCAATCTCTTCCTTAACCCCGTCGCTCAGTTTGCCGTCTGGCGCGCGGTTAACGATCAGCTTCATTTGGCCGGGCTTCAGCTCCAGCTCCCCCACCATTTCGGCGATGCGGGCCGCGGCCTGTATGCCGCGGCGGGAGCAGTCCGACACCAGCAGCAGCGTGTCCACATGGGGCAGTGTGCCGCGGGCGACGTGTTCCAGACCGGCCTCGTTGTCGATCACCATATACCCGTACTGGCCATAGTATTTGTCCACCTGGGCCTTCAATACGCCGTTGACGTAGCAATAGCAGCCCTTGCCCTGGGTGCGGCCCATGACCAGCATGTCGTAGTCGTCCTCCTCGATCAGGGCCGTGGAGAACTTGTATTCGGCGTACTCCTGCTTGGTCATGCCCGAGGGGATGGGCGACACGGGCAGCAGCTCCGCCCGGGCCATCTCCTCGCGGATGTCGCCCAGCGTGGTCTCCACCTCCACCCCCAGCACCTCGTTGAGGTTGGAGTTGGCGTCGGCGTCCACCACCAGCAGCGGGCCCTTGCCCTTGTTTACCAGGTATTCGATGATCATGCCGCAGGTGGTCGTCTTGCCGACGCCGCCCTTGCCAGCTACAGCGATGACATGTGTTGACATAATGCCTTCCTTAGATCAGGTCGACGATCCCGGATTCCTTCACCAGACGGGTGACGTCCTCCCACTTGTTAAGCGCGTAGAGGTGGATGCCGTCGATGCCGGCCACGCGGTACTCGTCGATGAGCTTGATGGTGTACTCCATGCCGGCCTCCTTAAAGGCGGCCTTCTTGGCGGCGATGGATTCCTCGGACTCATTGGGCGCGAAGGGATTGGGGAAGATCCAGTGCTTGGAGATGATCTCCGCCAGCGCCCTGGGCATGACGCAGCCGTTGCGGGACAGCGCCATGTTGATGGTGGCGGCAGCGTCCAGCACGGGCATGATGCCCACGTCCACGGGCAGCCAGATGCCCGCCGCGCGGATGGCGTCCATCCACCAGCGGAACTGGTCCATGTCCCAGCACAGCTGGGTCATGATGTAGTTGGCGCCCTCGTCCTGCTTCTGCTTCAAAAAGGAGATGTCCGCCTCGATGGAGCGGCAGGCGATGTGGCCCTCGGGAGAGCCCGCCACCGCGATGGTGAACTGATCGCCGAACGCCTTGCGCACGAACTTCACCAGCTCGGTCGCGTAGTGCAGATCGCCGCCGGTACCGGTCCAGCCGAAGGGGATGTCGCCGCGCAGGGCCAGCATGTGGTCGATGCCGTGGTCCAGGTACTTCTGGAGCTGCTCCTTGATGCCCTCCTTGGTGTTGGCCACGCAGGTGAAGTGGGTCACGGGGATGGCCACGCCGTCCTGCTTGATCTTGTCCAGCACCTCGAGGTTCTTGCCCACATTGGTGCCGCCCGCGCCGTAGGTGCAGGAGATGTAGTCGGGCTTCAGATCATATAAATGCTCGAGCACGCCGCCTTTGCCGCACAGCTTTTCCATGCCGGCGTCGGTCTTGGGCGGGAATACCTCAAAGGAAAAAGCCATGCGATCCTTCAGGATCTCAGCTACGTTCATGTTCGTTCAACCTCTCACATTCTTATTGACAGCCGCGCCCGGTCAGTCCGGACACACCTGTACACACTAACGTAATATATCATAGCACATCCGCGGTTTTTAGGCAAGCAAATCGGCTAAAAATCGTCACAAAATAACAAAAGGGAACAGGCAACAGGCATCAGGCAACAGGCATCAGGCAACAGGCATCAGGCAAAAGGCATCAGGCAACAGTCGGGATGGCGGCGCAGGCCATGACTTCTGTCACAGCCTGCGCGTCCGCCAATGAGACAGTTCAAGCCTCCGCCGCAACCCCTATTGCCTAATGCCTCGTCATTCCTCCTGCTTGGTCCCTCTTCTTCGCTCCTCGCCCATGCGGCGGAGGGCGTCGAGGTGGTATTGGGCGTCCTCGGCGTTGCGGCGGATGGCCTCGGTGTCCTCGATGAGCTGGCCGAAGCCGTAGGTCATGATGGCCGTGACCCAGGACGCCAGCGCGCCCAGTGCCCCCGCCAGCAGCCCGTAGATGAACACCGTGAAGCCGCCGCCCCGGCCGGACAGCCCGCCCCCGGTGATCCAAACGCCGATCATGCCGATCACGGAAATCACCAGCCCCACCAGCAGAATCAGCTTCGCCAGCCCTCTGAGCTTGCCGCCGATATTGTCAAACATGGTCGCATCTCCTTTACAATTATTATGCAACCATATTATACGTTTTATTCAATGATTTGTCAATGATTGGTAATATATTTGTATCATATGGACATATTTGTAGGGTAACAGTTGTCGGGAGGCTCGTGCGCCGTGCCTGGGATGGGGGGAAAAAGGGAAAAGGGAACAGGGAAAAGGGAACAGGAATTGCCCGGTCACGGCCAAACGTCAGTTTGACGCCCGTGCAGCAGACCCTCTCATCACGTTATCGCATGGGGCCTCAATGTTTGCCCCGGCGGTACGCGCGGCAGCCGCCATTCCTGTTCCCTGTTCCCTGTTCCCTGTTCCCTCGTTCCCCTGTTCCCTCGTTCCCCTTTTCCCTTTTCCCTGTTCCCTTTTCCCTCTCGAAACCCTATATCCTCGTGAACAAAAACTTCTGCGTCATGCCGCTGCAATCGGCGAAGACGGTGAGGTTGTCCGCGTCCTTGACCTCCACGGTCAGCTCGGCCTTGTCGGCTTTGAGCAGATTCCTGACGTAGGCCACGGGGTCGTCGGTCTCGATCTCCTCAAAGAACACGTCCCGCATCTGGTTCCCGGAGCAGCTGTTCTGGATCTCGCGCACCAGCTCGTATTCAGCCATAAGTACCTCCGTTGTTTAATTGAGAATGGAAAATGGAGAATGGAGGTATCTATTCAGTTCTGCCGGGGTAAATTGGGATTTGGCGAGGTGACGGGAGACCTCATCCGTCAGCCCTTCGGGCTGCCACCTTCCCCAGAGGGGAAGGCTTTTGGACTTTCGTCAGCCGGTATTCAGCCTTCCCCTTTGGGGAAGGTGGCCGGAGCGAAGCGGAGGTCGGATGAGGTCCCCGTCATCCCGCCAAATCCCAATTTGCCGAGGAAATGAACAGTTACGAATGGAGAATGGCGGCGGAAATCCTTCGGATTTCTCTGATTCAGAAAGCCTCAATCAAGTAAATCCTCAGGGATCTGTAGCGCCATTTTCCATTCTCCATTCTCAATTCTCCATTATTTTACGACGCCTTCGGGCGCACCACGACGGTGCCGCCGGTGAGATCGGCGGAGGCGACCTCGCCCTCGATGACCTCCTCGCGGCCCATGATGTCGGTGAGGGTCACGAAGCCGTTTTTGCACTCGATGAGCATGACGTTGCGAAGCACCTCGTTCTCCGGGCGCTTCTCCAGCTTATAGACGGTGGAAAGGCACATATAAAAAACCTCCTTTACTGCCGGGGCGCGTCGATGGCGGCCAGCACGGTGGACAGGCGCATATTGCCCTTTTCAAAGTCGGACACGGCCTGCATGACCTGCTCGTAGGCCACGGCGTCGCCCAGATCCTTCAGCCTTCCGGCCAGCTGGGCCAGCTCGGAGGCGTGGGCGGTGTTGTGATTGACCATGTAGCGCATCAGGGCCACGACCTCCTCGCGGGGATCGTGCTCGCACCCGGCGCAGTCCGCGCCGCAGCCCGCCGCCTGACCGGGGCAGCCGTGGGGATGCTCATGGGGATGCTCGTGGTCGTGCGGGTGGGTGTGGGGATGGGCGTGCTCATGGTCGTGGGGATGGGTGTGGGTCACGCCGTCGGCATGGGTATGCTCATGCTCGTGGGTGTGGGTATGCGCGTGCTCGTGCCCGTCGTCGTGGGTGTGGTCGTGGCCGTGCTCGCCGCCATAGGCGTGGGCGTGCTCCGACTCCGCGTCGTGGGTATGGGGGATGTTGTGCGCATGCATATATTCGTGGTCGTGCTCGTGGCTCATTTTCGGTTCATCCTTTCGGTGGGTTTGCTGCCATCATTATACCCCATGCGCCGCGTTTTGTCCAACCCCCGCGGGGGGATACCAACATGAAATTATTTTTAACTTAACCTCGCCCCCGCCAACGGGCATTGCAATGGCGGGTGGGTTCGGGTAAAATGATGTCGAGGTGAAAGCAATGTCTGAAAACCACGATCACGAGCACGATCATGAATATATGCACGCGCACAACATCCCCCACACCCACGGCCCCCACGGCCACACCCACTCCCACGAGCACACCAAGGCGGTGCTGAACCGGCTCTCCCGCGCCATCGGCCACCTCCAGTCCGTGCGCACCATGGTGGAGGAGGGCCGCGACTGCTCCGAGGTGCTCATCCAGATCGCCGCTGTGCGCTCCGCCATCGACAACACCGGCAAGCTCATCCTCCAGGACCACCTCAAGCACTGCATCGTGGACGCCGCCGCCGAGGGCGACCAAAAAGCCATCGACGATCTGTGCCAGGCGATAGACAAGTACATGAAATAATTAGGAATTAGGAATTGGGAATTGGGAATTAGAGTTAGCGGCTGCCGCGCGCACTGTAGGGGCGGCCGCCGCCATATACCGACTCGATATGTGCTATCTGACGGGCGGCGTATCGCCACTTCTGCGTCTCCAGGCCATTTAATTTCCAATTCCAAATTCCCAATTCCCAATTATCAAAAAACCCCTTGCATCCTTCCCTCATTTGCGCTATAATGTCGGCGAACGGAGGTATTGGTGTCTGGCTGGCGGGCAGAGATGCAAGGGTCCGTCAAATCATGCCGACATGTGGGGAAAGTGTATACCAGGTCGTATGAGTAGGAATGGCGCGTCAAGTACCGGCGGATGGGAGGTTGCCGCCGGGCGAAGGAGCGGGAACGCTCCGCGATGCCATTATCGCATCCGCTAACGCGATCGCGTATAGGCCCATTGGGCTCACATTGGGCGCCGTACAAATGTATAGGTCAACCTCCTCCAACAGAATGGAGGCTTTTTTATGCGCAAATATACCACTAAAATGCTGGTCACGCTGGCCCTGTTGGCGGCCATCGGCGTGGTGCTGGCGCGTTTCATCGTTCCCATGCCCAATCCCTACATGCGCTTCTCCATCGAAGCGGTGCCGTTCATCGTGGCGGGCATCCTCTACGGGCCGGTGCCGGGAGCCCTGGTGGGCTTCGTGGCGGACTTCGTGGGCTGCCTGTTCTCGGGCTACGGCTACAATCCGCTGTTCGCCGTGCCGCCGGTGCTCATCGGCCTGTGCGCGGGGCTGTTGCGTCCGCTTCTGTACAAGAAGGTCAGCTACCTGCGCATACTGGCGTGCTTCGCCCCCGCGGTGGTGCTGGGCAGCATCCTGTGGCAGAGCTACTGGCTTTCGGCCATCTACGGCAGCCACTCCTGGCTGTGGTTCCTGGGCACCCGCTCCATACAGTTCGTGATCACCTCGCTGGTGAACGCGGCGGTGATCTTCGGCCTGTTCAAGAGCCGCGTCTTCGATACCCTCCACCTCTGGCCGCCCCAGGGCCTCAAGGCCGAGGCCCCGCGGGCCCATCAAATCGCAAGAGAGCAGTGACATGACATGAATATGCAGGAAGCGCTGAAATACATCCACGGCGTCAGCTGGCTGGGCACCATTCCCGGACTGGAGCGCGAGCTCGAGCTTTTGCACCGCATCGGCGACCCCCACCAGGGCATGAAGTACGTCCACGTGGCCGGCACCAACGGCAAGGGCTCCACCGCCGCGATGCTGCAAAACATCCTCACCCGGGCGGGCTACAGGACCGGCCTGTACACCTCCCCCTACATCATCCGCTTCAACGAGCGCATCCAGGTGGACGGGGAGCAGATCTCCGACGCGGACGTGTGCGCCCTCACCGAGTACATCAAGCCCCACGCCGAGGCCATGGCGGACCATCCCTCGGAGTTCGAGATCGTCACCGCCATCGGCTTTGAGTACTTCAAGCGCCGTCAGTGCGACATCGTGGTGCTCGAGGTAGGCATGGGCGGCGAGTGGGACGCCACCAACGTCATCGAGGACAACGAGGCCGCGGTGATCGTCAACATCGGCCTGGACCACACCGAGGTGCTGGGCGACACCATCGAGAAGATCGCCCTGACCAAGTCCGGGGTCGTGAAGGCCGGGTGCCCCTGCGTGATGTACCATCAGGAGCCGTCGGTGGAGCAGGTGTTCCGGGAGGTCTGCGCTGAGAAGGGTTCCCCCTTCACCGTGGCCGACTTCGACCGCCTGAAGCCCCTGTCCTCCGGGCTGGAGGGCCAGCGCTTCGACTGGGGCGCGCTGAAGGACGTGCATCTGCCCCTGCTGGGCGAGCATCAGCTGAAGAACGCCTGCAACGTGCTCACCGCCGTGGACGTGCTGCGCGCGCGCGGTTGGCGCATCCCCGAGGCCGCCGTGCGGGAGGGACTGTCCACCGTCTGCTGGCCGGGCCGGTTCCAGCTGATGGCCCAAAAGCCGCTGTTCATCATCGACGGCGGCCACAACCCCCAGTGCCTCGAGGCGCTGGAGGACGCCATACGCGACTACCTGCCGGGGCGGAAGCTGGTGTTTTTGAACGGCTGCATGGCCGACAAGGACTACGGCGACATGTTCAACCGCCTGCTCCCCTTCGCCCGGGAGTTCGTCACCGTCACCCCCGCCAACCCCCGCGCCCTGTCCGCCCAGGCCCTGAGCGACTACCTCCGGGACCACCTGAACGCCAAGGCCACCCCCTGCGAGACCGTGGCCCGCGGCGTGGAGACCGCCGTGGAAAAGGCCGGTCCCGACGGCGTGGTCTGCGCCTGCGGCTCGCTCTACATGATCGGCGAGATCGTCGCCGCGCTGAACGCCTTGAAGGACGAGGGAAGACTGGAGTAATTGGGAATTTGGAATTGGGAATTGGGAATTAGGAATTAAAAATAGCCGTTGCCGCGCGCCCTCTCAAAGCGGCACATCGACGCCCGCCCAATGCCGACAAATCGGCACGGCCTGGCGGGCGGCGCATCGCCGCCCCTACAAAACGCGCGGCAGCAGCCATTCCTGTTGCCTGTTGCCTGTTGCCTGTTCCCTCATCACCCCCGTCCCCCTTTTCCCTGTCCCCTTTTCCCTGAACGTCAACGCCCTCCCGACGATAATCGGGAGGGCGTTGACTTTCAAACTACTTCCCCTGCTTCTCCGCCAGCAGCTTCTTGGCGCTGGAGATGCGGACGCAGAGGGTGAAGATGTCCATGGCGCTCTGGAGGTCGGCCAGGCTGGGGAAGGACGGGGCGATGCGGATGTTGGAATCGTTGGGGTCCTTGCCGTAGGGCCAGGTCGCGCCGGCGGGGGTCATGACGACGCCGGCCTTCTTGCAACGGGCGACGATGTCCTTGGCGCAGCCGGGCAGCGAATCGAACATGACGAAGTAGCCGCCCAGGGGCTTGGTCCAGGTGCCCACGTTCAGCTCGCCCAGGTCGCGCTCCAGGGTGTTCTCCACCACCTCGAACTTGGGGCGGATGATGTCGGCATGCTTGCGCATGTGCACCATCATGCCGTGGATGTCCTTGAAGAAGCGGACGTGCCGGAGCTGGTTGACCTTGTCGTGGCCGATGGTCTGGCGGCGCAGCTGGGCCAGCAGGTCCTCCATGTTGTTGGGGCTGGTGGCCAGGGCCGCGATGCCGCTGCCAGGGAAGGTGATCTTGGAGGTGGAGGAGAACTTGTACACCAGATCCGGGTTCCCCGCGCGCTTGCACTCAGCCAGAATCTCGATCAGGTAGTCCTGGGGCTCGTCATAGAGGTGATGGATGCCGTAGGCATTGTCCCAGAAGATCCTGAAATCCCGGGCGGCGGGCTTGAGCCGCGCGAACCGGCGCACCGTCTCATCGGAATAGGAGATGCCCTGGGGATTGGAATACTTGGGCACGCACCAGATGCCCTTGATGGCCTCGTCCTCGGCCACCAGCTTCTCCACCTGGTCCATGTCCGGGCCGGTGGGGGTCATGGGCACGGGGATCATCTCGATGCCGAAGTACTCGGTGATGGCGAAGTGCCGGTCATAGCCGGGCACGGGGCACAGCCACTTCACCGCCGGCAGCCTGCACCAGGGGGTGTTGCCCATGATGCCGTGGGTCCATGCGCGGCTGACGGTGTCGAACATCACGTTCAGCGAGGAGTTGCCGTAGATGATGATGTCCTTGGGGTTGTTCTCCATCATGTCGCCCAGCAGCTCCCGCGCCTCCTCGATGCCGGTGAGCTGGCCGTAGTTGCGACAGTCCGTGCCGTCCTCGCAGGTCAGGTCGGAATTGGAATCCAGCACGTCCATCATCGCCATGGACAGGTCCAGCTGGTCCTGGCAGGGCATGCCGCGGCTCATGTTCAGGTGCATGCCCAGAGCCTGCTTTTTGCGGTATTCGGCCTTCAGCTCCTCCAGCTCCCCGGTGAGCTCCTCGACGGTCAACTCGGTATAGGGCTTTGCGGTCATTGTCTTTCCCCTTTCTGCATCAAAAGCGGCGTATGCCGTCATGCGCGTCGGAAATCTCAGCCTTTTTAAGGTTTTGTAACGCAAAAAATGCATCAACTCTCCGACTAATCCTGCATTTACGTTACCACATCCCATGCAAAAACGCAAGATGCTTTCTGTATATTTTACGAGATAATAGCTTAGAGCGTGCGGCGGGGCGAAGCATATGCCCGACCGGCGGAATGTGTCGGGGTGTATTTGAAGGGCGGCAACCGTCTGACCCGGCCCGGACCATGCCTCCCGTGGTTACCATTCAGCCGATGTGATAAATTGGGATTTGGCGGGGAGAATGAGGAATTAGGAATGAGGAATGAGGAATTAATAGTGGCTGCCGCGCGTTGTAGGAACGGTCAATGGCCGCCCGCCATATATCGAAACAATACGTACTGCCTGACGGGCTGCGCATCGCCGCCCCTGCGCAGCCAAACCATTTATAATTCCTAATTCCTCATTCCTAATTCCTCATTTCTCATTCGCCAAATCCCCATATGAAGGCTGAATGGTAACCCGCCCTTGTCCCGTTCCCGTCAATAATAACTTGAACAGCGTTGACGAAACGCGCGCGGGAGGCTATAATAGAAGAAGTAAATTGGGGGAACGTCGGCAGGCGGTCCCGGCACGGAGGTCATTATGTCCCACATCATCACCAGCGTCGATCCGGGGAGTCCGGCCGCGAGGGCTGGCATCCTGGCGGGGGACCGCCTGCAGCGGATCGACGGGCAGGTGGTGATCGACTTCATCGACTACCAGGCCCTCTGCGCCAGCCGCCGCCTGCGGGTGCGGGTGACGCGGGACGGCCAGCCGCTGGACTTTGCCATCCGCAAGGACGAGTACGCCAGCCTGGGCCTGAACTTCGCCACCCCCATGATGTCCTCCACCCGGCTGTGCTGCAACAAGTGCCTGTTCTGCTTTGTGGACCAGCTGCCGGGGGACGCGCGGGAGACGATGCGGGTCAAGGACGACGACTGGCGCACCAGCCTGATGATGGGCAGCTATGTGACGCTGACGAATGTCTCAGACGTGGAGCTTCGGCGCATCATCGCCCGCCACGCCTCGCCGCTGTATATCTCCGTCCACTGCACCGACCCCGAGCTGCGCGCCCACGTGCTGGGCACGCCCCGCGCGGCGCGGCTGATGGACCAGCTGCGGACCCTGTCCGACGGCGGCATACAGTTCCACTGCCAGTGCGTGCTGTGCCCCGGCATCAACGACGGGCCGGCGCTGGAGCGCACCATCCGGGAGCTCGCGCAGCTCGAGGGGGCGCTGTCGCTGGCGCTGGTGCCGGTGGGCCTGACCGGGCACCGGAAGGGGCTCTACGACCTGCACCCCTACACCCGGGAGGAGGCCCGCGGGGTGGTGGAGATCGCCGAGAAATGGCGGCCCCTGCTGCTCGAGCGCCGCGGCACGCGCTTCGTGTTCCCCTCGGACGAGCTGTATCTCCAGGCAGACTGGCCCATCCCCCCGGACGAGGCCTACGAGGATTACGCCCAGATCGACGACGGCGTGGGCCTGCTGAGGCTGCTGGACACCGAGTACAGCGAGGCTTGGGAGGACGCGGGCGACGCGGTGACCCGTTCCGAAAACTGCGTTCAGCTCGCCATCGCCTGCGGCAGGTCCGCCGAGGCGTTCATCCGGGACATGCTCCGCCGCTATCCCGTGGCCGGGGCCGACATCCGCGTCTACGGCCTGGAGAACACCTGGTTCGGGCCCACCGTCACCGTCTCCGGCCTCATCACCGGCGGCGACCTGATGGGCCAGATGAAGGGCGTTCCCTGCGACGCCGTCATGATCACCGAGGTCATGCTCAAGGAGAACGAAGACAGGTTCCTCGACGACACCACCCTCCCCCAGGTCATCGAAGCCCTCGGCAAGCCCGTCGTCCCCGTGGGACGCCGGGGCGAGGACCTGCTGAATGCGATACTCGAACTCAGGGACGGACTCCCTCCGTCTCGGCTTCGCCGAGCCACCTCCCTCTGAGAGGGAGGCTCTCCGCGGGCACAAGGCTCCCTCTTTGAGGGAGCTGTCACCGAAGGTGACTGAGGGAGTCGTCCCCCTCTCCGATAAATCCCCTGATATTTGGAGGTAAATATATGTCCAAGCCCCTCGTTGCCATCGTCGGACGTCCGAACGTGGGCAAATCCACCTTCTTCAACCAGATGGTGGGCAAGCGCATCGCCATCGTGGAGGACACGCCGGGCGTGACCCGTGACCGGGTGTACGCGGACTGCGAATGGCAGAACTACAAATTCACGCTCATCGACACCGGCGGCATCGACCCCAATTCGGACGACCCGCTGCTGTCACAGATGCGCCGCCAGGCGGAGATCGCCATCGAGACCTGCGACGTGATCCTGTTCTTCGTGGACGGCAAGGCGGGGGTCACCGCCGACGACGAGGACGTGGCGGACATGCTGCGCCGGTCGGGCAAGCCGGTGATGCTGGTGGTAAACAAGATCGACAACCCGAAGCAGCTGGACGACGTGTACGAGTTCTACAACCTGGGCATCGGCGACCCCATCGGCGTGTCCAGCGTGAACCTGCTGAACTTCGGCGACCTGCTGGAGGAGCTGTGCAAGCACTTCCCCGACCCGGACGCCGAGGAGGAGGACGTGGGCGCGATACAGATCGCCGTGGTGGGCAAGCCCAACGTGGGCAAGTCCAGCCTGGTCAACCGCATCCTGGGCGAAGACCGGGTGATGGTCTCCGACATCGCCGGCACCACCCGGGACGCCATCGACACCCGCTTCACCGACAACGGCCAGGACTTCATCATCATCGACACCGCGGGCATCCGCCGCAAGCGCGCCATCGACTATCAGTCCCTGGAGCGCTACTCCATCGTCCGGGCGCTGGCCGCCGTGGACCGCTGCGACGTGGCGCTGATGCTCATCGACGCCACCCAGGGCGTCACCGAGCAGGACAGCAAGATCGCCGGGTACGTGGACGAGCAGGGCAAGGCCGCCATCATCGTGGTCAACAAGTGGGACGCCGTGGAGAAGGACACCAAGACCATGGACAAGTTCGTCAAGGAGATCCGCGAGAACCTCAAGTTCATGGCCTACGCGCCCATACTGTTCATCTCCGCGATGACCGGCCAGCGGGTCAACAAGGTGCTGGACGCCGTGCGCGACGCCTACGCCATGGCCACCAAGCGGGTGACCACGGGGCTGCTCAACGACATCCTCACCGACGCCCAGGCCGCCCTCCAGCCCCCCGCCACCTCCGGCCGGCGCCTGCGCATCTACTACGCCACCCAGCAGGCCGTCCAGCCCCCCACCTTCGTCATGTTCATCAACGACGAGAGCCTCATGCACTTCTCGTATGAGCGCTACCTGGAGGGCCAGTTCCGCAAGGCCTTCGGCTTCGAGGGAACCCCCATTAAATTCATACTCAGGGAGCGGAAGAAGGAGAACCCCTGATCAAATCGAGAACGGCCGCGTGAAACCGCACTCCCCCCGCTTCCCATGATTACCGAGGTGACAGGCAATGGTTTTTAAGTACATCCTCGCCGCCCTCATCGGCTACGCGCTGGGCAACATCCCCTCGGGGGTGCTGATCGCGCGGATCTTCGGCGTGGGCGACGTGCGCAAATACGGCAGCGGCAATTCCGGCACCACCAACGTGCTCAGGACGGTGGGCTGGCTGCCCAGCGTGCTGACGCTGGTGGGCGACTGTCTCAAGGGCTGGATCGCCTGCATGGTCGGCAAGGCCATGGGCGGCGATCCGGGGATGCTGCTGGGCGGCTTTATGGCTGTGGTGGGCCACGACTTCCCGGCCTGCATGGGCTTCAAGGGCGGCAAGGGCATCGCCACCTCCCTGGCGCTGATCATCGCCATCCACCCGCTGCTGGCGCTGGCGGAGCTCATCACCGAGATCGTGGTGGTGGCCGTCACCCGATACATGTCCGTGGCGTCGCTGATCACCGCCGTGGCCTTCCCCGTGTTCACCATCATCCTCTGCCGGGGACGGGAGCACTACGGGCTGTTCGTACTGTTCTCGTGCATGGCGTCGGCGCTGGCCATCTTCCAGCACCGCGGCAACATCAAGCGCCTCCTCAGGGGCGAGGAAAACCGCCTCGACTTCGGCAAGATCACCAAGGTCTCGGAGAAGGTCATGCGGAAGATGCGGGAGAAGAAGTAGTTTTTTTAATTGGGAATGGGGAATGGGGAATTCATGTGGAAATCCTTGCGGATTTCTTTTGATTGAAAAGCCCAGAGCCATCGTATAATCGCCACTCCGACGTTTATAATCAAACAAATCCGGTAACTGTTCAGTCGCGGACTCCTTCCGACCCGCTTCGCGGGCCACCTCCCTCAATGAGGGAGGCTTTTGGGCTCCTGTTCAGGCTCACGTCCAGGCTCCCTCTCCGAGGGAGCTGGCAGCCGCAGGCTGACTGAGGGAGTCATCCCTGGGCGACTGAATAGTCACCAAATCCGAAGGATTTGCACCGCCATTCCTAATTCCTAATTTCCAATTCCCAATTCCCAATTCACCCCCGTCACAACCGGAATCAATGCGACAAGCAAAATAATACAGAAAGGGTCGATTCTCATGAGCAAGTATCTGATCGGTCTGGACATTGGCACCTCGGGCGCGAAGTGCATCATTGTGGACGAGACGGGCAAGGTCATCGCCTCCTCCACCCAGGAATACCCGCTGTACACCCCCAAGCCCGGCTGGGCGGAGCAGGTGCCGCAGGACTGGTGGGACGCCTGTGTGCGGGGCCTGAAGGTCATCCTGCCGAAGTCCGGCGTGGACCCGAAGGACATCGCGGGCATCAGCTACTCCGGGCAGATGCACGGCCTTGTGGCGCTGGATGCGGACAACAACGTCATCCGCCCCGCCATCCTGTGGTGCGACCAGCGCACCCAGGCCCAGTGCGACTGGATCACCGAGAAGGCGGGCGGTCTGAAGGGACTGCTGACCTACACCAACAACCAGATGCTCACCGGCTACACCGGCGGCAAGATACTGTGGCTGCGCGACGAGGAGCCGGAGAACTTCCGGAAGATGAAGCTGTTCGTGTGCCCCAAGGATTACATCCGCTACCGGATGACCGGCACGCTGGGCATCGACATGTCCGACGCCTCCGGCACGGGCTTCTTCGACGTGCGCAACCGCAGGTGGTCCGACGGGCTGATCGAGCTTGCCGGCCTCGACAAGGCCATCTTCCCCGAGGCCCACGAGTCCACCGAGCTGGCGGGCAGGGTCACCGCCGAGGCGGCGAAGGAGACCGGCCTGCCCGAGGGCCTGAACTGCTACTACGGCGGCGGCGACGCCATCATCCAGACCACCGGCGGCGGCATGGTCAAGCCCGGCACCCTGGGCGTGGTCATCGGCACCGCGGGCAACGTGGCCATGGCGCTGGACAAGTACGAGGACAACCCCAACGGCGCGCTGCAGCTGTTCTGCGGCAACGAGCCCGGCAGCTGGATGGCCCTGGGCGTGACCCTGACCGCCGGCGGCGCGTACCGCTGGTACCGCGACGAGCTGGGCAAGTATGAGAAGGGCGTGGCCGAGGCCGAGGGCACCAACGTCTACGACGTGATGGGCAAGTCCGCCGAGCAGTCCGTGCCCGGCGCCCACGGCGTGGTGTTCACCCCCTACCTCACCGGCGAGCGCTGCCCCTATCCGGACCCCAACTGCCGCGCCTCCTTCTACGGGTTGAGCCTGTCCTCCACCAAGGCCGACATCACCCGCTCCGTCATGGAGGGCGTCACCTACTCCCTCCGGCAGCTGGTGGACATCATGGGCGGCTTTGCGAAGAATGAGAAGGTCTACGCCTCCGGCGGCGGCAGCGCCTCCCAGCTGTGGCGGCAGATGCAGGCCGACATCTTCGATCTGCCCGTCTACACCATGTCCGCGGCCAGCGAGGGCGGCGCCTACGGCGCGATCATGGTCGCCGGCGTCGGCGCGGGCCTCTGGAAGGACCTCAAGGAGGCCGCGACCATCATCAAGGCCGAGACCGAGACCCTCCCCTGCCCCGAAAACCAGCCCGCCTACAACGACACCTATGAGATCTACTGCAAGCTCTACGGCGCGCTCAAGCCCGTATACGATCTGAGCGCGGCGAAGGGGTACTGATAAAAAAACGGCTTCCGAAATCGGAAGCCGTTTTTTTAGGGAGTAGGGAGTAGGCAGTAGGGAGTAGGGGGAGCTACGGCAAACCTAACTTGATCTGCTGAATGTTGCAACGTTCAGCTTCGGCAGTAAACAGGGGGACGGGGAACGACCTCTTTCGCCCCTTCGGGGCACCTTCCCCTTCAGGGGAAGGCAAAGGGCTGACGACGCGGCACCAAAAGCCTTCCCCTTCAGGGGAAGGTGGCAGCCCGGAGGGCTGACGGAAGAGGTCGTTCCCCTCCCATCCGCGGACTACAACACTCATATAGAGGTCTGTAGTTTCGCCGCCCCTCCCCTACTCCCTACTGCCTACTCCCTACTCCCTACCCAAGCTCCTCCAGCCTGATCTTCGAGTTCTCCCTGGCCTGGCGGTAGATGGAGAAGCGGCTGCCGATGGTCTGGACGGGATCGGCGTGGACGCGGGCGCAGAGGGCGTCGCAGGCCTCGCGGGTGGAGGCGAAGGGGGCGTTCTTCTGGACGGTCACCTTGATGAGCTCCCGGGCCTCCAGGGCGTCCCAGCACTGCTTGACCAGGTTGTCGGTGATGCCGTCCTTGCCGATGTGGAGCACCGGCTCCAGCGTGTTGCACATGGACCGCAGGGCGGCCCGCTGTTTGGTTGTCATAGCTGATCCTCCAAATATTTATTCCACGAAGTCGAATTCCATCTCGCCGATGACCACGCTGTCGCCCTCGCGGGCGCCCTTTTCGCGCAGCGCGTCGATGACGCCCAGGCGGCGCAGGGAGCGATGGAACCAGTTGAGGGATTCCTCGTTGTCGAAGTTGACGGCCTCGATGAGGCGGTCCATCTCCCGCCCGGAGACGAAGTAGAGCCCGCCCTCCTTCTCGACGGTGAAGGCCTCCCCGGCGTTGGGGTCCAGCTCGAAGAGCTCCTCCTCGGCGAAGGGCTCGGCGGGCGGGCACTGGGAGAGCATGTCCACGGTGGCGTACATCAGCGGGTCGAAGTTGCCCCGGGTGGCGGCGGAGACTGCGTAGACGGGGATGCCGGTGTCCCGGAGCTTCTCCCTGAGCCGCTCCAGGTTCTCCTCGGCCCCCGGCAGGTCCATCTTGTTGGCCACGGCGATCATGGGCCGTTTGGCCAGGTCGCCATAGGCCTCCAGCTCCTTCATGATGGCGTCGAAGTCCTCCAACGGGTCGCGGCCCTCGGAGCCGGAGATGTCCACCACGTGCAAGAGCATCCGGGTGCGCTCCACGTGCCGCAGGAAGGCGTGGCCCAGGCCGACGCCCTCCGCCGCGCCCTCCACCAGGCCGGGGATGTCGGCCAGCACGAAGCTGTAGTCGCGGTAACCCGCTCGATTCTTTGAATCGACCGGGTTACCCAGCTTGACGATGCCCAGGTTGGGCTGGAGGGTGGTGAAGTGGTAGTTGGCGATCTTGGGCCGGGCCGCGGTGACCACCGAGAGGATGGTGGATTTGCCCACGTTGGGGAAGCCCACCAGGCCCACGTCGGCGATGGATTTCAGCTCCAGCTGCAATTCCACGATCTCCCGCTTCTCGCCGGGACGGGCGAACTGGGGCGCCTGCCGGGTGGGAGTGGCGAAGTGCTGGTTGCCGAAGCCGCCCTTGCCGCCCCGCACCAGCGTCTTGCGCTCGCCGGGGGCGTACAGGTCCAGCAGCAGCTTGCCGGTGGCCTTCTCGCGCACCACCGTTCCCGGGGGCACCTGGATCACCACCGGCTCCCCGGACTTGCCCGAGCGCCGGTTGGCCATGCCGTCCGCGCCGTTTTCGGCGGTGAACTTGCGCCTGTAGCGGAAGTCCATCAGGGTGTGCATGCGCTCCGACGCCTCGAAGATCACGTCGCCGCCGCGCCCGCCGTCGCCACCGTCGGGGCCGCCGGCCTGCACGAATTTCTCACGATGGAAGGACACACAGCCGTTGCCGCCGTCCCCGGCCTTGACGGTGATGGTCACCACATCTACGAATAATGCCATATCAATTCTCCATATGCTTCTCACAGAGTCCGTCGTTCAGCGGGCACCGCTCGCACTCCGGCTTCCGGGCGTGACAGCAGCGGCGGCCGTGCCAGATGATGAGGTGGTGGCCCAGGGACCAGATATCCTTATCCAGCAGCGCCCGCAGCTGCCGCTCCACCTTCTCGGGGGTGTTGGCGTCGGCCAGGCCGATGCGCCGGGAGACCCGGAACACGTGGGTGTCCACGGGGATCTGGTCGTCCCCGAAGGCCGCCAGCAGCACCACGCCCGCGGTCTTTTGCCCCACCCCGGGCAGCTTCATCAGCGCCTCGCGGGTGTTGGGCACCTGCCCGCCGTACTGCTCCACCAGCGCGCGGCTGGCGGCGACGATGTTTTTTGCCTTGTTGTGATAGAGGCCGCACTCCCGAATCATCGGCTCCAGCGCCTCCGGGGTCAGCTTCGCCATGGCGAAGGCGTCCGGGTACAGCGGGAACAGCCGCTCGGTCACCAGGTTCACCCGCTTGTCCGTGCACTGAGCCGACAGGATGGTGGCGATCAGCGTCTCGTAGGGATTGGCGAAGTGCAGCTCCGGCTTCGCCTCCGGGTACAGCCCCCGCAGGGCCTCCATCACCTGGCCCGCCCGCGCAGCGTCCATGGGACATTCCTCCAGCTTTTGTAGTCGTTTTTGTGGGGTAGCTCTATCATTGCTATTATAGCCCGCGCCGCCTCTGTCGGTCAAGCGTTTGCGGGGGTTGGGGAGGTTAATTCGCGGGTTGCGTTAATTTTCCGAACATTCTGACCTGGAAAAGTTGTATTTATCGGGTGCATGGGTTATAATATAACACAGTACACTGGAATGAAAAGGAGCTACACGATATGCTGATGAATCTCAACGCTGCCCTGGCCGAAGCCGGTCAGGCCGTCTCCGTCACCGATACCGCCAACGCGACCGCTACCGCCCAGCCCGGCGGCGCGGGCGACATGATCTCCATGCTGGTGATGATGGCGGTCATGGTGGCCATTTTCTATTTCATGCTCATCCGTCCCCAGCGCAAGAAGGACAAGGCCGTCAAGAACATGCTGGACAACCTGAAGGTGGGCGACCGCATCTGGACCATCGGCGGCTTCTACGGCACCGTGGCGGCCCTCAAGGATGACACCGTCACCCTCACCATGGGCAGCCTCCAGAACACCGTGGTCATCAAGCGCAGCGCCGTCGGCGGCGTGGAGAACGTGGCCGTGGAAAACGAGGCCGCGCCCGAGATCTGATCCCGACATAAAAACACCGAATCTCCGCATGGGAGGTTCGGTGTTTTTTACTCTTTAGCAACTCTTAATTCAGCATCACCTGTCCGCCGGTGACGGGGATGGCCTGGCCGGTCTCGTACTTCTGCTCCACGCAGTAGAAGATGGCCTTGGCCACGTCGGCGGGGAAGCAGCCGCGGTTCATGGGGACCTTGGACATGTAGTATTTGCGCACGTCCTCCACGGTCTTGGCGCCGGGGACCTTGCCCGCGTTCAGGTACTGGACGAACAGGCCGCGCTCGGGATCGGACCACAGCGGGCCGTCCAGGTAGTTGCCGGGGCAGATGGCGTTGACCTTGATGTTATAGGGGCACAGCTCCAGCGCGAAGGACTGGGTCAGGCCGATGCCGCCGAACTTGGACCCGGCGTAGGCGTAGTTGTTCTTGGAGCCCTCCAGGCCGGATTTGGAGTTGATGGTGATGATGTCGCCGAACCACTCGGGGTCCGCGGCGTGCTCGGCCTCCATGATGGCCGCGGCGTATTTGGCGCAGAGGAAGTAGCCGGTGTAGTTGATGCTGGTGACGAAATCGAAGCCCTTCTTCTCCAGCTCCATCAGGCTGCCGGCCTTGGCCACGCCCGCGTTGGACACCAGGATGTCCAGGCCGCCGAAGGTCTCCACGGTCTTTTGCACCATGCCGGCCACGCTCTCCTCGTCGGTGACGTTGACCTCCACCGCGCAGGCGTGCGCGCCCAGCTCCTCGGCCACCGCCTGGGCCCCGGGCAGATTCATGTCCGCGATGACCACCGTGCAGCCCTCTTTGTACATCTCCTCGGCGATGCCCTTGCCGAAGCCCTGGGCCGCGCCGGTCACGATGGCGACCTTCCCCGCCAGACGGCCGCTGGTCGCTGGACGCTCGTGGATCTTCTCCTGCGCAATCGCCTGCCATTTGCTCATATCAACCATTGGAATCACGCCTCCACTATTTAGTATACGAGAGTATTATATAACAATCCGGGGTGGAAAGGCAAGGGGGAATTTAGGGAACAGGGATCAGGGAACAGGGAACAGGAATAGCTTGGACACTGCGGGACGGCATATCGCCATACAATCGGCAGTCCGTATTGTTTCGCTAAATGGCGGGCGGCTGGTATATGCCTCGGCGGTGTACGCGGCAGCCGCCATCTTTAATTCCCAATTCCCCATTCCCAATTCCCAATTCTTAATCCTCTTCCACAATCCTCCGTCCCATCAGCACGCCCATGACGGAGGCCATCATGAGACCGCGGGTCCAGCCGGAGGAGTCGCCGAGGCAGTGGAGGCCCTTAATGGAGGTGTTGAAGCGGTCATCCATCTTCACGCGGTTGGAGTAGAACTTCAGCTCCGGGGAGTAGAGCAGGGTCTCGTAGCTGGCGAAGCCGGGGACCACGTGGTCCATGGCCTGGATGAAGTTGATGATGTTGATCATGGCCCGGTAGGGCATGGCGGCGGTGATGTCGCCGGCCACGGCGTCGGGCAGGGTGGGCTTGACGTTGGACTGCGCAAGCTCCTTCTGCCAGGTGCGCTTGCCGTCGAGGATGTCGCCGAAGCGCTGCACCAGGATGTGGCCCGCGCCCAGCATGTTGGTCAGCTCGCCCACCTTCTGCGCGTAGGCGATGGGCTGGTTGAAGGGCACGGAGAAGTTGTGGCTGCACAGTATGGACAGGTTGGTGTTTTCGGACTTCTTCTCCTTGTAGGAGTGGCCGTTGACCACCGCGAGGTTGTTGTCGTAGTTCTCCTGGCTGACGAAGCCGCCGGGGTTCTGGCAGAAGGTGCGCACCTTGTTCTTGAAGGGCTTGGGATAGCCGATCAGCTTGGACTCATAGAGCACCTCGTTGACCTTCTCCATGATCTCGTTGCGGCACTCCACCCGCACGCCGATGTCCACCGTGCCCGGGGAGTGGGCGATGCCGTGCTCGGCGCACAGGCCCTCCAGCCAGTCCGCGCCGCGCCGCCCGGTGGCCACCACGGTGCGCTCGGCCATGATCTCGGTCTCCTGCCCGTCGAGGACCACCCGCACGCCGTGGCACACATCGTCCTTCAGGATCAGGTCCCGGCACTCGCAGCCGAACAGGATCTCCACGCCGTGCTCCAGCAGGTACTGCTCGATGCCATAGTAGATGGTCTGGGCCTTCTCGGTGCCCAGGTGGCGAATGGGACAGTCCACCAGCTTGAGGCCCGCCTGGATGGCGCGGGTGCGGATGCGCTTGACCTCCTCGGGGTTGCTGACGCCCTCGATGTGGGGGTCCGCGCCGAACTCCAGATAGATGGAATCCGCGTATTCGATGGTCTCCTGGGCGAGGTTTTCGCCGATGAGGGTGGGCAGGTCGCCGCCCACCTCGCAGGACAGGGACAGCTTGCCGTCGGAAAACGCGCCCGCCCCGGAGAAGCCGGTGGTGATGTGGCAGTAGGGCTTGCAGTTGACGCACTTCTGCGTCTTGGCCTTGGGGCAGCGCCGGTGCTCGATGGCCGCGCCCTTCTCGCAGATGGTGATCTTCTTCTTGCTGCCCTTGCGTATCAGCTCCAGCGCGGTGAATATCCCCGCAGGGCCCGCGCCGATGATGACGATGTCGGTGTTCATGTGGGTTCCTTTCTGAAATCGATATGTGGTCGGTTCTGAGGGAGGGCGATTGTGGGAATGGAGAATGGAAAATGATGGTGGAAAACCTTTCGGATTTCGTGACTATTGGAGTGGCCACGAAATAGCGGACAAGGGGAAAGGCGGGTAAGGTTGTCAGTGTATCCCGGTCAGGGCATTTAT
>Ga0256404_1004110_pt1 | contig 28048 bp, 22 predicted proteins | sample RumenRJG_01DNA_FD_185990 | JGI IMG/M metagenome (GOLD analysis project Ga0256404, IMG submission 185990) | Bovine rumen microbial communities from Lethbridge, Alberta, Canada - RJG_01 | ecosystem: Host-associated > Mammals > Digestive system > Stomach > Rumen | place: Canada: Alberta | collected...
CCAATTTCCATATACAATCCATTCTCTCCGGTCTCCCCCGGAGTGTTCATTTTTAATATGGATAATAACACAATTGTGACTATTCAGCACCCAGACTCGGAACGCTTCGCGTTCCTCGTTGTGGGCGTACAGAGCGGCTTCGCCGCTTGTCCGCCCCTCAGAGAATTGAAAAGATTTCGGGCGAGCAAGCTCTCCCTTCATCTTTTCAATTCTCTGAGGGGTGCTGAACGATTATCATATCATAAACTGGATGATCGCGCACGGGCTTCCCTGCGCGTCGTTCAGACAGACCATAAAATAGCTGTCTGTCCGGTACGTCACCGGCGTGATCGTGTCTCCGAGCCGTGCCTGCTTCATATACTCGACGCGGAGCTCCTTCACCTTCATGCCGAGCGGCAGACAGTTGTCGGCCATGTCGATGTAGGCAAGGTTGTTGACGTGGCGGTTCGTGTCGATATTGCTGATCTGTATTTCAAATGAAGGCATCTCCTCGCGGACAACACCCTCCGCGCCGTCCGCAGGGATCGGAATCCGCCTCGGCGCCTTGTCCGGGATGAAGAGCTCCTCTTCGATGCCGTACCTCTCGATCTGCTCCTTCGGAATCCGCGCGGGCCGCTGCTCCTTTACATCAAAATAGACCCACTGCGTGTTCGCCTCCGCGAGCCGCTTCCCATTCTCATCCTCCATGACGAAGTTTCGGAAGCCGTTGAAGCCGCGGAAGGAATAGGTCCACGTGCGCGTCGTCACGTCTGTTCCGAAGAGCGGACGCTCATGGACAAGAATCTGCCAGGAAATGATCATCCAGATCTTCTGGTTCTTTTCCCAGACGGCCGGCCCCTCTCCGATCCTGTCCGAGTGAAAGACGGCAGCATCCTGCATCCGGGTCGCAATACACCGGAGCGTCATGCGCTCGTCAGGGCCGATCTCCGAGTAGCGCACCTTCGAAGTGAATTCGTACATGATTTTTCCTTTCCGCTCATGGATAGCAATGATTCAGCACCCCAGACTCGGAGCGCTTCGCGCTTCTCGTTGTGGGTGTGCTGAATACTTAAAAAGGCTCCAGACATTTCGTCTGGAGCCTTCTGTTCGCTGGGCTAGGAGGATTCGAACCTTCAAATGACGGAGTCAGAGTCCGTTGCCTTACCATTTGGCGATAGCCCAATTTTCAAGACGAATGTTATTATAGCGTGCCCCTCTGCCAAATGCAAGCCCTTTTTTAAATTTTCGCGAATATTTTATTTGTATAAGTCCCGGTCGCAGTGCACAGGACTTATACATTCGTCACGATTCCTCACTCTGCACGTCGTGCTCGTGCCGTCTCCGGACATACTCCCGCTGCTTTCTCGCACGGACGACATGGAGCCGTATGAGCACGCCGGCAAAGCATGCGGCAGCCGCTGCCACGACAACGAGGATTCTTCCGCCCCTCGCTCCGAGCTGCAGCCGCTCGACGACGACATCCGGGTCCGATGTGCTGCCGCTGCCTTCATTTCCCGCTGCGGCCGCACTGACCGACGAGACGTCAGAATCCGGCGTACTGACAGTCGATGAGTCCGCCGTCTGCGCGGCCGCGTCTGAATCAGGGATCGAGAGCGTGTCCGCCCCGGCCGTCGTCTCCGAGTCCGGCATGGAGAGACTGCCCTCCGTCACCGCACTCCCCGCGTCCGTCTCCGCGTCAGGCAGATCAAAGCCCGCGCTGAGCACGATATTCCCGGTGATGTTGCTGATCGTGTAGGAGCTCTCGTCCTCCGTGACCTCCTCGCCCTGGCCGTTGATAATCAGCGAGGAAATGACATTTCCTGCGTCCGGCTGGAAGGTGACTGTGATCGTGCTCCCCTCCTCGACATCGGTAAAATCCCTGATCGCTGTTCCGTCCGGCGTCGTTCCCGCAAGCGACACACTGCCGCCCGTCGCGCTCGCTGTGACCGAGCAGCCGGTCTTCAGGACCGTCTCATAAAAATGGTTGACCGTGGAGCCGTCCGTGTGATTTTCCGTGACGCTCATGAGGAAGACGCCCGGCGAGATCTCGGCGATGTCCTCCGGCTCCGCCGTCTTGACGTTGCTGACCGTGTAGGAGAGTTTCACGTTGGCGACGATCTTCCTCTCCGACATCGAGAAGACGCGGAGATAATTGCCGTCCTTCAGACCTAGCGGCTGCAGGAGGACAAAATCGCCCGTGACGCAGATATCCTGAAAGTTCACCGCGCCGTCCGTCTGCATCGTCCCGAAGTCCGTGTACTGGGAAAATGAAGAGTCATAGAGCCGCAGGTCGTATCCGCCCTCTGAGTTCGTCAGGATCACGAACTGGTCAGACTTCTCAACATAGGCGATGCCGAGCACGTTCCAGCTGTCCGAGATGTGGATCGTGTTCACCTTCTCCAGCGTATTCGGGTCCATGACGAAGATATCGCCGCGGTTCGACGCCGTGAGATTGCTGTACGGGGCGACGTAGATCAGCTTCGTGACCGGATCGTAGGCCATGCCGTTGCCGTGCTCCCAGTCCGTGTCCGTGACGCGCTTGGCGAGGCTGTACTGCGTGACCGGATTGCCGTTTGCGTCCGTCGTGTTCTTGTAGTACGCGGACACCGTGTCCGGCTCGGTGCTGCTGCCGGACGCATTTTCAATTGTGATGATATAGTCGTCCGTCGCACACATCGACTGGACGACGCCCTTTGTGTTCTGAAGAGGATCAGAAAAGACTTCCGTCCAGGCAATATCGTTGAACGCGTCCGCATTTGTCACCGTGGCGTACGCATTAAGCGGTCCCCAGAGCACACACAGCACCGCAAAAGCTGCCGCTGTAAAAGCTTTTAATTTTCTGATCCCCATTAATAAACTATCCTTCCGGTAAAACAAAACTTACTTACTGATGCTCTCGTTGCCCATCTCGTCGAGCAGCTGGCTCTTCATTTTAAACAGCTTGTCGGAGAGATCGACGTACATCTGGTGAGGGTTGACGAACCGTCTCGACTCATCCCAGAGCGTATTCAGCTCTCTCTGGCAGCGGTCTCTGATCTCCATGGTCGTCGAATGGTCCGCATAGACGCATGTCCCGTCCTTGAACACCGGCACCAGAACCTCACGGAGTCTGAATGTTCCCGCCTTGATTCTCGTCTTCTTCCATGTCTCGACCGGATCAAAGATCACAAGGTCCTGGTCCTCGCTGAACGTCTCCTCCTCAAGGCAAATGAGATCCGCCCTGATCTTTCCGGTTTCCTTGTCGTAAATCCGGTAGATCTTCTTATTGCCCGGGTTTGTGATCTTCTCTGTATTTTCAGAGAGCTTGATCTTCGGCGTGAATTCCTTATCGCCCTTGTTCTTGACTGCGGCGAGCTTGTAGACGCCGCCGAAGGACGAATGGCCCTTCGAGGTGATGAGCGCCGTGCCGACGCCCCAGGAATTGATCTTCGCGCCCTGCTCCTTCAGGGACTGGATGAGGAACTCATCGAGGTCCGAGGAAGCACAGATCGTCGCGTCCGCAAAGCCTGCGTCCGCGAGCATCTTGTACGCCTTCTTGGAGAGGTACGCGAGGTCGCCGGAGTCGATGCGGATGCCGTAGTGCTTCAGCGGAATGCCGGCTTCTTTCATTTCCTTGAAGACGCGGATTGCGTTCGGAACACCGGAGTCGAGCACGTCATACGTATCGACGAGCAGAATGCAGTTGTTCGGGAATACCTTCGCGTACGCGCGGAACGCCTCATACTCCGTCGGGAAGCTCATGATCCAGCTGTGCGCGTGTGTGCCGAGTACAGGCACGCCGAACATCTCGCCGGTCAGCACGACCGATGTGCCGATGCAGCCGCCGATGACAGCCGCACGCGCGCCGTAAATGCCCGCGTCAGGCCCCTGCGCGCGGCGCAGACCGAACTCCATGATGCCGTCGCCCTTGGCCGCGTAGCAGACGCGGGACGCCTTCGTCGCAATGAGGGACTGATGGTTCAGCATGTTGAGTACGGCCGGCTCGATCAGCTGCGCCTCCATGATCGGCGCGATGACCTTGAGCATCGGCTCTCTCGGGAACATGACGGTTCCTTCCGGGATCGCCCAGATATCTCCCGTAAAATGAAAGCCCGAGAGATAGTCGAGGAACCCCTCATCAAACAGGTTCAGCGACCGCAGATACTGGATATCCTCATACGTAAAATGTAAATTCTTGATATATTCGATGACCTGGTCCAGACCGCAGGCAATCGCATACCCGCCGTTGTACGGATTGGTCCGGTAGAACGCGTCAAATACAACGATCTGGTCCGTCGGGTTTCTGAAATACCCCTGCATCATGGTCAGCTCGTAAAGATCTGTCATCAGCGTCAGATTTGTCGGTCTCATATTTTTCCTCCTTCGGCGAAACGTGCGTCCCGTCCCTGGGATCGCGCCTGTCATGATCCGCCCCTGCATCCGGCCCTCCATGGCCTGCTGCTTTACGTATCGGCCGGATCTACTGTGTCCGCCGGCCTGAACTTCGTTCTACACTATAGCATCTCATTTTTCGCGTGTCCACGAAAATCAGGCGGTTCGTCGCCTGGAAAGCCATACAGAAAGCAGGATCCGCTAACGGGAATTGCCATTGACTAATCAGGTTCATTTGCATAAGGTTCCATTTACGGAGGGAATGCGTATGACTGAATTTCTAATCAGAAAATTTGTGAAAAATCCGGAAAATGTGACAGATACCTCTGTCCGACTCGGATACAGCCGGCTCGCCGGGCTCACGGGGATTATTCTCAATTTCTGCCTGTTCCTGCTCAAGCTGTTTACCGGCATCGTCACATCATCTGTGTCTGTCATCGCCGACTCCTTCAACAACCTCTCCGACGCGTCGAGCAATATCATCGCGCTCATCGGATCGAAGCTCGCAAGCCAGCCGGCCGACAAGAAGCACCCGTTCGGCCACGGCCGCATCGAATATATTTCGGCGCTCATTGTCGCGATCGTTATTATCGAGGTCGGCTTCGAGAGCCTGAAGTCCTCCGCGGCGAAGATTCTTCACCCGGAGAGCACGGAGCTCACGGCCATCTCGCTGGTCATTCTCTGCATGACGGTCCTCGTGAAGCTCTGGATGGCTGTCTTCTACCGGAAGATCGGCACGCGCATCGGCTCACAGCTCCTGACCGCGACCTCAACGGACGCGCGGAATGACTGCATCGTCACATCTGTGACCATCGCCGTCATCCTCATCGAGCATTTCCTTCCCGTCCATATCGACGGAATCGCCGGCCTCATCGTGTCTGCATTTGTCATGATCTCGGGCTTCTCCATCGCGAGAAAGACGATCGAGCCGCTGATCGGTGAGCCGGAAAATGCAGTCCTCGCGAAGCAGATCACAGACATCGTCGACAATACGGACGGCATCATCGGCTCCCACGACCTCATCATGCACAGCTACGGACCGAGCCGCACGATCGCCTCGATCCACGCGGAGGTCCCGGACACCATGAGCCTTGAGGAGGCGCACACAATCGTCGACCGGGCGGAGCGAACGGTCGCATCCAGTCTCGGCGTGCTTCTGACCGTCCACTGCGACCCGGTCGCCGTCCGCGATCCGCGCGTCGCGGAGATCAGGGCAAAGCTTGTGGACGTGCTCCGTGAAATTGACCCGCGGATCACCTTCCACGATTTCCGTATCATCGACGGCGTGCATCATATCAATCTGGTCTTTGATATCGTCGTACCGTTCGATTATACTGAAGACAGACGCGCGGCGGTTCTCTTCGACATCCAGAAGAAGATGAGTGAGGCCAACCAGCGCTTCCACTGCCACATCCACATCGACACCGATTACTCGGCGTGAGCAGAGCCCGCAGCACTCTCTGCATCCGATTCCGCCCCGGCCTTCACTGTCCCGGCCAGGGTCTCGATGCTCTCAGTCTCAGACCCGGTGCTCTCCGCCTGAGATGCGGCGCTCTCTGCGCCGCTGCCTGTTCCTGAGGTGACGCTGTCTGAATCCGATTCCGCGCCGCTCTCCGTGTTCCACGGCCATTTGACTACATCTGAATCTGAGCTGCTGTCCGTGTTCCACGGCCATTTGACGAGCTTCGTAACGGTCTTCAGGATATCATCCTTCCCGGACTTCTTCTCATTTTCATGAGGAACAATGTCATCAATATTAAACACAAGCACGCGGTCGATCTTCAGGGCCGGCTGTGTGCGGTAGGCATAGGCGGCCGACTCAAACAGACAGTAGAGCTGTCCGTCGTACGGGTAGACCTGCTCGAGCTTCTGCGGAAAGCTGATGATTTTCGCCGCGTCGCGCTCGGAAAATGTGTCGACGACATCGGTGTTCCGGTAGATCTGCAGCGATGAATTCATAATGCCGAACGATCTCGAGAGCAGAATGTACGGATCGGATGCGGCCACCGACTGGATCTCACCCGGCGTGTAGGCGTTGAAATCCGCCGACACACTCTCATGGACGGAGTCGTAATCCACGTAGATCTGCGCGTTGAGGCCGCCCTTCTCCGTCAGATTGAACCGCTCGAGATCGGACATGCCGTCCGAGAAATAGCCGACCAGAAGCGCGCCGTCCGTGTAGCTCATATACGAGCTCCGCGTGATCGTCGCGAGCGTATAGTTATATTTCGCACTGACGGCCGTCTTGCTGTCAATGTCATAATTTTCCAAATCCTCCAGCGAGTAGCAGACGGCCTTCGCCGCTCCCGACGTGCCTCCGGACACCCATACATTCTGATGCACGGGGTCATAGGCCATTCCGCCGACGTGCGCCTTGCCGCCGAGAACAATCGTCTTGATATATTTTCCGGTCTCTCTGTCGAGCATGTAGAGGACAGAATTATGCCTGTGCGTGTGACAGTACGCGGAAATGAACACATACTTTTCCGTCACGCACATTCCCTGCGGCGTCATGGACGTACACATCGATGTCGCGTGGAAATTGCCGACGATCGACTTTGTCGCCTTCAGGCCGGGGATCACATATGTCTTCTGAACGTTCCCTGCAAGCTCCGGAAAACGGACGGCCAGCTCCTGCTTCATCTCATTTTCCGTCTGGTAAAATGCCGGCGTGCGGTTCGTATCTCTGTACCTTGTCCTTGGCTCTTCCATTCCGCGGAAAATGAACGCATCTCCGAGATACCACAAAAAGAGCAGCGTGACCGCAGCGATCACCGCAAAATGCACGATCGTTCCCGCCGGAGGCAGCTTTCCCAAAAGCCCCCGGACACGTTTCTTCCTCGGAACAGGGCCGCGCGCCTCCTGCCCGGAATCCGCTTCAGCCTCATATTCAGTTTGCAAGGCCTTCGCCTCATCCTTCTTTATGTTTCGTTTCCGCCACATATGCACAAGTCCTTCAAAGGAATCTCTATGGATCAGAAAACACGCATATTACACGATGTCTTCGGCTACAGTTCATTTCGTCCCGGTCAGGACGAGCTCATCGACGCGATTCTCGCCGGACGCGACACGCTCGGCATCATGCCGACGGGAGGAGGGAAATCCATCTGCTACCAGATCCCGGCGCTCGCCCTGCCGGGGCTCACGCTCGTGCTGTCGCCTCTCATTTCCCTCATGGACGACCAGGTGGCCGCGCTGAGGCGCCGGGGCGTAAGCGCGCGGGCCATCAGCTCCGCCATCAGCGCCGAAGAGAAACGCAGCATCCTCTCGGAGACCTACGCGGGACGCGTCCGCATCCTGTACCTGTCCCCGGAGCGTCTGTGGACCAGGGATATACAGGCACTCGCCCATGGGGTGCGCATCTCATTTGTCTGCATCGACGAGTCGCATTGCGTATCCCAGTGGGGGAGGGAATTCAGACCCGCCTACCTGAAAATCCGCGATTTCATCGATGCGCTCCCGGAGCGTCCGCGCGTCGCAGCCTTCACCGCGACAGCATCCCCCGAGGTCCGTGATGATATTATAGCATTTACCGGCCTCCAAAACCCATATATCCTGACAACCGGCTTTGACCGTCCCAATCTCTACTACGAGGTCCTGCACCCGCGCGACAAATGGACAGCGCTCACAGGACTCCTCAGGGCATACCGCGGGACCTGTGGGATCATTTACTGCCTGACGAGGACGAGCGTCGAAGCTGTCACAAAGAAGCTGAACCGGCAGGGCTTCCGCGCGGTCCGCTATCACGGAGGACTGACGCCCGAGGAGCGCGCGCAGAGCCAGGAGCAGTGGATCCGCGGCGAAATTCCGCTGATTGTCGCGACTAACGCCTTCGGCATGGGCATCGACAAGCCGGACGTCCGCTTCGTCATTCACTACAATATGCCCGCGGACCCGGAGAGCTACTACCAGGAGGCCGGCCGGGCAGGGAGGGACGGTCTTCCGTCCGACTGCATCCTGCTCTTTTCTCCGCGCGACGTGAAAATCTGCCGCTTCTTTATCAGCCGCACGAAAAATCCGGAGCTCCGGAAGGTGATGCGCAGAAAGCTGACTGCCATGCGGCTCTACGCCGGCTCAAAGACCTGCCTCCGCAAAAACCTTCTCGCTTATTTCGGGCAGCGTGCACCGGAGTACTGCGGAAACTGCTCCGTCTGCCTCCGGACCGGACCCTTTCCCGAGCCGCTTCTCCCGGGCGTTGAGTCGCGCGAGCTGTACGCGGACCTCGTCGCGCTCCGCCTCCGCATCGCGAAGGAGCACGGAAAGCTTCCGTACAGGATTTTTTCAGATCAGACGCTCCACGACATGGCGGCGTCCCGGCCTGTCACCCTGCCGGACCTTATGGTCATCGAGGGCGCCGGCCTCCTCGGCTGTATAAAATACGGCGCGGAATTCGTCAGGGAAATCCGCGCCTTCAGAGATTCTCACTAAGTCAGGGCTTAAGTATAGCATTCATGCACGAAAATCAGAATAGCTTGCTCTTTGTATTCATTAGATTTTACTAATTTTTCTCTTCTGTTTTCCGCATTTTATGGTAATATGTAACTATCAGAGAGGATTTCCGCTTCCGCGGATTTCTGACGAATCTTTTGAAAGGAGGCATTCGTATGAAGCTTTTGAAGAAGGTCCTGATCACGGTCGGCCGCGAATACGGAAGCGGCGGACGCGCGATTTCCGAAGGTCTCGGCCGGGATCTGAACATCCCTGTATTTGACAAGAATATGATCGCCATCATCGCCAAGAAAAACGGGTATGATGAGGACGCTCTGACATCGTCCGATGAACGGCTCTCCAATCCGTTCTTTGATCCGTACTCTCCATACGGACTGGATACGGGTGCTATCTCCGAGCGGCTTTTCCTCGCGCAGGCTGATATCATCAAGGAACAGGCTGACAAGGGCTCCGCAATTTTCGTCGGACGCTGCGCAAATGACGTTCTGCGCAAATATGACGACGTCGTCAGTATCTTCATTTACGCCCCGAAAAATGACCGAATCAAGCGAATCATGTCGATCGAGAAGATCGAGGATCCGCTGGCGGCCGATAAGATCGTCCGCCGCACAGACAAGGCGAGACGCTCCTACTATCAGTTCTACACGGACAAGAAGTGGGGCTCCACGGAGGACATGGACCTCATGCTCGACAGCTCAAAGCTCGGCATTGAGGGAACAACCGGCCTGATTGAGGATTATCTGATCCGGCTGGGATATGTAGAAAACTGAACGAGACAAGAGACTGTTGCACGAAGCAACAGTCTCTTGTCTCGTTCTCACATGAGCGTTTCCGAGCTCCTTTGCGATGCGGGGCGCGGCGAAGTCCGGCTTTATTCCTTCTTGTCATGTCCGCTGCCGAGCAGCGCCTGATAGATATCGCGTCTCGACACGCCGCGGTCCTTCGCGGCAGCCTTCATCGCGTCCTTCCGGCTCATGCCCTGCGCCTCATACAGTGCGACATGGGACGGAATGTCCATCGTCTCCCATCTGGCGGCCTGCTCCGCGGCTGCCTCTTCTCTTGATTTTCCGTCGATGACGAGCACGTACTCGCCGCGCGGCGGCGTATGCTCCGCCTCCTCGATGGCCTCGGCAATCGTTGCCGGCGTCACCGTCTCAAACCTTTTCGTGAGCTCCCGCGTCAGTGTGATGCCTCGGTCCCCGCCGAGCGTATCCGCGAGCTCGCGCAGCGTCTTAAGAAGTCTGTGCGGAGCCTCGTAGAGGACAATCGTGCGGCTTTCCCGCTTCAGCTCATCAAGAACAAACGCCTTCTCCTTGTTTTCCTGCGGGAGAAAGCCTTCAAATGCAAACCGCCTCGTCGCCCTTCCTGAGAGCGCGAGCGCCGTCGTGACAGCCGTCGGCCCGGGGGCCGCCGTCACAGAAATTCCGTTCTCATGGCATTTCCGGACAAGAGACTCACCGGGGTCCGAGATCGCGGGCATACCCGCGTCCGTGATCAGCGCGATGTCCGTGCCGCCGAGAAGACGGCCGATCAGCTCGTCTCCCTTTTCTTCCTCGTTGAATTTGTGGTAGCTCGTAGTCGGCGTCGTGATGCCGAAGTGCCTGAGGAGGATTCCGGACGTGCGCGTGTCCTCACAGGCGATCAGATCGACCTCCCGGAGCGTCCGCAGCGCCCGCTCGCTGATATCCTCAAGATTTCCGATCGGCGTGCCGACCAGATATAATGTTCCAGCCATATGTCCTCATTTCCGTCCGTATATGTCAAGAATCTCGTCTGTGTAGCTCCGGTCTCTGTTGTAAATGACCAGCGGCGCGCCGCACCTGAGATAGGGGCGCCCTCCGCGCACGGCCTCCACCAGGACCATCGACGGCTCCGCGTCCGCGTAGGGGTAGACGAGCCGCATCCGCTTCGGAGAAAGCCCCGCCTTCTGCATCTCAGAGAAGATCTCCGGGATCCGGAACGGACGGTGGATCATTGCAAATCTTCCTCCCGGGACCAGCAGTCTTCCGGCCGAGCTCACCACATCGTGCAAGGTGCACTTCATTTCCGTTCTGGCAATGGCCCTAGCCTCATCGGAGCCGATGATGCCGTCCTCGGCCGCCATGTACGGCGGATTGCAGGTGATCAGCGTAAAGGAGGCCGCACCCATTGTCTCGGGGGCTGTCCGGATATCTCCGGTCAGAATCCGGATATCCTCTCCGACACGGTTATAATCCACGGATTTCTGCGCAATCTCAGCGGCCCTCTCCTGAATTTCAAGACCTGTGATGTGCGCACCGAGACTCCGCTTTTTATTTTCCGCCTCAAGAATCAGCGGAACGGGCGCGAAGCCCGTTCCCATATCGAGTATTCGATCATGTTTTTTCAGCGCCGGATAATGCGCGAGGAGAACTGCGTCGACGCCAAAGCAGAACATAGCGGGGTCCTGCCAGATAAAGTAGCCATTCTGCAGATCATCGAGCCTCAGCATCAGCTGTCCCCATCATGTGTCTCGTGATCAGGAAGCGCCTTTGCCGGGGCAGCCGCCGGCTTGCTGCCGGCCCCGCTGCCGGTCACAAGGGTTGCCGTGACCGTCTTCTCCGAGGTCACCGTCACCTTTGTTCCGGTGTCTTCATTTTCGCGGATGACCTCTGTCTTTGTCGATGCGGTCACCTTCTCGGTCCCATGCGCCGTATCCTTCACGACCTCCGTCTTCGACGAGGACGTCACCGACGTGCTGGTGTTCTGGTTCTCTGCATTCTGCGTGCGTCTCTCCTCATGAACAGACGCGCCGTCCTGCGCATTCCGCCTTGCGCGCGCATTCTCTCCGCGCTCCATGCTGCTGTCCGCGCTGCTTCTTGTCTGCGGCTCTGTATCCGCATTCTCGGCCTCTCCGGCGCGGTGGCCCTTGCCGCGTCTCTTTCTGCGGCGCCTGCGCTCCGCATTTTCCTCAGAGACAGCCTGTCCCGCAGGCTCTGCAGCCTTCTCTGCCGGCCTCTCTGCCGGTCTCTCCGCAAGGTCTCTTCCGCCTGCTCCGCGGCGTTTCTTCTCGCGGCGCTGCGGCTTTCCCTCTTCTCCGGCGGCCTCTCCGGATTTCTCCTCCGTGCCCGGCTTTTCCTCACGGGCCGGCTTTCTTCCGGCGTTCTTCTTCTCGCGGCGCTCGGGCTTATTCTCATTTTTCTGATTCTGCTCAGGCTTCGGCTTCTTCGACTTCGGGATAAATGTAATGTCCTTCACATCATATTCCTGAAGCTCCTTCTCGTCGTTGCCCATATCCACGACGACCTTTACGGTCTGCCGCAGAATGTTGACAGACTGCACGTCTCCGTGCTTTCCGTCCGGCGTCGTCACATAATCGCCGCGCGACGGCATGCCCTTGTTGAGATAGGCATATGTCTCCGCCTCATTCTTCAGGCAGCACATCAGTCTGCCGCAGGTTCCGGAGATTTTCGCCGGATTCAGCGACAGGTTCTGGTCCTTCGCCATCTTGATCGAGACAGGCGCAAAATCCGTGAGCCAGGTGTGGCAGCAGAGCGGCCGCCCGCAGATTCCGTATCCGCCGAGCAGCTTGGTCTCGTCGCGGACGCCGATCTGGCGGAGCTCGATTCTGGTCCGAAAGACACTCGCGAGATCCTTGACGAGCTCGCGGAAATCGATCCGTCCGTCAGCCGTGAAGTAGAACAGGACCTTGCTGTTGTCAAATGTATACTCCGCGGCGATCAGCTTCATCTCAAGGCCGTGCTCGCGGATCTTCTGCTTGCAGATCTTGTATGCGTTCTTCTCCTTCTCGCGGTTTGTCTTCTCCCGCTCATCGTCCTTTGCGTCCGCCATGCGGATCACCGGCTTTAAGGGCGCCGTGATCTTCTCGTCCGGCACCTCCGTCGGCATCATCATGACGGTCCCGTACTCGATGCCCCGGGCAGTCTCGACAATGACGTGGTCGTTGTAATGGATATCCAGATCGCCGGGATCAAAGTAATAGACCTTGCCGACATTTCTGAATTTGACGCCTATGATTTTAACCATGCAAATACTCCTTGATGTCCAACAGGAGCAGCTCGAGCGCGAGCTCAAAATTGACGTTCGCTCTCAGACGCGTCCTGCATTTGTCAATTCCGGCGATAATCGTCTGCAGGCCCTCATAGGACGATGCCGCCGCATTCGCCGAAATGCTGCTGATCTCTCTTGTGAAGATCAGGTTGTCCACGTCACGCGTGGCCTTAAAATAAAGGACATCACGAATATACATCGTCATGATATCAAATATATCCCCGATTTTGTCCTTATCTTCCTTCAGTGCACGGATTTCCTCCGCCATCTCCGCCGTGTCCATGTTCTGCGCGTGGCGGATCAGATACAGGGTCTGATTTCTCAGCTCATCAAATGAACCGTCCGAGGCGGCCGCCCGCGCCCGTCCGATATTGCCCTGCGCAAATGCCGCGACGACGCCGGCCTCGTAGTCCGGGAGATGCATCTCCTCGATCAAATAGTCAACGACGGTCTTGTCCGGCACCGGCTTCATGGAGAGCTTCGTGCAGCGCGACAGAATTGTCGGCAGCATGGCCTCCGGAGACGCTGCCAGAAGAATGATTGTCACGTACGCCGGCGGCTCCTCGATCGTCTTGAGCAGCGCATTCTGCGCCTGCGCGTTCATTTTCTCCGCGTCCGGTATAATATAGATTTTCCGTCCGCCCTCATAGGGCAGGATATCGACGGTATTCACGACCTGCGCGCGGATTTCATCGACCGTTATGGTGTTCATTTTTTCATGTGTCACCCAGATCAGGTCCGGATGATTGCGGTCCGCCACCTTGCGGCAGGACGCGCACTCTCCGCATGCGTCATCTCCGTGTTTCTCGCAGAGAAGTGTCATCGCGAACGCCTCGGCGAGGGTCTTCTTTCCAGCCCCCGGATCACCGGAAATAAGATAAGCGTGGCTGACGCGATTTCCGGCAATCGCCGCCTTCAGGTGATCGATGAGCTCCTCATTTCCAAGAATGTTTCTGAACCCTGAAACCGACATCTTTCACACCTCCTTATTGTATTTCAGCTGCCAGCACTGTATCCATCATACAACCGATGCAGGCCCTGTGGCAAGACAATGCACACCATTCATATCGGCATCGTCAACCGGGTGTTACTGTTCACACGCCATCCAAAGTCGCATGCGGTCGCGAATATCAGGGCGGTATCGGGCAGACTCCGTCCTCCTCAGCTTCCCTTCGCCGCTGACGCAGCGGCTCAGGGTGATCTTCGGACTCCTCCGTATCTTCAATGTCAAAGAAATCTGAGAACAATGTATAACGCCCTCACCGCTCCTGATATCGCTGACCGTTCACCGGGGTCTGGTGGCGTGTGAACTGTAACTCAACCGGGAATGACGACTTCCACCTCATCTGTCTCCGACACGTTTCCATAACAGATTCCCGTCACCGTGAGTCCGGCACGGATCCGGTCGCGGATCGTGCGGATGCTATCCTCCGTGAAGATTTCACCTGGAACAATGAGCGGGCTGTCCGGCGGGTAGACGATGATGTAATCTCCCGCGATTTGGCCTGCCGCCTGATCGAGCGGGATCATCTCGTGCTCTGCATCCATTGCCTCCGCGATAGTCATCGCAGCTGGAGCACCGCCGGACCGATTTTCTGAAGCCACCTTGTCTCTCTGCGTTTTTCCATCCGGCCCTGCCTCCCGATCGATCTCACGCAGTGCATGAAGCAGTCTGTCAAAGCCCTCCTGCGTGTCATTGACGGATGTCATGAGAATCACATACTGCGGGGCCTTCATTTCCGGCTGCAAATGAAATTCCTTCCGAAGCCGGTCATAGAGCTCCGGCCCGGTCATCGCTGCTCCGTCCGTCTCGATGACGATTTTTCCCGGATCGACCGGCATCCCCGGCTCGCAGGATACCGCCCTGTCGCGCCCGGACGTGACGCATTCCTCTCCGCCGAACAGATGAAGGTTTGTAAGACCCGCGAGCTCATGGCGCAGTCTCTTCAGGCGCTCCGCATACGAGTCGAACATCGCGCCTCCGCCCTCCGCTGCCCGGTGAATTGCCTTCGTGATCGAGGCCATCAGAACGTAGGACGGCGACGAGGTCTCGTAGATATCGATAAATTTCCGGATTCTTTCGTCCGGCACAAGCCCCGTCGCGTTGTGCAAAAGAGCCGTCTGTGTCAGCGCCGGCAGTGTCTTGTGCGTGCTCTGAATCACAAGGTCCGCGCCCTGTCTGACCGCCGATTCCGGAAAGTACGGGTGCATCGAAAAATGAGCCCCGTGCGCCTCGTCGACGATGAGCGGCACTCCGAGCGAGTGCGCATACGCCGCGATTTTCCGGACCGGCTTCACCGCTCCCTCGTAGGTCGGCGATGTGATCACAATGGCGTCCGGCCGCTGCCCGCTCCGCTCACCGAAATCGAGATAATCGATATGAAGCCCCCGGAGATAGGCCGCGTGATAGACAGAGATATGGCAGCCTCTCTCGATCAGGATTCTTCCTCCCGGCCTCACGGCCGCGGATATGGCAGTCAGAATCCCGACGGTGCTTCCGTTCACCAGAAAATAGGTCTCCTTCGTCCCGTAAAATGCCTTCGCGAAGTCCATTTCTCCTCGGATCAGGTCCTCCGGATCGTGCAGGTTGTCAAAGCCGTCTATTTCCGTGATATCGGTCCTGCAGACAGCGTCGCCGCGCCTCTTGTGCCCCGGCATGTGGAAGGGGTACATATCCGAGGCGGCATACTGCTTCAGTTCTTCCTCCAGCTTTCTCATCGTCACGCCTTGAACCGGTAGCCGACGCCCCAGATCGTCTCAATGTACTGCGGCTTTGATGTATCGAATTCGATCTTCTCACGGATTTTCTTGATGTGGACCGTGACCGTCGCGATGTCTCCGATCGACTCCATGTTCCAGATCTTGCGGAACAGCTCGTCCTTCGAGAAGACGTGGTCCGGATTTTCCGCGAGAAATGTAAGCAGATCAAATTCCTTTGTCGTGAACTGCGTCTCCTTGCCGTTGACCCAGACGCGGCGCGCCGTCTTGTCAATCTTCAGACCGCGGATCTGGATGACGTCATTTTTCTTCGCACCTGTGCCGACAAGCCGCTCATATCTCGCGAGATGGGCCTTCACGCGCGCGACAAGCTCGCTCGGAGAGAACGGCTTTGTGATATAATCGTCCGCACCGAGACCGAGGCCCCTGATCTTGTCGATGTCGTCCTTCTTCGCGGACACCATAAGGATCGGAACCGCCTTCTCCTCCCGGATTTTTTTGCAGATATCAAAGCCATCCGTTCCCGGAAGCATGAGGTCAAGAATAAACAGGTCATAGTCCTTTGACAGAGCATCTGCAAGCCCCTTCGTCCCGTCCGTGTCGATGTCAACCTCAAATCCGGAGAGCTCCAGATAGTCCTTCTCGAGGCTCGCTATATCCGCCTCATCCTCAATAATCAGAATTTTTTTCATTTTGTCACCTCAGTATTCTTTCTGAGCGAAAAGTAGATCGTTGTCCCTTCGCCTTCTTTGCTCGATGCCCACACGCGGCCTCCGTGGTCCTCAATGATTTTCCTCACGATGGACAGCCCGATGCCGGAGCCTCCCTGGGCTGAATTTCTCGATGAGTCCGTCCGGTAGAACCTGTCGAAAATGTTGTGCAGGTTCTTCGCCTCGATTCCCTTTCCGTTATCCGCGAGCGCAACCTCGATCTCGTCGCCCACTTCCTTCACCGTGAGGCTGATCCGCTTCTCCGGCTTGTCCATGTATTTGACCGAGTTGCTGATGATGTTGTTGATCACACGCTGGATCTGCTCGACGTCCGCGACGACCCGCACGTCGCCTCCGACCGTGTTCCTGTAGGAAAATGCAATTCCCTTCGACGTCATGTCGTCCGATATGCTGTCCGCCGCATCGTCAAAGAAGTTCTTCACATTGACGAGATCAAACACATACGGGATCCGGTTCGTCGTGATCTTCGAGTAGAACGACAGCTCATTGATCAGATGGTCCATGTCATTCGCCTTGTTGTAGATCGTGTGGATGTACCGGTGCTGCTTCTCCGGCGTGTCAGCGACGCCGTCCATCAGTCCCTCACAGTAGCCCTTGACCGCCGTGATCGGTGTCTTCAGGTCGTGCGAGATATTGGAAATGAGCTCCCTGTTCTGTTCATCGAACTGGAGCTTCTCCTCATTTGCCTTCTTGAGCTGCTCACGCATCTGCTCAAACATGCCGCACAGCTCCTCGAGCTCCTCAGGGCCGCTGACCGTCTCGATCCGGTCATCAAAATTTCCGTCGCGGATGCTCTTCGCTGCCTTGTTCAGCCGCTGGATCGGCGTGTTGATCTCCCGGTAGAGCCAGAACGCCAGCATCGTCGCCGAGATGATGAGAATCGTGATCATGCCGAACAGCATATAGAAGACGAGCGCCCGGTTGAAGCCCTGCAGGTTTCGGATATCGATGCCGTATTTCTCGCGGATGTTGTTGGCCTCGAAGAAAACCGTCGCCGAAAAGCCGAGAATAATCAGCAGGACGGGAACGACAATCACCGTGAAAAATGCAATAAAAATCTCCTGCTTCAGTTTGATGCTCTTTTTTCCCTTCCGCTGCATCTTCTTCCTCCATTTCCATATTATCTGTTCAGACCCCGGACGAGCAGGCTCTCCCTCCATCTGTCCGATTCTCCGAGGGGCGCTGAATAATTACATATTATACCAGAAATAGAACACAGAGGATACCGCGACCGGGACTTTTCCGGTTGTATAAGTCCCGACGGATTGCTCCGCTGCTTCGCAGCTCCCGCAATCCTACAGGTATTCGCATTTTCATGCCGCCTACGCGTCATTCCATGCTCATACCTGTTGTCGTCGCTAGTGCCCAGAACTTATACAATAAAAAAGGCTGCTGCACGGTCTCTCCGCTGCTGTGCGCCATCAGGCGCACAGGCGTGACAGAGAGTAGGCCGGTGCAGCAGCCACTGTGTGCTGTTCTTTTTTACCGCGCGAGATACTTCTTCAGCGCATCAACCTTGTCCAGATGCTCCCACGGAAGATCGACATCTGTTCTGCCGAAGTGGCCGTAAGCCGCTGTCTGCTTGTAGATCGGGCGGCGAAGGTCCAGCATCTTGATGATACCAGCCGGACGAAGATCGAACTCCTTGCGGATGATGTCTGTCAGCTTCTCATCGGACAGCTTGCCTGTTCCGTATGTATTGATCATGACGGATGTCGGCTCAGCAACACCGATCGCGTAGGACAGCTGGATCTCAGCCTGGTCAGCAAGGCCTGCCGCAACAATGTTCTTTGCGACATAGCGTGCAGCGTAAGCAGCTGAGCGGTCAACCTTTGTGCAGTCCTTGCCGGAGAATGCGCCGCCGCCGTGACGTGCATATCCACCATAGGTATCGACGATGATCTTGCGTCCCGTGAGACCTGCATCTCCGTGAGGTCCTCCGATGACGAAGCGGCCTGTCGGGTTGACGAAGAACTTTGTCTTGTCATCGACGAGCTCCTGCGGAAGAACCTCATCGAAGACATACTTGCGGATATCCTTGTGGATCTGCTCCTGTGTGACATCCGGATCGTGCTGTGTGGAAATGACAACAGCCTCGAGTCTTGACGGCTTGCCATTCTCATCATACTCGACGGAGACCTGAGACTTTCCGTCCGGTCTGAGATACGGAAGTGTGCCGTTCTTTCTGACCTCTGTCAGTCTGCGGCAGAGCTTGTGAGCAAGAGAAATCGGGTACGGCATGTACTCCGGTGTCTCATTTGTCGCATAACCGAACATCATGCCCTGGTCACCGGCACCGATTGCGCCGATCTCCTCATCGCTCATGTTCTTCTCAAGAGCCTTGAGATCTGCCTTTGTCTCAAGTGCGTTGTCAACGCCCATCGCGATGTCCGGAGACTGCTGATCAACTGCTACGAAGACGGCGCAGGTGTTGCCGTCGAAGCCTGTAGCTGCATCGTTGTAGCCGATCTCGTTGATCGTCTTTCTTGCGATTGCCTGGTAATCGATGTGAGCCTTTGTTGTGATCTCGCCTGTGATCAGCGCGAAGCCCGTGCAGACAGCTGTCTCGCACGCGACACGGCTCATCGGATCCTGCTCCATGCAGGCATCAAGAATTGCGTCGGAAATGGCATCGCAGACCTTGTCCGGATGTCCTTCTGTGACGGACTCAGATGTAAAAAGTCTCTTTTCTCCCATTGTACATTCCTTTCCCGGAGATTCGCCAACTCTTACGTATGAAAAAAGGTCCGCAATAAGCGGACCTGTATCTTCACAGTTCCCTTATTGTTCGATAGCGCCGTGCATTTTCCGCTCTTTATGACCCGAACTGACTATGCACTGCCGCAGGCCTCCGCCCTTGGCTTATCGCTTGAGGTTGGCACCTTCCGCCTGTGCGCCGGAGGTTGTCACGGTTTCATAGATCCTCTCTGTCTCCACCGTTCTGAATAAGAGTCAGCTTTTATTAAACTGTCAACGCTACACAATTTATCATAGAAGCCCATGCCTGACAAGATACAAATCGAAGGGGGTGTATCTTACTCGTTACTGTTCACACGCCATCCAAAGTCGCATGCGTTCGCGAATATCAGGGCGGTATCGAGCAGACTCCGTCCTCCTCAGCTTCCCCTCGCCGCTGACACAGCGGCTCAGGGTGATCTTCGGACTCCTCCGTACTTACAGTGCAGAGGAGATCTGAGAACAATGTATAACGCCCTCACCGCTCCTGATATCGCTGACCGTTCACCGAGGTCTGGTGGCGTGTGAACTGTAATTCTCACTCCGCCCTCTTCAGGATTTCCTTCAGCTCGTCCACCTGGAACGTGTAGTCTGTGTTGCAGAAATGGCAGTTCAGCGTCACCGGCTTTCCGTCGGCAATGAGCGATTTCAGCTCCTTCGCACCCATAGCGATCAGCGCCTTCGTCACCCGATCTCTCGAGCAGTCGCACGCGAACTCCACCGGCATCTGCTCCGTCACATGCATGCCGAGAGAGCCGATCACCGTCTCGAGCATGCTCTCCGGGGAGCCTCCCGCATCAAGCATTTCCGTGACGGACGGCGCAGCCGTGCAGTTCTTCTCCAGCTCGGAAATGACGCTGTCCGGACAGTCCGGCATCAGCTGGATGATATAACCGCCGGCCTGTTTCACCTTGTACTCATTTTCCCTGTCTGTCAGAACGCCGAGGGCGACGACGGACGGAACCTGCTCACTGACCGCGAAGTAATAGGTCAGGTCCTGCGCGATCTCACCGGTCTGAATATCGACCTCGCCGGCGTACGGCTCACGAAGTCCGATGTCCTTCAGGACATGGAGCGCGCCGTGTCCGACCGCGCCGCCGACATCAAAATGGCCGTACTTGTTCGGCGGAAGCACAACGTCCGGATTTCCGACAAAGCCCTTGACCTGTCCCTTGGAGTTCGCGGTCGCCGTGATGCCTCCGAGCGGTCCGTCGCCGAGGAACTGAAGCGTCAGAATATCCTTGTCGCCCTTCATGTCCGAACCCATCATCAGCGCCGCCGTCAATGTGCGCCCGAGAGCCGCCGTCGCGACGGGACTCAGATGATGAATCTCCCTCGCATGTTCTACAAGATTTTTTGATGTAATCGCAAACGCGCGGACAAAATCATTTGCCGCCGTCGCTCTGACCATATAGTCTGTCATAATGTCTGTAACCTCCTGATCTGATACTCCCATTTAAGGGACTTTATCTGTGCATATCCACTGTCTCATCTATCGTGGATCACGTCTCTGTCCATATCCGTCAGCTTTGCGGACACGCTTCACAGCCCCTCATAGTCAAATGCAGGTATGAAGCTCTCCTTCTGTGTTCCGCCCTCCTGAATATAGGCGTTTTCAATCCCGATGTCGATCGCAAAATCAACGACCTTGTCGTACTCCCGGCGCGTCACTCTGCGGCCGAGCTCCGGATATTTCTTTTCAATTCCCGGCATTGGCGTGTACTGGTTCATGATGCTGATGTAAATGTCATTGCCATATGTCTCATGCAGATACGAGAGGATTTTCTTCGAATCCTCCGTATGCCCCGGCAAAATGAGATGCCTTACGATCGTGCCCCGCTTCATCATCCCGCGCCCGTCAAACTCGCACGGCCCTGAGATGCGCACCATTTCCCTGATCGCCGCTGTCGCCGTACGGAAGTAATCCACCGATCCTGAGTATTTTTCGGACAGCTCTGTGGAAAAGTACTTGAGATCCGGGAGGAAGATATCCACAGTATCCTCCAGTTTACGCACAGTTTCCGGGGTCTCAAGACTCCCCGTGTTGTAAAGGACAGGAATCCTGAGCCTTCCGGCACTCATCCCTTCGCGCGCCATGCGGACCGCCTCAATAATCTGCGGCACATACTGCGTCGGTGTGACAAGATTGATATTATTCGCGCCCTTGTCCTGCAGCTCCAGCATAATCTCAGTCAGCCGGTGAAGCGAAATCGCTTTCCCGGCTTTTCCGAGCGCGATGTCCCGGTTCTGGCAGAAGACGCAGCCGATCGGACATCCCGTGAAGAAAATCGCGCCGCTCCCCTCTTTCCCGGAAATGCAAGGCTCCTCCCACATGTGAAGCGCAGCCCTTGCCGCACGGATCTCCGCCGTCATGCCGCATCGCCCCGGAAAACGCGTGCGGTCAATCCCGCAGTTTCGCGCGCAGAGCCGGCATTCCCTCATTTCCTGCTCAATTTTAGCATCCATTTCCTTCACTTTCTGTAATTATACAGCACCCCTTGGAAAACTGACGAAATCCGGACGGAGAGCTTGCTCGCCGGACGGTTTCTGAAGTTTTCCAAGGGGCGGACAAGCGGCAAAGCCACTCTGTCCGCCCACAACGAGGAATGCGAAGCATTCCGAGTCTGGGGTGCTGAATAGTTACCACTTTCTCTTCATTCTTCACATCTACGATATCTCTGTGGAGAACTTATCCGTGAAAAAACGGACCAGAACCGCCAAGACGATCCTGATCCGGTAACATTCTCTCTGCACAAGGTCTCATTCAAGGCTGAGCCCGGCTTCACACAGCTGATGAAGCTCTCAGCCCATGCTGAACGCAGACCCGCACATCTCCCCTGAGGGAGATACAACTGATGAGATCTCAGCCGACACTGAGCTCAAACTTGCGGATCTCATCCTCTGTGGAGACCCGTCTGATTTCAGCGCCGAGATTGCTGAGCTTGCCCTCGAAGTCCTCATATCCTCTCTGGATATAGACAATGTCATCGACGACCGTAAAGCCCTCGGCCGCAAGTCCCGCGATAACAAGCGCCGCGCCCGCACGCAGGTCCGGCGAGGACACACGTGCTCCGGTGAGCTGCGGCACACCGTCGATAATAGCGGTATTGCCCTCTACCTTGATGTTTGCGCCCATACGGGTCAGCTCATCGACATACTTGAAGCGGTTCTCGAAAATGCTCTCCGTGACGATCGATGTTCCCTGTGCCAGAGACAGAACCGCCGCGATCTGCGGCTGCATATCCGTCGGATATCCTGGATACGGCATTGTCTTGACATGCGTGCGCATCAGGCGCTTGGATGCAACGACCCGCACGGAATCATCGCCTTCCTCCACCTCACAGCCGATCTCGATCAGCTTTGCCGTAATAGCCTCAAGGTGCTTCGGGATAACATTTTTAACGATAACATCGCCCTTGGTGGCAGCTGCGGCGAACATATAGGTTCCCGCCTCAATCATATCCGGAACAATGCTGTACACACAGCCGTGGAATTTCGGAACACCATTGATGCGGATGACATCCGTTCCGGCGCCCTTGATATCCGCGCCCATGCTGTTCAGGAAGTTCGCGGCGTCAACAACGTGCGGCTCCTTGGCTGCATTTTCAATAATCGTGCGGCCCTCTGCTCTCGAAGCAGCCATCATGATATTGATCGTCGCGCCGACAGACACGACATCCATGAAAATATGGGCGCCGTGCATTTTCTTTGCCCTTGCGATGATTGTGCCGTGAGAAATATTGACCTCTGCTCCGATAGCCCGGAATCCCTTCAGATGCTGGTCAATCGGTCTGCTGCCGATATTACATCCTCCGGGGAGCGGAACCTCCGCCTCCTGATACTTTCCGAGAAGCGCGCCGAGAAGATAGTAGGATGCGCGGATTTTCTTGATGCTCTCATAATCCACCGCGCAGCTTTGAATTGTAGAACCATTGATGCGGACGGTATGGCGATCCGGTCTCTCTACATGTGCCCCGATCTTCTCAATCGATTCGATCAGAACATTGATATCATTAACGTCCGGGAGATTCTCCAGTGTTACCATCTCATCGGACATGATAGCGGCCGAAATAATCGGAAGAGCCGCGTTCTTTGCGCCGGCAATCCCGACCTCTCCTACAAGCGGAATGCCGCCCTTAATCACATATTGTTCCATAATGATCCTCTTTCCCCTTATTGATATCAGATTCCCGGACTGTCTGTCCCTTCAACAGCAGCTCCGGTTCCCGGGACCGCGGCTGTTCCCCCATGGAAGCCGCGATGTAAAGCCAGCATAAAGCCAACGGGGTTTGGTGCAATCTTAACCTAAAATTAAGAAAATGTAAATATCCATGTCTGCCAAACTGTATTTCCGGCTGATCCTCCGTTACAGTCCGCACAGATCCGGAATCGCATGCGGCCGCGAATGTCAACGTGCTCTCCCTGCTCTGATACCGTGCAGCCTGTCGTGTTTATCCCCGGATTTTGTCCAGAATCTGCTGCAGCGTCTGCTCTGAGTCGAGTCTGTACTCGTCAATAGTGATATCCGCATATTTCTCATACAGCGCGACGCGCTCGTCATACATGTCCTTCACCGTCTCCCCGCTTCTCAGAACGACTCCGCGCTTCCGGAATGTATGCGAGAGGCGTCTCTGCATTTCCTTGAACGACATCTTCAGGTAAATGCAGACCGCTCCGCCGGACTTAAGGTTCTTCATGGCTTCTTCGCCATAGACGGCGCTTCCGCCGGTCGCAATGACAGTCCTGTCCGCGTGAATGCCGGCGAGAATTTCATTTTCCACGGCCATAAAGCCCTCCGGACCCCGTTCCTCGATGATCTCCGAAAGCTTCTTTCCCTGCTGTTTCTGGATGACAAGATCCGTGTCCAGAAATTCAAACCCGATGTATTTGGCGAGCATAACGCCCACTGTGCTCTTGCCCGACCCGGGCAGACCTATCAATACGTAATTCAAGCGCGTCTTCTTCCTTTCATTACCCTTTTTTTCTTTCGCACACTGTATCCGAAGGTTCCGAGCTTTTTGCCCGTCGTCAGATATTCGCCGTGCGAATACACAATCGGCCTGGCAAGACTCAGATCGAATTTTCCGTTCTCATCCATGTAGCGGTCATCGACATGAACAGCAAGGACCTCCGCCAGAAACATGGTGTGAGAACCGAGGTCCTTTATTTCTGTCACCCGGCACTCGATGTTCACCGGAGATTCCGCCACCATCGCGCAGCTGATATGAGAGGCTTCCTCTCGTTCAAGGTGCTCCGCCTCAAACTTGTCGATATCTCTTCCGCTTCTCACGCCGCAGAAATCGGTCGCGTGTGCCAGCGCCTCCGTCGTCAGATTCACAACGAAGATCCCTGTCTCCCTGACATATTCATAGCTGAGCCGTGATTTTCTGAGACTGATACTCAGCATAGCCGGATCCGAGCAGATTGTCCCGGCCCAGGCCACTGTACAGATATCATCTTTTCCCTCGCGGTTTCTTGTCGTCACAAGAACGGCCGGCAGAGGATACAGCATATTTCCCGGGCGCCATTCCTTTTTTGCCATGTCAGGCTCCTTTTCATCTATTCTTGTAACTATTCAGCATCCCCAGACTTGGAACGCTTTGCGTTCCAAGTTGCTGGCGGGCAGAGCGGCTTCGCCGCTTGTCCGCCCCTCGGAAAACTGATAAAACCGCCCGGTGAGCAAGCCCCCCGTCCGGATTTCATCAGTTTTCTGAGGGGTGCTGAATAATTACATAAAACCACATCGGATTTTCATTTTTCCTTCGGAAGATTCGGGATAGCCCCCATAAATGCCGGAATCAGCTGCTTCTTTCTCGATACAACATGAGAGAGAACAACCTGACCGTCCTTCACGTCTCTGCCAAATGCCTCTTTTACGAGCAGGTCACTCATCGGCCCGAAGCACAGAAGAGTCGTGTCCTCCTTCAGAATGTTCGTCAGCATGAAGAATACCATCTGGGTTCCGCCCTTGCCGCACTCCTCCTCAAGCTGCGGACGAAGTGTATCCGCGATCTCCATCAGCTCCTCCTGGTCCATGGAGCTGATCTGACCGACTCCGAACACGGTATCCTCGAAAATGAATTTCTTGTAATCCTGATGCAGGATTTCATCCGCTGTCTTGCCCTTCAGGTTAGATCCCGCACGGAACATCTGCTTTGCATATTCCTCAATCTGGATGCCGGATATCTTTGCAAGCTCCCGCGCAGCCGTCTCATCTCTCGGCGTGCAGGTCGGTGAACGGAACATCAGCGTATCACTGAGAATGGCCGAGCACATAAGTCCCGCGATTTCCTTCGGGATAGCCACATCGTTCTCATGATACATAGAGGTCAGAATCGTGCATGTACAGCCGACCGGTTCGCCGCGGAAATAAACCGGCTGCAGGGTCTCAACCGTTCCGATGCGATGGTGATCGATAATCTCGAGGATCTCCGCCTCGTCCAGGTTTTCGACAGCCTGGGATTTCTCGGTGTGATCGACGAGAATCAGGCGCTTCTTCCTGACATTGATCAGGCTCCGTCTGGAAATCATGCCGATATAATGTCCATTGTGATCAAGGACAGGGAAATCGCGATAGCGATATTTTCCCATGATCTCACGGATATCATCGACAAAATCATCCGTCTTGAAGGTGACCAGGCCCGTCCGCTTCATCAGGGACTTTGCCGGAATCGACTGATTGATCAGTCGTGCCACTGTATAGGTATCAAACAGCGTGCAGATAACCACACACATGTGCTTCTCCGCCAGCTTCCGGATTTCTTCCGACACGTCCTCTACCAGGCAGACGACGATACAGCTCGCACCGCTCTCAATCGCCTGACGCTGCGTATCCTCACGATCGCTCAAAATGACAAGATCATCGGGCTCCAGGACCTTTGCCAGATGCTCCGGCTTCGCCGCTCCGACGACTACCTTGCCTTTCGCGAAATAGCTGTGTTCATTTCCCACGACAACCGTACCATTAATGGTCTCGGCAATGTCGTAGTACTTTGTCTTCGCCTCGGACATAATCGTCTTAGTATACGCGTCGATGTAGTAATTAGCGATATCTCCGACTGTGAGCAGACCCTCCAGCTTCCCGTCTCCCGACATGACCGGAAGCGTGACCGTCTCACTCTCCTTCATATATTCCCATGCGATGCGGATGGTGATGTCGTCCGGAGCACCTTCCGACTCATCAATGTCCATATCACAGACCTGCGATCCGACATTCGGAAGATACATAGGCGGATCGAAATTCCAATGCTTCAGGACAAATTCTGTCTCCTCATTAATCTGTCCCGCGCGGCACGCGACATAGCTCTCACTCCCTGTCAGCTTATTCTTCAGATATGCGTAGGAAATAGCCGAGCAGATTGAATCGGTATCCGGATTCTTATGGCCGACAATATAAATATTCTCTTCCTTATCCATATTTGTTCTCCGTTTCATTTCCGATGAATCTTGAAAATTTCTATTAACAGCTTATCACATGGGCCGTCTGTCTGCTACTAAAAACATAAAACAGCCCTCTTCCTCTTCTTTTACGCACCAATAATTCAATGTGTTTTTGTGAAAGTTTGACAAATGAATTGTTTCGATTTATAATACCGCTCGATAGTAGCATAGCATCATAATGACGGACTTGAATTGAAAATCAAAGAAACACCAAGGTTTTCTGTGTGAGGAGGATTATTATGACACCGGTAAAGAAGACGACAAAGAAGGCTGCTGAAACAACAGCTGCTGCCAAGACGACAACCACAGCAAAGAAGGCTGCTGAGACAACAGCTGAAGCTCCGAAGAAGGTCGTAAGAAAAACTGTAAGAAAGACTGTTGCAAAGAAGGCTGCTGAGACAAAGACAGCTGTTTATGTAGAGTTCTTCGGCAAGCAGATTTCTACAGCTGCAATCGTTGAGCAGATCAAGAACCAGAACAGCGACAAGAAGATCGAGACACTTGATGTATATGTCAAGCCGGAAGAGAACGCCGCTTACTATGTCATCAATGGTGAGGGAAGCGATTCCTACAGAATCGATCTTTGATCATTCGCTGATCCTATATCAAAGATATTAAAAAGAGGCGCCGTCAAACGGCACCTCTTTTTTTCTTCCTGTAAATCTGTGAATTACTCGGCGTTCATTGAATAGCTTCATTACAAATACAAAAGCCTGCAGATTTGTTCTGCAGGCTTTTGTATTAACAATGCCCAGTTCCGGAATCGAACCAGAGACACGGGGATTTTCAGTCCCCTGCTCTACCAACTGAGCTAACTGGGCATGTAGTAGCGGGGATAGGATTTGAACCTATGACCTTCGGGTTATGAGCCCGACGAGCTTCCAGACTGCTCCACCCCGCGATATTAAATTAAATGGATGGAGAAGGATTCGAACCTTCGAAGGCAATGCCAGCAGATTTACAGTCTGTCCCCTTTGGCCACTCGGGAATCCATCCATATTTAATTAATAGGCTTTCGCCTAGAGCCGATGAGCGGACTCGAACCGTTAACCTGCTGATTACAAATCAGCTGCTCTGCCAATTGAGCCACATCGGCTTATCAGTTTTACAAACAACAGACTGGAAAATGATGGGACCTACAGGGCTCGAACCTGTGACCCCCTGCTTGTAAGGCAGATGCTCTCCCAGCTGAGCTAAGATCCCGTAAGATTTTCAAAGCTGTCGTTTGAAAACGACCCAGAAGGGACTCGGACCCTTGACCTCCGCCGTGACAGGGCGGCGCTCTAACCAACTGAGCCACTGGGCCATCATTGATGGTGCTAAACACACCCTCAAAACCGCATATACGATTCTTGCGAAGCACGAAGTGCTTTGCTTCTTGTAAAGTACGAAGTACTTTGCTATGAGGCTTCGCTTAAGAGCGGTCATTTGCTCCGCAAATGTCCGTCAGCTCCTTCGTGCGGGGCTACGTACAAGTACGCGCCCGCACTCCGGACCTTCCGGCCGCTCTTAAGCTTTATTGGTCAAATCCTCGTCCGATTAGTGACAGTCAGCTCCGCACGTTGCCGTGCTTCCACCTCTGCCCTATCAACCTC
>Ga0256404_1004111_pt1 | contig 28039 bp, 33 predicted proteins | sample RumenRJG_01DNA_FD_185990 | JGI IMG/M metagenome (GOLD analysis project Ga0256404, IMG submission 185990) | Bovine rumen microbial communities from Lethbridge, Alberta, Canada - RJG_01 | ecosystem: Host-associated > Mammals > Digestive system > Stomach > Rumen | place: Canada: Alberta | collected...
GATCACCCAGCTGTTTTATTTTTGTAACAAGAAATCCACCATTTGTCTTCATAATTTAATACTCCTATATCGTAGTTTTATACTACGATATAGGAGTATTTTTGTCAAGCACACATATCATAACTTCCAATTTTATGTTCTATCATTCATCTCGAAAAACTGGAATTTATGCCCTTCTTTTCTATAGGATCAACTCCGCAACTATCGATTTATTTGATTCTGCCGTTCTACTTAAGCCTTTTTAGGCAGCTTTGTTGTTAAAAGAGTTCAGTATTTGCAACGGCTTCAGCCGTTCGCCAGTTTTTTTCTCCAATTTTTCCTCCAACGGGACGAGTTTGTCCGAGGTTTGTATGTCTCTCTGTGCTTACAAATATCAGAAGGAGTTTCTGAAGAACGTATCAGACTCTCTCTTGATGTTCTGATAATGGCCCGGCTCAAATTTGCAGACAGTGTCTGTAAATTTGAATAATATATCCATGAACGCAATAGTGCACTCACTGAGAGCACATTTGAGCATTTGATGGTGGACTAAATATCAGTCAGAAACATTTGACCGTTATCAGAATAATGCATAAAAAAAGAATGATCCTACGTTTACCCGTACACCCAGCTTGCAAGACGCCAGGAGGTCATCCTTTTCAACACGATTATAGCACTTGAATATCTATAATTCAAGAAATTATTAAACCTCTCGCACCCAGTCTTCTATCAATAGATAGAAATCATGCTTGTCATCCGAAGTCTTCTGACCGGACTCCGTAATCATACGGATCCACGGTATTGATCAGCTGCCGACAGATATATCCGGTGCTGCAGTGATCTATGAAGGCGATGTGTCCGTATCCCTTTCGTTCTTCCGCGTCCATCTCGGCGATCATCTCAGGAGACCGCACCCAGATATCCCAAAGCACATCCGGATCGTAGTTGCTCTTAGCGACGCTATCCAGCTCGTCCAGCGTCACATAACCCTGCTCGATGCCGTCATCGGCGAGTGAGTAGACATCGCTGTAAGGGATGAATGTGGCGAGAGAATTACTGGCTTTCCCCTGAAACGACAAAGCTCCGAAGATTTCTCCTCGGAGCTTATGTTTGGCTAGGGTATCTCAATTTGGTTTTTCAGAACCGCTGTAATTGCAATGGTTTTAGCGTTTTAATTCTGTGATTTCCCTAATTTGTCTCCTGTTTCCGGTTCTTGAGGGTTCCTGTTGGAACTTGTGTGCATCTGGTTGCTATATATGTGCCCGTTTCTGATAATCACAGGCCCTGCCTGTAGATGTGTCTTCCGGATCCCGCAGGGTCAGTTGCAATGCTCCAAAGTTGCATTTTGTCACGCACAGACCGCAGCCGATACACCTGGATATGTTTACTCGCGCACCCTGTTCCGTGATATCAATGGCGTCCATCGGGCAGATCTTCATGCACTGACCGCAGGTGCGGCATCCGTCCAGCCTTTGAGCAACGAACCTGGATCCTCCGGCGATAGTGTTCTCCCCACGCCTCAGCGAATTAAGGAAAACGCAGCAGCACTTGCAGCAATTGCAGATGGAAAGTGGATGCTCCGCATTGTATGTCATCTGGACCATTCCGTACTCCCGGCATCTTCTGACAAGCTGATGCATCTCCTCTTTTGTTCTTTTCTCTGCCCATCCGAGTCGGATCGCGAGCTCAGCATCTTCATCAAAGAGCATGCAGGTATCTAGAGGGTTATCGCAGTCCCTGTCATCATGCAGCTCTGTGGAGGCTCTGCATATGCATTCACCTACCGCCCAGCTCCAGGCATTGTTGATGACTTCTGAGGTTTTATCATAATCGATCACAGTCCTGTCGTCGGGAATCTGGATATTCATTGGAACTTTGCCCAGAGCGGAGTCTCCGGTCAGGGCCACTTCATTCGGCAGAGCGATCATAACATTACCCGACTTAGGCACCGGGCGCATATCAGCACTGTTGCCCCGAATGATATTGTAGAACCAGTTGAACATTGGTTCATAGAGGGGCGAACCTTCCCTGCCGGTATAGGTGCTACAAAGCCAGAGCATGTAGGTCCGCATATAGGCAGGCTCTCCCCCGTCGCGAGTCATATTGAACACAAACTGCTTATCCAGCATCGATTGGATGAGCTCTCCGGCCTTTGGGGCAAGTTCAGGACGCACTCTGGCCGCGATCTGCGCGACCGTCAGCGCAGGTGGATCCTCCGGATCATAGGAGTACTCTGGCACACTAAGCCAAAGCTCTGCTTCCTCTTCGGTCAGAATCCGGGCGATTCCCTGAAAGATTTCCCCCTGGTTGGGCGCAGGCGCATAGGGTTGCAGCAGCGCGTCCAGCACCTTGCCGTAGACCTCCGGCGCCTTATAGGAAATATCTGCTCCAGCATACTTTGGAGAAGGACTTCCGGTCAGCCCTCCCAAAGACATATCCGGTGCGAATTTACTTCCGTATACAGTTCTCAGCATATCATTATCTCCTTACCCGTTCATAGGATCGACTGCTCCAAGTGCGGACAAACCATGTGTGAGAAACCGGTCCACACTGCACTGGATCTCATCCCACTTGGCATTGCTGCAATCAACATTCTTCCTGGCTAATGCCAAGCAGCCATTCAACTGGAAATAGAACAGTGACAGCAGGATCTCATCGCTGGTATCCACCCGTTTTCTCATATTCACAAGGAAATGATCTTTGCCGGAATTGTAGATCGCATCCATCACTTCACTTCGAAGCGAATCGGAAAAAAACAATGCCTGATACTTTTTCTGCTCCCGAAGAAACCGGCACAAAGGATAGCTACAGTCGCCGTCCTCTTCGGGTTCGAACCCCACATGTACAAGCATATCTTTCACCTGAGCCATGGCGTCTCCAAATAGCTCATCCATGACCTGCCTCATGTTATCGTAGTGGAGATAGAACGTTCCACGGCCGATTTGCGCCTGACGACAGATCGCTGTCACAGTGATCTCTCCATAATCCTTCTGGGAAAGCAGTTCCAGCACAGCATCCTTGATCGAGGAACATGTATACTCTGTACGACGATCCCTTTTTCTTGGTTTTGTCTTATTCATAAACTCATAATAACATAACAGGGGTAGATAGTCCTGAACATAATTGAACAATGTGTTCAGAATCGTTTGATCTGCGTCCAAAGCAGTATATCACCGATGAAAGAACAAAGCTCCGGAGATTTCTCTCGGAGCTCTGTTCTTTGGCTATCATCTGCCAGTCTTTCAGTTCACTCTTTTGTTATCCTGTATACGCATCTTCCAGTCCGTTGTAGAAGTTCTGCTTCGCAAGCCATGCCTCCCCGCAGAACTTACCATTCATCAAATGGTAGAAGTCATCCTGTTCCGGCGTTCTTTTCAAAAGGAATGTATCACCTTTTTTGAAGAACTGACATGGCCCTGAATTTGGATCGGCCAAATACTTTTCCTGATACTCCTCAAAACACTTTGTATCCAATACAGTTATTTTACATTCATGCTTCATACTATCATTGCCTCCGCAAAATGCGATTTTTCAACATCTCTATGATACCACATTGCCCTATAAATTATAGGTTCAAAATAATATGTTGGGGTGACTCACGAAATGTAAGTTGTCTTCCGCTAGGAACAGATAATCATCGGACACCCGATTCTTTTCGCAAGGTTGCCTGTCTGAGAGGAACAGATAAGCGTCGGAAGTCTGGCGAGCGGGTGGCCGCAGGTTTTTCTGATTTAGCACCTGATTTCTGCGGGACTTGACTCATGGAAGAGTCACGGCAAGTGGAGAGCCGCAGATTTTTTCGATCCATAGCTGATTCCTGCGGGTCTAACCCTGCGAATCCGGTCTAAGTCCGTTAATCCCGCAGGATCTGATATGCTTTTGCTATATTTCTGCGGTGGCTTGCTCGCAGGCTGAAATCCTTGGAGTATCCGCCACCCCAACATTCTTTACAGAGCCGAATCCTTACTGTCTGTTATCCCTTAGCCAATGAAAAATGACGTCCTGTCGGACGTCATTTTCATTGGCTAGGGTAGGCAGTATTGTTTTTAAAAGAAGTTGGTATTTGCAACGGTTTCAGCCGTTCGGCAAATAATTTCTCCAATTTTTTCTCCAACGGGACGAGTTTGTCCGATGCCTCTACAGGCCCGTTCCATTCTCTCCTTCTGGTCCTTGTTCTTCAGATAAGAACCGTTGGAACTCAGCTTCCAACTGTTCTCTGTCCGGCAGGTACAACTGATATCTACTCACGAAGATCTGATTGCTGATGTTCTGCAATGCATACTGCATTGTCACACGATTATTATATGCACCGAGTACAATGCCTATCGGTTCCGTATCACCTTCCGTGTTCTTCTCTTCGCGATAATAATTCAGGTAAAAGTTCATCTGCCCGATATCTTCATGCTGGATTTCACCTCGCTTAAGGTCGATCAGCACAAAGCACTTCAGGATCCGATGATAGAAAACCAGATCGACAGAATATATTCTCCCATCGATAACGATTTTCTGCTGTCGGCCCTCGAATGTAAATCCCTTACCAAGTTCCAGGAGAAACTGACTCAGATTCGTTGCCAAAGCCTCCTCCAAATCACCCTCTTTATAGACAGGAAGCTGGGGCAGCCCAGTAAATTCAAACACATATGGTTCCTTCAATATATCTTCCGGCTTCTCTATGATCTGACCTTCCGCTGCCAGTTTCAGTACGGATTCCTTATCAGAGCTTAATGCAAGACGATGGAACAGCATGCTCTTCATCTGCCGCTTCAACTCCCGGACACCCCAGTGCTCATTTGCGCATTCCTTCTCGTAGAATGAGCGTTCCAGTGGATCGTCAATCTTCAGAAGCTCAATATAGTGACTCCAACTCAAAAGTCCAGACAGTGTCTGGATTTTTGGGTATGTTACATAGAGCTTTCTCATATTGAACAGGTTACTTCTGCCAAACCCCTTCCCATATCTATCTGTCAGATCTCTTGAGAGACGGTTCAGTATTTCGGCTCCGTACTCAGCCTTTTCATCACCACCCTGTTCAAACTCGACGATATCTCGTCCAATCCTCCAATACGTCTCTACAGCAATACTCTGAACTTCGGTGGCCAATCTCCTGCGCCCCTGCTGCAACGTATCGCCGACTTGTTTAACTAATTGTTCATATCTGAGGTCATCAGACACTTTTTCTATCTCATATTTCTCCATGCCTATCTCCACCTTTAGTAAGTGATTTATTTATATTGTTTTACGTATCCTGTCAATACATGGTTGTCCGTTGATTGTTCTTCATTCATACTATTGTATCCCCTACTTTCTTCAACACTTGTAAGGTAATCACGCTCTAATAGTTTTGACAAAAGCCTTTGATTATAGTCTGTATACGGAAGTGTAAACTTATGCTTCGTTCTTGCAACCAGTGGTTGATAAATATCTGCTAACTGAGAAAACAAACTAGGCAACTCATCGTTCGTATATACATTCAGGTGATTAAGGAGGAGTTCATATTTTTCCTCTTCGGGAAGAATTGACCACGATCTATCAATATATGGTCTACTTATATCAAACGTTATCCTCTTAATTATTTCTGCTAACTCCGTATTAATTGACTGAGCAGGTATTTTCATTAATATCGATTTCTTTTGATAATCATTGAATACGTCTGACTTCAGCAATTTGCAGGCTTCATCCACTGACAGGGAAATACTATCTATCGAGTCAATAAAAGCCGTTTCATATTTCTCTGCATAGATTATTCTCAAATCTAAAGGATATCGTTGTAACTCATTCCAACGATGAACATCGTATTGAATCATTCCTTCTTCGATTAATACTTCAATTTTCTCAGAGCTCAGCTTTTCCAATGAATTATCATAGGATTCTAATCCAGTACCTTTAATAAGAGTCCTAAAGGCATCGTTTTTAATATCTGCATAAAACAAGGCCTCTATAGTTTCATCGTCAAACGCCGGTTTTTCTTCCTCTCGAACTAAATCATCAATATTTTTTTCAACGTAATCAATCCATTCATAATCGCAACCGTAGTGATTATAATAAGAAGCCACATTTTCCCATGTGCAGTTAATCCTCTGATTAATAAGCAAGTACTTCCAGATTTCTTTCTTACTTTCCGTATTATCATCCTCAAGATTGTCACAGCATTCTTCGATGCGATCCCATATTACCAATTCTTTGTCTAAAACGGCCAGACAAACATCCATATGTTCTGGAAGTAGTAAATCAACAATGTCCTCCACTGCAACAATTGTTTCTTCTGTATTTGATTCCACTCCTATTACAAACTGATTGACATAGCTTGCGATATTACTTTGGACATATTCAAGCAGTGGCCTGTAGCCTAATTCAAGTATTGTAGTGTAATTCCTTTTTGAGAGATATTGAACTGCATCCGGATTCCTCCACTGTACCACTCTACATATCATATAATCGTTTAATTCATATCGATTATTGTCAAAAATGTACTGTTTTAATGACTCATCAATGAGTTCAACCTCAGTATTACGAAAACAAACATCTAGACCCTCTATCACTTGTATTAATTTGCTGGTTTTCACAGACGATAGCTTTTCTAATATATTGGGATGAGTCTCGAAGAAATCAGTTAATATACCAACATCATTTTCTTGCGCCTTATTTTGTGCAAGTATATCGTCTATTTCCGCATTTACTAGGATATAGTTTAGATACTTAAATCTTGTTTCAAGTGTTATACCATTATCCTCAGTAATCTCCTCCCAAAGCATATGATTGTTTTTACAAAGCAAGGGTATTAGAATCTCAACATTTCTTTCTCTTTCAACATACGATTTGATAAAAATCATACTTTCAGTTGAATGATTTGACAATTGATTCACAAAATAATCAGTTGACGACGAGGATACTTTTTCTTCTAATAAATAGTCCGCAAGATCGTAGTTTAGAACTTCTTTCTGCTTAAACTCGTAATCTTGTAATCGTTCAAATACTCGCGCTACATTGTCAAGCGGATATGTATAATCCATGTCTGACCTATGGTTTCGCACACCTAATATAAAGTTCATCTCATCCTTAGAAATGCTCTTTGGGTGGAAATAATTGATATAATCTTCATAATTTTCATCAATGAACCCATTTCTTAACAGGAATATGATCAAGTCATTTTCTTTGACCTTTCCGCTAAAGAAATCTATTCCAAACTCCTGTATTATTCGAGACATTGAATATGTCCTAAGTTCGTTTACTTTGGCTTCAAAAGTCTCTATATTCCTACGTGCTTCTTCCTTTGATTTCTCTAGGCCATTCGTCAAATGAGCAATTCTCTCATAATAATTCGTGTTTTTCTTGGACAGATACTCTTCAATATCGTTAATGTTTATTGCTGTATGAGTTGAAGGGATCCAATATTCGATATGGAGTGAGTTCTTTTTCAACTCACTAAAATCAAACTCATTATCAAGCAACTCTTCTAAAAAATAATTCTTCCCCTTAAATGAAATAGCTCTTACGCTCCCTTGATAGTCCACTAGGCATCCAAGCATTACATACTTTAATTCCCTTACACTATCAAATACTTCTTTCTCAATTGCTGTGATCATTTGCTCTTGTTCTGCGATCTTGTCAGAAATCAATTCCTTTTGAGATTCTATTAAACGTCGTTTATCCTTAAATGCCTGCTTAACAACGCTTTCACTGGAACTGATTTCAAGGAGTGCAAACTCTTTAGGAAATAAATTCTTGAATGTAATCAGCGCAAACATTTCCTCGTCAATCAAGTCTAGCTGCTGATTTCCCTTTAATGTGTTCTTAAAAATAACGAATTCATTACATATGCATGTTAGAACTCTCATATCGTCTATGTATGGAGATATTAGTGATATAAAGCGTTCTGAAATATCATACACAAGGCTCTTACTGTCCTCGTCCTTGAAATGTAGCTTTTGTCGTAATATTTCTCCAGAGTTTGTGGAACTTATATATGGCACAATAGGTATTATAAAATCGAAGAATTTTGTTCGTTCTCCCTCTTTTTCAAACATGTCATCTTTAATTGCATAGATGAATGTAACTTTTTCATTAATTCCCTCATACTGGTTTAGCAGACTGTTCAGTTCACGTAGGGCAACAAAAATATTCGTATCCTCAAAACGATCTAAGTCTTCAAGGATGACATATCGATATCCTGTCTCTTCAAAGAAGTAGAGTATTTCATCGATATTTTTATCAAACGCAGACTCATTATTACTTCTTTCATTTTTTATAGTAGCCCTATCTAATATTTTTATCTCTTGAACATTGCCATTGGTATTAATCCATTTAATGATGCCAAAACATACAACCCATAGAGCGAATGCTATTCCTGCCAATACGAGAACGCAGACACCCAAGCTGAAATCCTTCATTGATGATACAAAGACTTCCATCTGCCTCGGTGTAATATAATACAGCAAGGTTATCAGTAAAAACTCAAGCAATAACCCTAGAATCCCATTCCTCTTTTTATTTTCAGGTTGTAGTTTTCTAAATCTACTCCTGGGTATCTTGTCGGCAGACACACTGTAAAACAACTGCTTCAAAATACCGCTTTCAAGATCTTCATTATCGATTGATTCTCCCGCCTCAAGTTTAGATGAATCAAGATTGAAAGCCGCAAGAGATATTGTCAAAACCTTGCCTCGGTCCTTACTCTTAAAATAAGTATTGATCATACTACTCTTCCCAGAACCGTATGGTCCAGAAATAGCAATATTAGAAATATCATCCTGGTCCAGTGCCCAGTCTAATGCAGCTATATATTCATCACCGTTTTGGATGTTATCGATAGGTGTCAGTGATTCATATGATGTGTTTTTCTGTGCGCTACCTGTTTGTCTACTATCTATAGACATAGTATGTGTTTTTCTTTCCATTTGATATTCCTTATATACAAAAGATCCGTCCTATATACAACAGGTCTCTTGACCGATAATTGATCATTTACTAGGGTAGTAATAATTTTGCATGTTCACTTATAATGAAATCGTCTCTATTGGTTATATGATACCATAGAGACGATTGAAGTATTCTTTTATTTTTCCGGCCACTCAAATCCGAAATCGGACCGTTTGATCTTACACCGGGGCTCGCCGTCTTTCCAGAAGACGATGCCTTCAATGTTATGTCCCCGCAGATAGTCCCGGATGCCCTCAAATGTCCGAGGGACATCGATGATGTCCATGCCATGCCGGATCAGAATGTCCGTGTCCAAGCGATAAGGATTGGCCTGAAAGTGCGGCCCGACGGCTTCATAGGTCCCGTCTGTCAGCGGGCCCTCACAATGATCCCTCGCCGCCCGAAACCATTTATCTTCCGGCGCATCCGGGCTCACCTTCACCCAGCAGGGCAAATGTCCGGTCACCGGGTCTGCCTCTTCTTGACATTTGATTGCGCCCTCCGGCACCGGCTTGCCATGCTTTGCGTCATAACGTTTATAGAACTCACCATCGATCACGGCGCAGCAGGCCCCGTCGTATTTGACGGTCGCAATGCCCTCACCGGCAAGCACCCATTCCAGTCCGGGCGTCACCTGATCGGTGATTTCCCTTTTATTATGTCCCTCAAATATCCGATGAAATAATGTTGGTATCTTCTTCATGCTCCACCCTCTTTAGTTCCAAAATATCGTAATACATGAATCGCATCTTATCGATGCTCCAGTCCGTATGAAAATGCCCGCACCACCAGCGTTTGTAATCCAGCGTCTCCTCCAACTGATCGTAGAACTCCTCCATCCTGTGGGAGATCTTTGACTTATCCATCCCGTCAATGAACATGAAGGTCGGCATATACTTGGCCGGGCAGGTATGCGAGAATACGTAGTCTACAGTCCTGGCCTGCTCTGCCTTTGCAAGAGTCTCTGCCATCTCCGCATCCGACAACTCCTCATCCGGGAACCAGCTTGCACCCTTCTCCAAACGGTAGTATTTATCGACACTGTATGCGCCGTTGGTCACGAAACAGCGGTTTCCGTCGATCTCATACAGGCCTTCCGTCGCGAACATCAGCTTCGGATATTTCTTTTGCACAAAGGCAGGCCCGCGCACGATCCCGTGCATCTGTTTCAGTTCATACCCTTCGATATTCTCCGGACGCTCCTCATGATTTCCCCTTATGAAAAAGAAGCTGCACGGATATTTGCTCAGCTTCTTCTTGACCCGGTCATCGCTGCTGTCCAGATAATAGTTGATGCCGACATCGCCAAGCACGATGATCAGATCGTCCTTGGTCAGATCCAGCCGGCTGAACCGACTGAACTCCCGGTGTGTATCTCCTGTCACGTAAATCATTCTCTATTCCCTTCATCATATACCAAAAAACGATGTGATCTGATGGATCGACACCGGGCAGTAGTTGTTGGCATCCACCCCTACATCGTATCGCAGGATCCCGGCATCACGATTTGCTTCGTTGTCTTCCCGCCTTCCGTGAACATGTCCGTGCAGCTGCAGACTGCCGTGATGGCTCTTCGGCCAGGACAGCATGGGATAGTGCATCATGGCGATATATATCCCATTCGCGGAAATCGTTTTGAAATCCGTGATCTCCTCAAATAGTGACACGTCATACTGCTTGTCATGATTCCCTTTGATCAGGATCTTCTTTCCCTTCAGCTTTGAAATGATCTCATTTGCCTCCTCGACCTTGAGGTGATGACAGAGATCGCCGAGCAGATATACGGTATCATCCTGTCCGACGATGGCATTGTAATTGCTGATGATCGTCCGGTTCATTTCCTCCACATCTGTAAAAGGCCGGTTCTGCATATTGATGACCGCTCTGTGTCCAAGATGCAGGTCTGCTGTGAAATAGATCATATTCTCTTCCTCCCATCTTTCCTCATAAGTATATTACAAGCTCTGACATTCTAAAAGAATGTAAAGATGGTCAAATAATGAGCTCAGAATTTCTCAGTCGTGATCCTATTCATCTCCATCATCATCGCCGGATTCATATTTTGCTGATTTCTTTCCATAAAGTTTTCTCATCGATAAACGGTATTTGTTCTTGCTGTTATAAGCCAGCATCATCGTTTCAGCAAACCCTCGTGATCCTCCGCCGCGTTCCTTCGCAGTGCGAACGATCTGTTTTACGGATATCTGCCCTACCTTGTCCATGAAAATGTCTTCATTGATGGAATCTCCATAGGCGTTGATGATTATGGCAATGCCCGTCAGTATACCCCTGGAAAAGGAGTTTTTCTCCCCTTCCCACGTTGACACATCCAGCCGGATCGTGCTGTCCAGAACGTCCCTCCCATATTTATCATAAATTCGTTCCAGCGCAGTGATCGCTGTAACGGAGTTTGGCCTTTGCGTATTTGATATTTCAAGCCCATATGACTCAACGATGGTCTTTATCATCATCTGCTTCGCGTCGCCGGCTTCAATGTGAGCGGCGAAAGTCTCGTAAGGCGTGAGCTTCTTTACATTCTTCTGCTGGTCAGCAAAAATATGTGCTTCCTCCGTATATTTCAGATCATCATAGATCATGCACCATACCGGCGTATCTCTGGACCCGGATTCAGCTGCAACGATTTCGATCGTGTGCTGCCCGTCAAAAACATAATTTACGCCATCGCGCCTGCTGACCTTGACCGGATTGATCTGATACACATCAAATTCCGCCAGAGCGTTTTTGATATGGCTTTCCGACAGCATCCTCTGATAGTCCTGATTGGATACCAGATTTTTGATCGGTATCAGCTCAAATGATACATCCGGCACGCATCTCAGTTGTTGTTCACTCAGAAATCCTTCTCCGTACATCCTAACGCCTCCAATGTTTCTTGAATCTGCTTCTCAAGCCGCAACAGGCTGTCGGCCAGCTGCCGTCTGGCATGCTCCGTTGCAAGCTCCATGTCCGTTTTCTTTTCCGCCCGCGCGATTGCCGCCATCCAGGTCGGGATCGTCAAAGCCAGTCCTCGGATCTCCATATCGGGATCAAAGGCAGGCATTTCCTTGATCTTAGTCTGTAGCGCAATGCCATCGTTTTCTTCTGTTTTCCTGGGCCGTCCTCTGCGGGGCTTCATCTCCGGATCCGGTCCCGGATTCAGCTTATCCCTTACCGTTCGCTTCAGCTTTCGGTCACCTTGCGCCAGCATCCTGGTCTCCTTCAGCGTAAGCTTGATCCGCCTTTCTATGATCGCGCGGAAGATATCCTGATCACTGCGAGCGATTCTATCCATAGTATTTGCGTATCCGCAATAAGACTCTACTTTCGTATATCTGATTCCCAGGTCCTGAGCGATGACCTTTGAGATTCTCACTCTTCCATCCGGATCTTCCGGGAAACCGATGGTCCCTTTTTCGAGCAGTTTTCGATATTCGGATTTCAGGATAATATACCATTTCCCATGCAGATATCTGTCTATCGGCGTTCCCGGTTTGAGGCTTCCGATCCGCTTCCTGCAAATCCAGGCCATGGCTTTTGTACGGGAAGGGAACTCCACTTCCTCGGTTTCAAACTCGATTGCCTCCATGCAGCAGATCAGATATCTTTTATGACCATCGATGATCATGCCGTCCCATGTAATGATTGGCTCGATGCAACCGTTTCGGAGAAGACTTTCTTCAAGCTGTTCCTGCTGTTTTTCTGTGATTGGGACGGTCAGGTTATAAAATTCCGTATCTATCGTCAGTTTCTTCATGTTGCCTGCTCCCTGCCTCCTTCCCCGTCGTCGCACTCTGCACCTGCCCTCGCCTCACTCAGAGGAAAAGATATTGCCGGAAACTGCTCTGCCTTCCTGCCTGCAACAACATAGGACCCGTCTTCCGTAAGGATATTGCTGACGCTGCGAATCCCTTCTATCAGTCCTTTGCTGTTGATATAGAAAGATCCTGAGGCCGTGTATCTGACCCTGATCGATTTTCTGTCATCCACCCATGTGCCGAGCACCATCAGTTCTTTCGTATCTGACCGATATCCCAGATGGATGTAAGTCGGGTCTCCTATGGCCTTCATCGTTTTTCGATGGATGCAGATCCTGTTGTAACGCGTACTGATGCGTATCTTTAGTTCCTGTTCGCTCATGCTTCCTCCGTTTCAGCGGACGCCTTATCATCCGCGTTCTGCGTATCCGTTCCCTCAGGCGCAGCACCTGCCTTTTTCCTTTTGTCGCCTTTGATTGAAAAGACCGTATATCCGGAGAAAGTATCCACCTGCAGCGTCCTCTTGTTTTCTCCAAATTTCGGCCCGAAGCTTCCGTTCCAGCCAGCCGGCATGATCGCCCGTCTGGAGCCTTTGCCGTTCTCGCCCGGCGCGGGCTTCTCAAATACCTGCGCAACAGTCAGATCGAACACCAGCACATCCTCGCCATTCGCCTTGTTCTTCTTTCCCAGGATCTTATACCGGTAATCCGGATTCCATCCCATGAGTTTGCAGATGATCAGGACAAAGGGCTCACCGGTCCGCTGGGACGCATATCTTCTTCCGTCCTTCATCCTCGCCCATTTGTACCCTGAGATATCCAGCTCATCGCAGGGTTTGAGCACCAGTTTCTTTTCCTTCTGGTTCACCAGGATCTTGACATAGTCCACATCCGGCAGCATCCTCACACATGCGGCATTCGCCGTGATCTTGTTAACATTGATGGTGAATGCCGGCTCTCTGACCTGCGCGAAGAACTCCGCGCTGACGATCTCATAATCATCAAGATCTATGCTTTCGATGGGTTCGATCCCGTCGATCTGCATCTGCTCGCCGCTGTCCGTTTCCGCTTTCAGTATCGTCTGCTGCGCCTGCTCCGTCATTTTTCTTCAACCTCCTCAAATAGATCTCCAAGTTCCTGCATGATAAATTCTCTCAGCTCTTCGTAGGGAGTTACATTCAGCCGGCTCCTTGATCCGCACAGCTGCCCCTCGATTCGGGTCTGCCACTGTTCCTTTGTCAGATGAGCAATCTCATTCATGCTCATCTCAACATAGTAATCTTTGCCCACAGCATTCTCAAAATCACCCGCAAGCGCCCGAATATGCTTCCCTGACTGGCTGAGCAGCTGGCCGCTGGCATCAACGCCTTCCGCGGACAGATACTGGTCTTTGTCGATATATACGCTAGCATTGATATCCGAAAAGACACAGGCACTGTCACTGCCGTCATGGTATATGACGCCATAGAGTTTATACTTGAAATCCGTGTCCCATCCGAAGATCTGATACAGTGTTCTGATATATGCCATGCAGGCAAAGCAGCGGGAGCTCCGGTTCGTATTGGTTCCCGAAGCCCACTGGATCCTGTTCCGATTATCCTTTGCTGCCGGCCGGATCGCGATTTTCTTCAACACCGGGTGCACCAGCATCTCGATGTAGTTGTCGCATCCCATTTTTCTGATGCAGGACAGATTGAACTGGATCGAATCCTTGCGGAATACGACTGCCGGGACCTGATGATCATCGAACAGCTTGAAATCGACCACCTCGTATCCACGGAAATCAAAGGACCCTTCCTCCGCCCGAACGGTTACTTCCGTCTCGGTGTCTTCTTTCCATACGCTCCGGCAGGCCCCCATATAGTCATCCGCCGAGAAACTGCCCCAGCGGGGATGGATGATGACATATCCCTTGAGCAGACCTTCCGGGATCACCTTCAGCTCCGGAAGGCGCGACGTCCCGCCGAATTTCGCGTTGTCCATGATCCTCTGCGCAGCAAGGAAATCATCTCTGGAAATGATAGCTTCATGCTCTCCCCGGTAATAGCTCTGCGGTTTTTCCCCGCGGTTCTTGAAGGTCTTCTGTTCACCGGCATCCGGAGCGAAGACCTTATACCGCTTTCTGGTCAGCACATCGCCGCAGTAGCGTTCATTTCTCAGGGTATCCGCGATGCCGCCCGCGCTCCACTTGATGTTTCCCAGATAGGTCCGTTTGGAAAGTCTGGTCAGCTTGTCCGCGATCTGCTCCGTGGAATATCCGTAGAGATACATTGAAAAAATGAGTTTCGGTATTTTGTACGTCTCTTCATTTATGACCAGTTTTCCATTTTCATCTTTCACAAATCCCAGAAGTTCCGGCGTCAGCGGAAGTCCGTGGTCAAGCCTCATACGAAGAGAAGTCTCCATGCTCCGGCTCCTGACCCGCGATTCCTCCTCAGCTATCGTCGCCTGAAAGGACAGGGCCAGATGGCTGTTCTGGTTCAGTGAGTAGATCGCCTCCGATTCAAAAAGCACTCCCACCTTCTTTTCCCGAAGTTTTCGGATCGTGCTCAGAAAATCCACCACATTTCTGGCAAGACGGGAAATGTTTTTGACGATGATCAGATCGATTTTTCCGTCATAGGCATCGTGCAGCATTTCAAGGAAGCCCTCCCTGTGCTGGGTAGTCGTTCCGGATTTACCCTCATCGGAATAGATCTTGACCAGCTCCCATTTCGGATGCTGGGCCACCAGATTCATGTAATATTTCTGCTGGAGTTCGAAGGAAGACGTCTGGGCCGGATCCTCCGTTGATACGCGGGCGTAGATCGCGACCCGCTGGAACTCATCGGATTTCACGTAGTTCGTTTTCTCGGTCTCCGGGATATATGTGTAGCTTTCAGGATCTGTCGCAGCGCGCACTCTTCTGCGAACCCGCTCTTTTCTCTCCTCGTTGGTCAGTTCCGGCATTTATTCATCCTCATTCCGCTCAGGCAGCAGTCGATTCTCATCTTCGCATATCATCGGCGCATCCAGTTCATCTTCCGGCAGCAGCTGCCAGCCGAAAGGCAGGTAATCCCGGTCCCTAAGATCCGGTCGGTAATATGACGCCAGGGTAAATATATCTTCCGAGATAAAATAGATCCCGATCGGCTCCCTCTGCGCAGCAAGCGTCCTTGCGATAAAGGACATTTCCTCCGCATCATTTGATACGTTTCTGACCTTCTGTGTCACAATCAGGTTCACCTTACCGGAAAAGCAGTCACCCAGCAGCCTGCACCACTCCTTGGAATTCTCCATGCGCGGCGCTGTCATCCCTTTATCGATATAAAAATCCACCAGTGTCCAGTTCGGGCACATGGCGATATCATCTATGAACTGCTGCGTATGCTTCTCTAGATAGTTCTCGTATTTTGTCTGGTTATAATATCGGATATAGACGCCGATCCGGTAGGGAACAAATGGCATCGGACATTCCTTCTGCTGCGCATCCAGCCACCTGCGATGCTCCGCGATAAGAGCTCGGCTTGGATCATCCTCAATATGTCTTCGGAATACATTTCCCTGAATTCCCTCTTCTGATAGCGTATTCTCCCGCGTCCTTGTAGCTGACGCTGAGACTGCGCTTACCAAAGCTGTGCTTCCGTTCACTGTTCATTCCTGCCTTTCCGCTCCGGTCACCCCGGGCATTCTCCAGTACCATTTCTTCATCCTTCGGACGGACTTGATCCCAAGATCGGATTTGACCTCCTGCAAAGTCTTCTCTCCAATCTCATGCTGTCTCATCAGGTCCTTTATCTGGGCAGCCGGTACCTCTCCCTGGGCCAGAAGGTCTTTCAGAAGATCTGCCGTCAACTCATGTTTGTTTTTCGGGATTTCTGCCTGCGCTTCCACCGGTTTTTCTTCAGTTCTCATATTACTGAGCCACTGAAATCCACTGTCCTTTGTGATCTCAAATCGAATCTCTTCCCCGGCCGGAGCCAGATTGCTTTTGATCTGCCGGACGATCCTGAGATCATGCTCCGCTCTACGTGCAGGATGCTCCGGGCAGCAGCTGCCACATCGATGCTCCCAAGTCCCCGGTAGAGGCCCTTGGATCCTTCGCTCTTATTCAAATGCCCTATCAGTACCACGCCGCAGTCATAAGTCGCTGCCCAAAGGCCGATGCGTTTCATCAGCCGTCTGGCCTTGGATGCCATCATGAGGTCCGAGCTGCTCTCGATGTAAGACTGGAGAGGATCGATCACGACCAGCCATGGTCTGAACTCAATGATCGCCTCACGGATCCGCTCATCATCGAGTGTCAGCCCCCCGTGCACTTCTTCATCAAGGAAAGCAATGTTCCTGCAATCCGCGCCGCAAGACTCAAGACGCGGCTTGATGGTGTCCTTCACCCCGTCCTCGGAGCACTGATATATGGCGCGGCGGGGACGGCCAAGCTGAGTCCCGTCCGGAAGACTCCCTCCCCTTGAGATCTCCGAGATGAGATTCATCATCATGGTCGACTTTCCATCTCCCGGATCGCCCTGAAGCAAAGTGATCTTCCCTGCGGGAATGTATGGGTACCAGATCCACCGGACCTGTCTGGCTTTCACATCGCTGTACAGCGTTAATAATCTCGATTCCTGACTCATATTCCCTCCGCCATCAATTATATGGCGGTAAGGTGGCGGTCTTTATGACCCATCAGGTCACACCTTCTTTTTTTTGTGACCTGTCAGGTCACAAAAAGCCTTAAGATTTCCGGTTCCAGACACCCTGAGCGACCGCCATCTTAGCCAATCGCATCCTTGCGATGTAACGGCAAAAAGATGAATATACCTACTGCCTTTATGCGGGCAATTTCAGGAAAGGCAGGTGTAAAACATGAAATATGATAGCAAAGCTACTGGGATGCGCATCAAACATTTCCGCAATCTGAAACGGCTTTCCCAAGAACAATTCGCGGAAGAATTGGGCGTATCCAGAGAATACATTGCAAGAATTGAATCCGGAAACAAGGTTCCCAGCCTTGAAGTATTTGTTACTATAGCAAACATCCTTGAAACATCATCTGACCATCTGCTGGCCGATAGTCTCATCGTTCTCAGATCAGACGATGAACAGGAGTATTATGAGATATTCTCCGACTGCACCATTGATGAACGGGCCATGCTCCTAAGGATGCTGAAGTTCTTTAAGGCATTGCTCTCAGAATACGGTATTTAGAAAACAATCGGCCCGCATAAGGCGCAGGCAGCATCCGTGCAGGATGCTGTTTGCATTTGCGGGCCTCTTTCGACTCTGTCTTTAATATCCAGTGTAGCGCATCACATAGGAAAAGCCGTTATATCTTGACTTGCTCATCTTCTTTACGGCAATGGATCCGGCCGTCCATCCCCCGCCGGAGGCCTCCGCCAGCTTACCTCCGCCAACGTACATGGCGACATGATCGGATCTCACCAGCACGTCACCCTTCTGCAGCTTCTTATATGCAGGTTTGCCGACGCACTTCCAGCACTTGAACTTATAAAAGGTGGATTTCTCCATGCCGATCCCATTGGCTCTTCTGCAGCCTTCCAGCATCTTAGGATTCTGCGCGCCGTGAGCATAGGCCGCGTGCACGAACGGATTGCAGCAGTAGGTCTTCTTGTATTTCTTACTTGGCTTCATATACTTCTTCGGTCCGTAATTGGTCCCGCAAAAGTAGCAGCCGTTGTGGTGGGCGCCGTTTCCGCTGCCATAGGTAAAGCTATTGTCCTTAGCGATTCTCACGGCCCAGGCGACGGCTGCGTTGATCTGCTCTTTCCTGGTGCTCTTTCTGCTGGTAACGGTGACCTTCTTCTTCGCCGCAAGATAGGTCCCGTTGCCCTTCTGCGTGATGGTGATCGTTGCCTTGCCATTCTTCTTACGAGTCAGTTTACCGGAGGAACTGACGGCAACGACCTTCGGCGCACTGCTCGAATAAGTCAGCGCAAGGCCTGATCTGGCTTTGGCTTTCAGACTGGCCGATGTTTTCAGATTGGTCAGGGTCACGCTGCCCGGCGCGGTTATGGTCTGCGACTTCATCGCTTTGACCGTAACTGCAGCGGGACTTGAAGCTGCCACGCCCTCTGCCTGCAGGCTCTTCACGTACAGCTTCGTCGTTCCCGGGCGTTTCACACTGCTTGCCGGAACAGGAAGTTTGAAGGACGCTGCCTTGCCGGTGTTCTCCATTGACACCTCATTCAGAACTGTCGCGCCGTCGCCCGCGAGCAGGACCACCTTCTGTCCACTCGCGGTTGATACTGATCCCGTTATCACCGCCTGCGCCTTATCCTTTACTGTCAGATTGGATGAATCCACAGTAATCGCAGGTACTGTCAGGGCCGATGCACAGACGGTGACGCACATCAATAAAACTATGGCTGCCAATACGATAATCACAGCATGGCTGCTGTATGATGTCTTTTCTCTCATCCTGCCACCTCCTTAAGCGTCTGCGCTGTGATGTTTCAGAAGAGCGTGAAGCGCGATGCCGGCGAGCGTGCAAAGGCTGGACAGCATGATCAGGATGACTGCTATGGGAAAGTCATCTCCTGTCTTCGGACTTTCATCCTCGTATACGGTTTCGGTTTCCTGCTCGGAATCAGACGAATCCTTAACCTCATCCGTCTTTCCTGCCTCCTTACCTGTCTCGGATTCTTCAGTGTCTTCAGTTTGCTCCTGTTCATCCGCGGACTGATCCTCCGCACCCGGATCCGCTTCTCCTTCCGATCCATCCGTGGTCGCCGGTTCATCGGAAGCCTCTTCCGTATCCTGACCGTCCTCGGTTTCTTCTCCGCCTGTCTTGCCGGAATCATCGATCAAGACTTCCTCCGCGTTGTCCTCACCGGTAGAGAGGCTGCCCGGCTCATCGATCGAGCCCTCCGCTTCTAGAACCTCCTGATCTTCCGAATCACTGAATATCAGATCCTCATCCCCTGCCTCGGCGTCTTCGCTTCCGGCTTCAGATCCTTCGTCTGTGATCGTCTCATCGTCCAAGGCCTCATCTTCGTCCGCCGCAGCGAAATTCACTGTCAGCGACAGATCCATCGTCACTTCCTCCAAAGTCAGGTCCGCCTCTTTTTCACCGATGATCCCATCCAGATCCTCGTACGCAAGCTGGGCATCATTGACCGTTACCGAGCTGATGACGTATCCATCTTCTGCCGTGCACCGCAGTGTAAGATCCTCTCCGGAAGTCACCGTTTCGGTAAAGCTTCCGCTTTTTCCGTTCACTGTCCCGTGCTCCCTGGAAGTGATCTGTACGGAAACGCTTCCGGCTGCGCTTTCACCTGCAAATGCTGCGGCACTGCACATGCCCATGGCCATGATCACTGCCAGCATGAACAGTCCGCTCTTCTTCGCAATATTTTTTCTGCTCATGAAATTCCTCCTTTCTGTCGTCTACTTTCTTAACTGCTTTTCTGTTTCCTTCATCCGGTTCCACTCTCATCACCCCCGTTTTTTCCACGAAAAAACCCGCTCATTAGAGCAGGTTCTCCATAATTGATTATTCTTTGGTTATAGCTTATCTACGTATTCAGCGAATCTGTCGACCGCTCCGTTATTCATGGAGTTGAATACGTCCGTATAGATATCCAGCGTCATATGGATATCCTTATGACCCAGCCAGCTTTTGAGCACCACTGCCGGGATCCCGGACTCGATGCATCTGGTCGCGAATGTATGCCTCAGCGCATGCTGCCCCATGCAGGGGATCCCCGCCGCCTCACAGATCCTGTGGTAATAACAGTTGACCTGAGCGGTCTTTATGATCTCGTTCTTGTTATAGTCGTAAAAGAGAAGGCCTTTCGGATTCTTCTGCCGCTGCTTCAGTGCCTCCTTCAGGTACGGTTCCAGCTTTTTATTGATCGGAACGTCTCTGACACCGGTATCCGTTTTGGCACCCTCCTTGATGAAGGCCCTTTCATCGATTCCTTTTGAGACGGTCCCTCTGACATGGATCAGTTTCTTCTTCAGGTCGATATCTTTTGCTTTCAGGGCGTTGATCTCTCCCATCCGCAGGCCGCTGTAAAGCTCAATGAACAGCTGCAGGCGGTAATCGTTTCTTCCCTTCGGCGGCTTCCTTGCCTCCATGGTCTCCACGAGCTTCTTCTGTTCCTCCACGGTGAGTCCCCTGATTTTGGTGTCCTTTCTATTGGACTTGGGACAGCGCATGTCATGAGACAGCATGATGTTCTGTTCGATGATTTCTTTTTCTGCAGCGATCCTGAAGGCCAGACGCACCATCCGGTAGACCTTGGATATGACGCTGTTGGAATACTCCGTCAGAGACCTCAGAAATTCCTCCATGTGTTGCCGATTGATCTGTACGATAGGGATGCGTCCGATGTTACTCTTTTCGATCCGTTTGATGGTCTCAATATTCCTCGCATAGCCCTGTTCCTGGGCGTAGTTTTTCTCATAGTCCGAACGGCATTTATGATAAAGCAGTTCGGGGATCGTCGCCTCAGGATCCACCCCGTTTTTGAGTTTGCCTATCCGTTCGAGCCATTCGGCTTCCTTTAGCAGGCATTCATCTTCATCGTAGCCACTGACAGATTTTCTGTTTTTCATGCCATACTGATCGATATATGTGAATCGATACTCCATCCGCCCGCTTGAAAGGATCCTGAAGGAACCTTCACCGTTTCCGCTTTTGCCTCTTTTCTTCTTTCGTCCCATCCCGACTCTCCTTTACGCCCAATAGCGTTCTCTTTCCTTTTCGTGCCGCTTCGAGAAATACTCGATCAGCGCATGGCTCTCTACGACCTTTGTCCTGCCGAAATCCGCCGACGGGAACTTCGGATCATTGAACATCTTCTGCACTGTGCCCTCGCTCCATCCGAGCATCTTTTTCAGATCGGCGATCGTGTAGAAACGTACTTCACTTGAGATCAGCTGCTTTGTCTGTACTTTATTCGTGTTTTCCATTTGTTTCACCTCCATCTGCATCTGTATGGTGCTTATATTACTCTGTCCGCGTTTTCTTGCCTAATGTGCGAATCACAAAATCCTGCCTACCAGAACCGTTTTTTCTGTTCGTCCGGAGCCTCCGCCTTATGGCATGCCCGCGTGATCTCCTTCATGGTGCTCTCGTCAAGTGTGCAACAGTAACGGATCAACCTGCTTTTGTCTATCGTCCTCCGCTGCTCCGCGCAGACCATGGACGATTTCCAAAGTCCTTTGACCTTCGGCAGGATCACATGCGGATCCATCCGCTCTTTTTTGATCTGGCTGGTCAGGATCGCGATGATGATGGTCGGTGATTTCTCATTTTGCCGATTGCATTGCGTGACCACGATTGGGCGCACGCCGCTTTGTTCGGATCCGACCACCTCATCCTCCGATCCCAGATCCGCCATATAGACATCGCCGCGTTCGATGTAAAACGGCTTTTTCCTCTTATCTTTCAAGGGCGCCACCTCCCGCTATATGGCAGAAAGAAGCGTCTTTCTCATCTTCCGGATCTCGATCCGGATCTGCTTTCCTGTCATTCCGGTGCTATCTTTGATATCCGCGATATTCTTGTTATCGAAGATCACAGCTTCAATGATGACCGTCTGCGTTCCCGTGAGCTGCAGAAGTCCGTCCCGAAGGTCCTGATTACCCACGCTTTCGATCCAGGAGTGATCATGTCTTCTCATATAGATTTGCCGGATGCCCTCTACGCTAAGCAAAAGGTCGATCAGATCACTCACCTGATCACCGAAAACCGGCATTCCGTACATATCATTATTAATCTCTGTTGACACGTTCCAGCACCTCCTCCGTCTTTCTCAATAGTTCCTCCGGGTCCACACTGCAGATCACCCCGAACCAGGATGATCTGAAGAAACCCTCGCACTCCGCCCTGGTCGCAGCAGCTCTGAAGTCCTCCGGATCCTGCTGCAGTTTTTTCAGGGCACTCCTGTAATCCTTGACTGCCTGCACTACGATGTTCACAGCCAGCGATTCATATCCGTATCCTTTATCAAATCTCATTGGTTATCTCCTCTCCTGCCTTTGCCATACTCTACTGCCTGGCGCTCATCCCCATAGCAGATCGTTATGTATTATCCCGGCGCACAGGGACCTCAAATTGCGGTCCCGCTACGCCGGGTTTCTTACTTTCGTTCGATCTGCATTTGTCCACGACACCCCCGATCCTGCGGGAAACGATCAGGCAGAAGTCAGCTAGTCTTCCTCATGAGGCTCTCACCTCCCGCAGGGATCTCCTGCAGCCGCCCTCATTGCGTGATCCTGCAAAAGCAGGGCTGTGACTGGACGGAAGTATCATTGTCCTCTGAGACTTTCAATGCACATTGCAGTCGCCACCTGCCTTTTGTATCCTGATGTTTGCCGCTCCTCCGGAAATGCCGGGATCATCGCGCATCGATCTCGTATGCTCACGGGGTTAACCGATATCTCAGAGAAAGTACCTGATGAATGTGTATTCAGTTGTTAAGGTCCGTGAAGGGACCTGGTTCCACTTTTGTTTCTTCGTCTGATTGACGCATTTCCTATCGACCGGAAATTGTCCCCTCATTAGGTAGGCAGCGGGAGGGGTCGTTTTTTAACGGTCTGCGGCAAAAAAATGAAAAAATATATGGAAAATCCGAATTTCATTTTTTATAGGCTTTTTTTATGCAACAGTTGCATATTTCATGAGGATGTTATATCATTGCTGTAAATAAAGGGAATCCAAACGGAGGAAACGATATGCTGCAGCGAAAAATCATGAGGGCTCTTATAGACTGGAAAGAATCATCAAGTAACGATTGTCTTGTCATAAGGGGCGTACGCCAATGCGGAAAAACATATATCGTCAGAGAGTTTGCGAAAGCTCATTACGAAAATGCTGTAGAAATCAACTTTATTGAACGTCCGGAGATGAAACAGGCATTTTCCGGCTCGCTGGATGTGGATACTATGATACAGGGGATCACGTTGCTGTCTCCTGATCTTAAGTTTGTGCCGGGGAAAACGCTGCTTTTTCTGGATGAGATCCAGGACTGCCCTTCCGCAAGAACATCACTGAAATTCTGGGCGCAGGACAGTCGTTATGACGTGATCGCTACCGGTTCACTCCTCGGCATAGATTACAAGGATATCGTTTCGATTCCTGTAGGCTATGAAACACAGATCGATATGTATCCTCTGGATTTCACTGAATTTTTATGGGCTCTTGGAATTGATAACAATATGCTGGATTCTCTGTCAGACTATATAGACGGCAGCAGCGCTGTCCCTGATGCGATTCACAGCGCCATGATGCAGCACTTAAGAGAGTATCTTGTGATCGGAGGAATGCCCGACGTCGTCAATGCATATTTGGAAAACAAGGATTATCAACGCGTTCAGATGATTCAGGATAAAATTCTCCGTGATTATCAGGATGATATTGCGAAATACGCTGACAACTCTGTGCGGATCAAGGCAAAAAGGTGTTTTCTCTCTATCCCGCGGCAACTTACGAAAGACAATCATAAGTTCCAGTATTCTGTAATAGAAAACAAAGGCACCGCAAGAAAATTTGAGAGCAGCCTTGACTGGCTCAGGTCAGCAGGAATGATCGTTTACTCGTATAATGTGTCTCTTCCTGCTTTCCCTTTGACTGCTTACGTTAAGGAGTCTCAATTCAGGATCTATTTATGTGATATCGGCTTGTTTTCTGCTATGTTCGGATATCAGCTGAAAGCTGCTATCCTGAGCGATACACTTGATGGTCCGGCGAAAGGCGGACTTTATGAAAGCCTGATTGCAGATATCTTTTACAAAAGCGGCCGGGACTTATATTACTACAAGAAGGACGATTCCACACTGGAGATCGAGTTTCTGCTTGAAAAGGATGCCCATGCCATTCCTGTGGAAGTCAAAGCGAAAAAAGGCTCAACAAAATCCTTGAATGAGCTGCTGAAGAATTCTCAAATACCTGTTGGGTATAAATTAACCGCACAGAATGCAGGCAGAGTGGATAAAAAAACCACCCTGCCCTTATACCTTGCAGCATTTCTGTGACGATAACGGTTATTTCCGAAGCAGCTTCGCCCGGATCCGATCCATCCTCTGCGTCACTGCAGCACAGCTGATCCCTTCTCTTTCAGCGATGTCGCCGGGCCTTTTCATCAGTATCGCGATTTCATATAGCAGCTCCTTCTGATCATCTGTAAGGTCTTGTATCGCCCTGAAAAGCTCTTCGTCATCGAGATTGGAAATAATGTCTTCAATGGCATCCTCCAGATAGCAATCCTCTTCTGTGAATGTCTCCTTAAATCTTTCCTGCAGCGGATTCATGCCATCCGTCCTCTGCGCCGATTCCTTAAACTCGGTCATCTGCTGATTATGGATGCAGAAGATGCGTTCACTCTTGAAGACTTCCCAGTCGAATTTGATGATTTCCAGGATATCTTCTTTCTTCATTCCTCCCCGGAATGCCTCCATCGCGAACCTGCGCTCATCGTTTCTGAACTTCTTATATCTGGCCTGGTAATTAAATTTCATCTGTAAACCTCCTGATTTTTCGTTTGATGTAGCTTCTGAAAAATCAGGGGTTTACGGTGAGCGAGCCCGCGGCCGCATTTTTCTCTGCATATGCGTCTGCCTTTTCCTCTCAGGTTTGTCTGGCAGATGCGCATACATAAAAATGGGCATAAAAATAGCCCCGTACCCATTTGGATACGAGGCGTGCCTCACATTATCTTATTCAGTTTATTGGCTGTACATCTCCCAGCATATACAGTCTATCGCCTTCTGACTCTCATGTCACTTCCAGCTTTCTATCTGTTTTACCTTCATGTTTCTATCGGTATTTCTCTCAGAAAACTCTCTCAAAACCTCTCACAAAACTCTCTCTTTTTGCGTCAGCGACGATGGGAGCGGCATCCGCAGCTGTACGCCGTCCGGATCAAACGGTCCGGACATTCCTCCTGGCTGATTGTTCGCTTTGAATTCCAGGAAGGCAAGACCGAACAGGATCACCGCTCTTCTCTTCTTTCGGTACAGTGTGCTTTCACCCATATTCAGCACTTCGCTGGCCTCCGCCATCGTATAATCAAAGCTGTTCATATAGCAGGTGTTCAGGATATCCACGTATTCCGGCCCGTATTTGCCGAAGTTATACACCTTATATCTGAGCGCCTCCATGATCCGGATCATCCATCCGGTCTGCATGATCCTTTCGATCTGGCGCTGATAGTCATCTCTCCTGGATTCTGTGGCAAACCATTCCAGTCTTACGAGGGCCTGGCTCATTTTTCTTCCTTCGTCTTCTTCCAGCGGGCCGCCATCCAGTCCGTAGCACAGCTCAGTCACCACGTTATTGGCTGCGTCCGTATTATATCTGCAGACATCATGGAATGTCTCCAGAAGGGATGATCCCAGTTCTTCCATTTCTTCCTCACTGGTCAGAGCCATCTGACACAGTCTTTTGATTCTTGTATCCACATCCTTCTTAGTTCTCATAGATTCTCCCTTTCCTCAGCATCCACTTCTGCCTCGTCCCGTCGTCAGCAGCGCCCGGGTAAGGGAAAAGACCCTGGCGGTCTGCCTTCGTAAACAGGATTCTGCCGTTTTGCTGAAGTCGCCGGCTTTACCGTATGCCGGATCACGGCTCCCGTAAACCGTCTTCGTTCTTATGCGCTCTTTACTTCTCTCTGCAGGCTCTTTGCACACTGCTCGACTGCTCTGGTATAGACTGCATCCTCCTCCGGATCCATCGGTCCCTTGAACCAGCTGCGGAAGCGGAGCATCGCATCCCTGTCATTTTGTTCCGCCTGCTGACAGAGTCTGGTGAAACTGGCCTCCAGATTGAATTCATCCATACTGATCTCTTTTATCGTTCTCATCATCTTCCCGTTCTCCTTTCAGATCTTCACCAGCTGCCAGCTGGCCTTGCTTACGTTGAACCGGATCACATAGATCCGCTCCTGGCTGCCGATCATCCCCTGACACTTATATGTCCAGACATCGTCGCCGTTATACTTTTCTTTCTCCATCTGCAGGATCTTTCCGATCCTCAGAACATGTACGTTATCGTTCCGATCGCGTACCCGGAATCTGTGCGGGACCGGAGGTTTGTCCGCAATAAACGTGCAGACTACATCAATACTTCTCTGAATCTTTCTCATTTCACATCTCCTGCCCTCTGCATGTTGTTGCGCTTTACATAATGTGAACATTTGTTCTTTTCGACGCTATTCTACTCCGTTTACTGGTCTGTGTCAAACATTTATTTGCAACAGAATTCGAAGTCGGACTTTATGTACCGACTATCTTCCATGCATTTCCACATTTAATATCCGTAATATTATATTATGTTAACCACAGTTTTTTTAATAAACGCAATGAAAAAGGACCGTTCCAATCTCTGTTATAAGATTTTCCCGATCCTTTTCCTCTCTCGTATTCTCTTTTCCAGTCTTTCTTTCTCGGCCGGTCTTTCTCGGTCAGGTGTCTTCCTGTTCGGAAGCCGACGCTGTGGTTTGCCTTGGCCCGCTCCACCTTCATCATATCGATGACCAGTTTCTTTTCCTGTTTTGGCGGAGCGGTCGGCACTGATTTCTTTCGTTTTTTACTCATATGCAATTCCTCCTTGTTCAGTGATGCCTCATTATACCGCAATGATCGCTCCCTCGCCAGCTCGAATCGGTCTTTTGTCCAGGATTCGTTTCATGTCCTCACGGGTCTTCCGCACAGCCGCAAGCATATCTTCTTTATCGTCCGGAAGCCAGCCCTGCATTTGGATGACGTTGGACGGATGAAGACCGAAATAGAAGCAGCGCTCCAGCTGCAGATCCGCAATGAAACGTTCCTCTTCCTCCAGGTACTCTCCGATCGTGCATTCAACGAAGGAGCCTTCCTGCACGGCGTCATACAGCGGACACCCGGGATCCGTATGGACCGTTCCGGTGAAAATCAGAAACGGCTGCGTGTCATTGACCAGGCGGGCTGTCTCCCGGGCATGCGGTTGCTGATTCCCTGAACCTGCCGCCCCGAAGATAATGTTGAGCGCATATGATCCTTCCGGAGGAGATCCTGCAGTTGTTCGCCTTGAGGCAGATCGCATCGGATGATGTGATCCTCACGCCGAAGCTTTTGAAGTGATGCATAGTCCCCGCCCTGCCATTTGGTAGCGGAGCAGGATCCGCAGCGGAGGAGCCTGTCAGGGCCGTAAGCCGCGAAGCGGTGCGCAGCAGCCTTGACAGGCGCTGACGCGAGGATACGATCCCGCTGCAAATGCAGGGCGCAGCTAACCGATACGTTGTAACAAAAAAGATGATCTGCCATTGCTCCCCAGCGATCAGATCATCTTCCCCTAAAAAGAAACGCCACAGACACAGTGCAGCAATTACATACCGCCGAGACGGCAGGTGTGTGGAATTCAGTCTTGCCGACTGTTTTCCAGATGCTGGCGACCGCATAAATATC
>Ga0256404_1004112_pt1 | contig 28036 bp, 17 predicted proteins | sample RumenRJG_01DNA_FD_185990 | JGI IMG/M metagenome (GOLD analysis project Ga0256404, IMG submission 185990) | Bovine rumen microbial communities from Lethbridge, Alberta, Canada - RJG_01 | ecosystem: Host-associated > Mammals > Digestive system > Stomach > Rumen | place: Canada: Alberta | collected...
GTTGGATGATCTTCTCCTCGATGGTTCCCTCAGCGATGAGCCGGTATACCGTGACGGCATTGTGCTGTCCGATGCGGTAAGCACGATCGGAGGCCTGTTCCTCAATGGCGGGGTTCCACCAGGGATCAAGGTGGATGACATAGTCGGCAGCGGTGAGGTTGAGTCCCAGTCCGCCCGCTTTCAGGCTGATCAGGAAGAGCGGCATGTCACCGGTCTGAAACTCCTTCACGAGGCGGTCGCGCTCCTTCGCAGGCGTGGCACCATCGAGATAGAGATATTCCACGCCACGCTTGTCGAGGGCCTTGCGGATGAGCGCCAGATGCGAAGTGAACTGACTGAAGACCAGTGCGCGGTGGTGATTGTCGTGGAGCGAGTCGACCATCTCCAGGAAGACTGCCTCTTTAGACGAGGGAATTTTGAGACTCTTGTCGATGAGCTGCGCGTTGCAGGCCGCCTGACGGAGGCGGGTGAGTTCGGTGAGCGTCTGCAGTGGCGTGGCGTCGCCGTCAGCAAGGTTGACGAGTGCCCGCTGACGGATGTTGTCGTATAGAGCCCACTCTGCCTCGGAGAGCTGCACCTTGCGGGTGACCTCAGTTTTCTCGGGCAGTTCGTTGAGCACGTCGTTCTTCGTGCGGCGCAGGATGAAAGGCGAGATGACGCGGCGCAGCAACCGCTGCGACGACTTGTCGTGAAGCTTCTCTATCGGCGTGATGAAGCGGTCGGTGAACTGCTGGAAGGAGCCGAGCAGACTGGGATTGGCAAACTGCATCAGATTCCAGATCTCGCTGAGGTTGTTCTGCACCGGCGTACCGGTGAGCAGCATGCGGAAGTTGCCTTTGAGTTTCATGGCAGCCTTCGACATCTTTGTGTCGCGGTTCTTTATCGTGTGGGCCTCGTCGAGCACAATGGTGTTCCACTCTCTTGAGCAGAGATTTTCCTCCTCATTGATGAGCAGGCCATAGGTGGTGATGACCACGTCGAAAGCGGCAGCCCCGCGAAGCATGTCGCCACGGTCTTCACCGGCCTGGTTGAGAATCTTCACGTTTAGTCCGGGAGCAAAGCGCGCCAGTTCATCGCGCCAGTTGAGTATCAGCGAGGTGGGCACGACGACGAGCGCAGCGCCTTCCTTGGCACGGCTGAGCAGCACGGTGATCGTCTGCAGGGTCTTGCCCAGTCCCATATCGTCAGCGAGCAAAGCGCCTGCGCCCCAATAGGCCAGACGCGACATCCACACGTAGCCCTCTTTCTGATAGTCGCGCAGCTCGGCGTTGATGTTACGGGGCACCCGCACCTTCAAGTCGCCCGACTCTTCCACGCGCTTGATAAAGTCGCGATAGTGCTGGTCGGCCTCGATATTGAAGCCCGCGTTCTCCATATCCTCCAGAGCGGGGGCGTTGTACATGGCTACGCGCAGATGTCCGCGCTGCTGCTGCCCCATCTTGTCGAAGATGGCGAGCTGCTTGCGCAACTGATCGCTGATGGCAACATATTCTTTGTCGCCGAGCTGAATGAAATGTCCCTTGGACTCACGCAGCTTTTCCATCAGCGTTGCGATCTTCATTTTCTCTCCCTCACCTATCTCTATGTCGCCAGAGATGTCGAACCAGCTGGCCATACTGTTGACCGATAGGTGCATGGCCGAGGGTTGAAGCTGCTTGCGGTTCACGGTGAATTTGGCTCCCTCGGGCCACTCCACCTTACCGACCTTGGGATTCTGGCGCAGCAAGTCGAGAAGGTCGAGACACTCCTCGATCGACAACATCCACTTATCGCCTTCCTGATCACTGTCGAAGGGCTGGAGCAGTTCCGTGGCTTTCTTGAGATTCTTGCTCTCAGCCTTCATGTTGCGGTGGGTCTGCAGACTCTCATCCTTATAAATGGTAGAGATAATCTCCATACCCTCGGCGGGACTCATATAGGGCGGACACACGGCAAACGGCTTGACGAGCAGTTGCAGAACGATCATATCCTCGCTGGGCTGCAGTCGAAAAATGATATGACTGTCGGCATCCACCATCTTGATCTGGGTGTTGGCCAGCAGATCGCTCATCACCACCATCTTGCGGGAGAAGGCTTCGAGCACCTTCGTGAGCTTGTCCTTAGCCTCGGGCGGGAAGGTGCCAATGGAGTTGAGCAGTTGGAGACTTTGCTTCTGCTTATTGCTGAATTTCACCACCTTGACCAGCTGAGGCGACTCTTGATAGGCTGCGAAGCCCGACTCCAGTGAGGAACCAGAATCTATGTTGCTCACTATTTTATAGCCATCCTTGCCAAGTGTTACCGACAGCTGCAACTTTTCGTGCACGATTTCGATGCGGCTGGAAGGATTGCTGGCATCGAAGACCAGCGGGTGCCCGACGAGCGCATCCATCACTTCAGCTCCGTCCAGACTATATGAGTTTGGGCCGTACCATCCCGTTGTGAACTCTTTTACGAGCAAGGCCACTTTGCGGTCCTGATCGCTATAGGGCAGGTCGGTGCTGTCGCGAAACGTTTTCAAGGCGATGTTGCGGCCCGTCGACCAGTTGATGCCGTTGCGACTTTTCTGCAGTCGTGGCTGCACAGAGAAGTCGTCGAGATCGACATAATAGCAGATGCGCTCCTTGCTCACAGATGCGGCCTGACCGGTGACGTCTTCGTCAACAAGGATTTCGTTGAGCACCTTCTCCCAAGGGGCCAGGACCTTGATGACAGGCAACGAGGGATGCATGCCCGTCTCCTTCTCCAGCGAGGCCCGTTCGTCCTTGAGACAGTCGAAGTCAGCACTCATCTCAAGATTGATCAGCTTCAGCCCATCCTTGACTCTTTCGGCCATAAAGTTATCGATTTTCTGAAGTATGGCCTTGTCCTTCACCAGGTTGAAATGCTTGAGCGCGAAATAGTAGAGCGTCTGCTGCAGAGGAGATTGGAATCTATTCCATATCTCATTTCTGGAAAAGACGTCGTCGTGGAGCTTGGCGTAGAGTATCATATACTCTGCGAGATACATCCCCCGGTCCCAATTTCTGTTTTTTAAGATGGTCTCCACCTTCTTCTTTGCAGCAGGCGAATCATCAAGGAAAAGGGCTATGGCGTAGTAGAAGTTGGCCAAGGGATTGTCGGGCATGAAGTAGCTGCCCGTGCCCCTGACCGCACGCTGGAATAAGGTTGTGGCTTGGGCATAATCCTTGTTTTGGATATAGCTGATCAATTGCAGCACAGTTTGGGCCTGGCAAGGTTCCTTGACCGTGGCTAGTGCCTTTTTCAGATTGCCGTCGCGCAGGAAATGAAGATAGAGATAGACGAACCCCTGCTGTTCGATAGCCTTCTGTCCGATGAAGTTCCCCGGACAAACAATCGTGTCGAGGAGCAGCTGCTCGTCGACGGGCTTCTCACGGAGAATACGGTGTTTACGGAATTCGAAAAGCAAATCTCGGAGTTGCTCATTCGTCTCCTTGAAATATGCGCTGTTCTCTGGAACATCGACGAGCCGGTCGAGAAACCGATAGAAGAAGACATCCTTCAACTGGGCCAGTGTACTACTTGGTGTCTCTGTTTGTTTAGACATCCATCCAGGCAAGCCCACCTTGAAAGCCTGAATATCGAAGGGCTTGCCATGGACAAAGGCGTAATAGGACTCGATGAAGTCTTTGCGTGTAGACTGGTCCGACATGAGAAACCTGTCCCACCTGGAGGGCGCTTTGCTCTCAGGCGAAACTCCTTCGAAACGTTTAAACTGCAGCTCCGACATCATCTTCATCAGTTCCATCCATGCCTTCGGCTTCAGATAATACAATGCCGCACCGTTGTAGGTGGTTCCTACAAACTCGATGACATCTTTTTCATAGCGGGAGATAAAATCGCGAGTGTTTTTCATTTTGGTCTTGAACACTTCGATTGCATTGGCAAGAATGTCGTTTCTTGTAAATGGGTGAAGATTGCATGCCATCAAATGTATTAATCCATTATTAACGTAGTCTGAACTGCCTATTGCCATAAAATCTTGAGTGATGTTGAGTATGAAAATGATTAGACTCTGCAAAAGTACAAATAATTTGCTAAATATCTGCTACATAGTGCCCATGTTCCTCCATAAAACTTCATAAGTTTCTGCCAGACCGAAGAAGATCTGCGGTATGGCATTCATTTACACAATCTTTTTCAGCACATGTTGAATGGGAAATACAGACTCCATCTTATTACAATTCAGTTACAGCCCAGAATCTTCTAAAAGCATACAGAAAGCCGCTTTATCTTTGCCGCCGTAATAACTCATGGCCTAACGATGATCCGTTACAAATGTCACGAATGAACGTGACAACTGTCACGAATGAACGTGACAACTGTCACGAATGAACGTGACAACTGTCACGAATGAACGTGACAACTGTCACGAATGAACGTGACAACTGTCACGAACGAACGTGACAACTGTCACGAATGAACGTGACAACTGTCACGAACGAACGTGACACTTGTCAATTGTTTATTTCACAGAAAAAGACAGACAATAATTTTGCAGCCGGATTTTTGAATTATGCACGACGATACATCATACTCTGATTTTGTAGCAGGCGGGGCGGTCAACGTCTTGCACGAATACAGCGGCTTTGAAAAGATTGCTGATGGGTCCTTTTGTACCCTTTGGCGGGCCAGCAAAGACGGCAGGTGGGTAGTCGTGAAGTCGTTGCAGCCGCAATATCGAGATAGTGCGCAGTATGAGCTGTTACTCAAGAAAGAGTACGACATTCTCTCGATGTTCAACAGCCCTTATGTGGTAAAGGTCTATGACTATTGCAACATTGCGGGCTACGGCAACAGTATCGTGATGGAATGGATTGACGGCGTGACGCTGAAGCAATGGCTTCATGGGCCCGTCACCTCTACTTTTCCCAGTCTTCCAACCCGAAAGGAACGGCAAAGGGTGGCCATGCAGATTGTCGAGGCACTGGCCTATCTCCACTCTCTTCAAGCCGTGCACCGCGACCTGAAGCCTTCCAATATCATGCTGACGCGCAACGGCTGTCAGGTGAAGTTCATCGACTTCGGATTCTCCGATACCGACAGTTTCGCCATCCTCAAGCAGCCCGCAGGCATCCGAGGCTACCTACCACCCGAGCAGGAGCAGAGCGCGGTTACAGATGAGCGCAACGGTATCTACAGCCTCGGCATCATCCTGCGCGAGATGAAGCTGGGGCGGGAGTGGAACTGCGTCATCAACAAGGCGCTCAAGCCCATCGACAGCCGTATCAGCCACGTAACGGATATTCCCCTGATGCTGCGAAAGCAACGGAAAAAGATGCGGACGATGGCAGCCCTGTTGCTGACGGCAGTCATCGTCCTGAGCAGTTTTATGACCTATGAGTATCTGCTGTTACCCCGTCCGCATTATGATGTGGTGACGCGGTTTCAAACTTCTAATATGATTTATGAGTCATGGGGGCAGGGAAAAGTTACGATGCGGCCAGCTTACAAAAACAGTTCGTTCGAGGAAGTGCCAGCCTATGTGGAAAACGAGGGATTCAAATATAGGGTTGACGAGATTACGTTTAATGCTTTCCGCAACGACGACTCCCTGCAAGCCATTGTCATTCCTCATAGACTGCAGCTCATGAAAGGGGCCTTCAGGAATTGTCCTTCTCTGAAAGACATATATTTTAAAGGCGCTCCTCCACATATAGGAAATGAACTTTGGCCAACTACAATCGACGACGTTTTCGACCCTTCCCATTTCTCAACGGTGTGCCTCCACGTGCCTAAAGACCATAGGGCATCATACGAAGAGTCGCCGTGAAGCAGGTTTAAGAAGGTCGTATATTATTAAATGCGAAAGGCATACGCCAAACAATAAAAGCCAGAAAAAATGAGACAATTTATTCTAAACCTGATGCTCATGCTCACAGTCAGCATGGGCGCCAAAGCTCAAAGCTATATGAAAGAGACGAATCAACAAACCGTGGACGTGCATGTCCATAACGTACAACCTTCATTTCTCAATGCCCTGCGCAGTCACGATGCATCGATGGACGAGGGCTTCCCCATTCCTGCTTGGGATGTGGAGAGCCAGTTGAAGACTATGACGGATGCCGGCATCGACTGCGCTGTGCTCTCCATGCCTGCGCCCCAGCCTTATTTTGGCGATGGCAAGGAGTAGTATTGCTTCATCCAACAACGATTTGATTTAGTTTAGTGAAGACTCTAAATAACGGCTGCGCACTTGCCCTTATACGCAAGAGAGCGGTTTAACCTTATCCACCGGCATCCCTCAAGCAGAGGAAATATTTCACACCGACAATCCAGGTATCAATCAGATTACAGGATGAATCGTCGACAGATTAATATTTCTTCCCGGGATGATGGCTATCAGCCTAAAGCGTGAGCTCACATATTCCTTTTCAAAAAAATCCTTATTGAGTTGTAAGATATTGAAACTATTTTTGTATATTTGCAACGTGAATCGCAAAATAGTAACATATGGAGGCTATTTCGAAGCTTTCATGGAAACGCTAACAGAAAAGGAACAAACCAAAATACAATATGGTCTGCTACTATTAAAAACGCAAGACCGGTTGCCAAAGAAATTTGTGAAGCTTATACGTGATGGCATATATGAGCTAAGAACTACTTGGGCGGGGAACATCTATCGGGTTTTCTTTATCTTTGATGAAGGCAGGATAGTAGTTCTATTCAACGGGTTCCAAAAGAAAACTCAGAAAACACCATCATCAGAAATAGAAAAAGCAATAAAGATAAAGGAGGCTTATTATGCAGACAAACAATCACAAGATCGTTGACTACGACGCTGTCCTGGACGCCAAGTTCGGTAAGGAAGGAACACCCCAACGCGCACAGGCAGAGGAAGAGGCTTATGCCTTTTACTCTGGTCAGATACTTCATGATGCCCGCAAGGAAATGAATGTCTCTCAAGCGGAATTAGCTAAGCGGACCAACACCACCAAGTCATACATATCCAAAATTGAGAATGGCATCATCACTCCAAGTGTTGGCGTATTTTATCGACTTATAGATGCACTTGGCCTGAGAATTGAAATTGTCAAGCCTGTCTCATAGCCATAGCAAGCTATGTGCTCTTGTATTGTGAATTAAGGCTCCAAAACCGAGATCTGATATTTTTCCAGCAAAGAATAAGAAATCTTTTATATGGCGAGTGTCGCCACGTCATTTCAATATCTCTTGAACGGCTTGAGGCGTGCGAGGAAATAAGTCGTCCATGTAATTCTGCGGTCGTTGTTCATCGGTTGCGATGTCATTACGTGTTGCCCGTTGACCGTCTGCCAAGAATAGTAGTCGCAGATTCTATCACGTCTTCCCATAGGGCCTGGCGAATACGGTGTGATGATACCCGTCTGGTTGCTGAGTTAGCAAAAACACCAGATAACCTGCGGAAACGCAAAAAGTGGCGATAGCATGTCGGAAACCGATATTTTTTTTGAGTTTCCGACATGCTATCGCCACTTTTTGATGAATTTGTTATATCTTTGCGACATGGAATATAAAAAGAGTATTGTTGGCAGACACCATGAACAGGACATCCTCCAAATGTGCTACAACTCACCCAAGGCTGAGTTCGTTGCTGTTTATGGCAGAAGAAGAATTGGAAAGACTTATCTGGTCAAGCAATTCTTCCAGGAACAATTTGATTTCTATGCAACCGGCGTGTATCAGGTTCCTCGCTCAGAACAGCTCAAGATATGGCAGAATCAACTTAGACTTTACAGTGGGGTGAAACGCAGCAAGCCCAAAGATTGGACTGAGGCATTCTTCCAACTCAGAGAATATCTTGAGACACTGAAGGACAAAGAACGGATTGTAATCTTCATTGACGAGTTGCCATGGCTTGACACGCCGAAGTCTGGATTTCTGCGCGCATTAGACTTGTTCTGGAATGGTTGGGCTTCGACCCAAACCCGACTGAAACTTATCGTTTGCGGAAGCGCCACAACCTGGATGACAAACAAGTTGCTGGGTGACAAGGGTGGTTTGCACAATCGTGTTACCCGCCCGATACATCTTGCCCCCTTCAATCTCCAGGAGACAGAAGAATATTTGCATAGCCTTGACATCGATTGGAGCAGACTGGGGGTGCTTGATGCCTATATGATTTTAGGCGGCACGCCTTTCTATCTGTCGTTACTACGACCAGACCTTTCACTCACGCAGAATGTTGACGAGCTCTTTTTCGGCAGTGACGCAGTCCTGCGCGAAGAATATGCTTTCCTTTTCAAATCTCTTTTCAATGAGGCTCAGCTTTACAAGAGAATAGTGGAGTTGATCGCTACAAAGATGATTGGTTTGACAAGACAAGACATCGTAAAGGCGCTGAAGATTACTGATAGCGGAAATCTTACGGATGCTCTTAACACTCTCGTCAAATGCGACTTTTTGCGGAGGTACCAGGCCTTTGGAAAGAAGGACAACGATTCCATCTATCAGCTGTCAGATTTGTACACATTGTTTTACCTGCGTTTTGTCAAGAACAATAACGGCCAGGATGAACACGCATGGAGCACTATGAGTATGGGCGCTAAAAACGCATGGTCAGGTTATGCCTTTAAGCAAGTGTGCATTCTACATGTCAGTCAAATCAAACAGGCATTAGGAATCTCTGGCGTTGCAACAAATGTCTGCTCATGGCTGTATCGGAGTCCTGAAAAGAGAGCGCAGATTGACTTGATTATCGACCGTGGAGACAAGAACATCGACCTCTGCGAGATTAAATACTGCGATCATGAGTTTGAATTGGAGAAAGGCTATGTGGAATGGATGCGTGAGCGGCGCGAGCTCTTTCGCGATGCTACCCACACAACAAAGACTCTTCGACTTACCCTGATTTCCTCAGGAGGTATAAAACAAGGCAAATACACTTCGGCAATTCAAGGGAAAGTCGTTTTGGATGATTTGTTCAAGTAACAAATATCATTTCCTAATCTATAATAAAGTGGCGATAACATGTCGCCCTACGGATTATCGGCTGCTGATGTTCCGTGACGACCGTCACGTTTCTTCGTGACGACCATCACGCTCGTTCGAGACGACCGTCACGCTCGTCGGTGACGACCATCACGTTCATTCGTGACGGCCGTCACGAAACATGGTCAGCCATAATATTATCGAAACGGAAACAAATTATTAGCCGACATTGTCGTTATTTTGAACTAAAAACCGTAACTTTGTAAGAAACTAAACGACCAACCGATGGTCATCAAGAAAAGACGACTCTATCGCATGCTCCGGGAGAGCTGCAACACCCTATCAACTTTAAACGCAAGGAGGACAACAGATGACGAACGTACCGGAGAAAACAAAATATTATGGTGGACTGCTAAAGGATGCTGAGCAGATTATCGAACGCTCGCAACAGCATGCCTACGTTGCCATCAACACATTGATGGTGGAGCGCAACTGGTTGCTCGGCAAGCGCATTGCTGAGGAAGAACTGCAAGGCGAGGACCGTGCTAAATATGGCGCGCAACTCATTAAACGCTGAGCAAAGATCTCACTGAAAGGTATGGGAAGGGATTTGATGCAAGTAATCTTTATAAGTTTGTGCAGTTCTATAAATACTTCCCCGAGATTTTAGACTCAGTGTGTCCAAAATCTATAAATGCAAATTTAGACGCAGCGAGTCTAAAATCTGAAGGGCTTCTGTCGTGGACCCATTACCGCATTCTTTTGCAGGTAGAAGATGACGAGGCTCGGGCATGGTATGCCAAGGAAGCGTTTGAGCAGACATGGAGCGTGCGCACCTTACAGCGCAACATCTCCTCGCAATATTATTACCGGCTGTTGCAGTCGCAGCAAAAGGAACTAGTGAAGAACGAAATGCTGGAAAAGACTGAGCCTCTTCAAAAGGACAAACTTGAGTTTATCAAGAATCCAGTTGTGGCGGAGTTTCTTGGTCTGGCACCCAACACCGACTTCCGCGAGTCTACGCTTGAGAAGGCCATCATCACAAATATGGAGAAGTTTCTGCTGGAGATGGGAAAAGGCTTCGCCTTCGTCGAGCGCCAGCAACACATCCATACAGAAAAGGAAGACTACTACATCGACCTCGTCTTCTACAACTATATACTGAAGTGTTTCGTTCTCATAGATTTAAAGACCGCTAAGGTGACCCATCAGGATGTTGGGCAGATGGACATGTACCTCCGCATGTACGACGAGAAGAAGCGACAGCCCGGTGACAACCCAACGCTTGGCATTCTGCTTTGCGCCGACACCGACGACGACATTGCCCGCTACTCCGTCCTTCACGACAACGATCATCTCTTTGCCTCCAAATATCTCACTTATCTGCCCACCAAGGAGCAGTTGCGTGCTGAGATAGAGCGCCAAAAGATGCTGTTCTACCTTCAACAAAGCGAGAATAAAAAGAAGCAATGAACTGCGAACTCACCGCGTTCGCTATTGAGAAAGGGATTTTTTTCGCACTGACGATACAATTCCCTTTTCAATACCCTCTATAGTCTCAGAAAATTCAGCTTGCTTTCCTGGTATGGGATGGCGGCATCAATCTCAGCGTTAACCAAGTCATAGTCGGAGTCGATATACCGGAAGGCTTTCTGCCACGCGTCATCCCGCACGTCATATTCTGGATGATCTATCTGCCAGTCCTCCTTGTCGCATCGGCGGCATACGTCTGAGTGCTCGTGGGCCGCACGTCGCCAGTCCTCAACATCGGTCTCGCTTACCGGCGCGATTTTTATTTCGTGCACAGGGCTGAAGCTCGCGCCGCAGAGGCATTCACGGGTCACGGGGTCCATCGGATGAGTAATGGTCAGGCCGTACTTAGTGCACCTACCTATCTGACCGATATAGTGACATTCCTTCTCTTCATCAGAGAAGCGGGTATATGAAGAGTAAGTGACATCGACCAGTTTGCCGTCAAGGTCGTATAGGTTCATTTCAAAAGCTACGTCGTATATTTCGTCAGTAGAAGACCAAGCGTCTTCTGCCGGTGAAGAAGCTGGCCCCGAGATGTTGTCACTAGGCTTTTCACCGAAAGGGGCAAGGTCTTCCGGCTGCTGCGAGGAAACCGTCAGCTTATCGTCGTCGGGCTTCGACTCCTCAGGGTGCTCAGCCTGGAAAATCTCCTTTCGCGCCTGGTATTCAGCCTCCATGCAATCCATGATCTCGGCGGAATGTTCCTTGATCCATTGCTCCATCTCATCCGCGTAATCATCATCCATCGCATCCTCATCATCTATCGCGTCCTCAACGGCATCTGGACTCGGCAACGGATGTCCTAGTTCGTCCTCGGCAGTCTCCCGCAGCTCCTCGGGAAACTCCCACCAATAGCGCTCCGTCTCATCGACAGTAAAGAAGAAGGAGGCGAGCATGCCCGAAAGCTTCTCCTGAACAGGCTTGTTGATCTTTTCGGCAAGCTCGGGATATTTCCGTTGGAAGTTTTCGTGATCGGTCTCTCTTCCATACTCTTTCAGATACTCAATGATATCTTGGACCTCAGCGGAAGTGAGTCATACTAAGATTTCGTCGTGGACTTGTCCTCCATTTCCAACGCTTGCAGTCACATCGAATAGATAGTTTACCATATAGCTTTCTTTAGGGTTTAATATTCAATCCGGTTATAGAATATTGCAAAGATAGGCTTTCTTGTTGAACTATGCAACGATATGCTGCTATCTTTTGTGGTGCACTGTTCATGCGGACCTCCAATTCCTGATCGGCAATCACTTTGTCACCCTACGTCGCATGATACATGATTCAAGCAGACAACAAAGATGTATTGCGCAAACCTGTATAGGATGGCCTTTGGATTTTCCTGCTGGCCGAGAACTCCACGCCCCATAGTCCCTTGTTCCATGATACCGATACATTCGGGATTCAGTCGTTATCTGAACTTCATCAGCCCCAAATAGTGCATCTTCCTCCACCAACTTGGTGCCATTGCCCAGCAGTCGGATGAAAACTTCCTGCACAGCATCCTTACTATCCTCCTCATCGTGGAGGAGGAAGATGACCATGGCGACGAGTTCGCGGTAGTGACGCGGAAACAACTGCTTGCCTATTTCTTTTGATTTCATACATTATCCTATACAGGCAAAAATGGATTTACTCAGCCTTTATCGAATTATTTTTTTCTGTAACGTTACTGATTCTTTCCTTATTGGGCAGGCAATCGACTGTAATTTGTCGGGTGAAAATCGTTTTGCACATGATATTTTTCAATGTATTGATTAGAACTTTAAAATAAAACCACTAACTTTGCAAAGTCCACTCTAAACTGGCAAACTATGCAGCAAATAGACCTGAATAACAAGATCATCATCTACCAAAGTGAAGATGGAAAGACCCAGCTTGACGTCAAGCTGGAAAATGAGACAGTGTGGCTGAACACGAAACAAATGGCAATGCTTTTCGATAAAGAAGAGTCTAACATCCGTCGCCATATAACCAATGTATTTAAAGAAGCAGAACTCGATAGGGAGAATAACGTGCATTTTTTGCACGTTAATGGCGTTAAGAAGCCTGTTCCCTACTATTCACTTGATGTTATAATATCGGTGGGATATCGTGTTCATAGCCAAAGAGGCGTCCGTTTCCGTCAATGGGCAAACCGCATCTTGAAGCAATACCTCATCAAAGGCTATGCCATCAACGAGCGCATTCGCAAGCAGCAGATATCTGAGCTCCGGCAGCTGGTGCAGGTGCTTGGCCGGACACTGCAGCAACAGCCCGTGCCGACCACCGATGAAAGTAATGCACTATTCAAGGTTGTCGTAGACTATACTTATGCCCTTGATACGCTTGATGATTACGATTATCAGCGACTTGGCATCAGTAAGACAACGAGCAAGGAAACTTTCCACGCTACCTACGAGAATGCCATGGAGGAGATTAATGCGCTGAAAAAGAAATTCGGTTACTCACCCCTCTTCGGCAATGAGAAAGACGAGTCATTCAAAAGCTCCATTGGTCAGATTTATCAGACCTTTGATGGCGTGGATCTCTATCCCAGTGTGGAGGAGAAGGCCGCCATGCTTCTTTACCTCGTCACCAAGAACCATTCTTTTTCAGATGGCAACAAACGAATTGCCGCCACTTTGTTCCTGTGGTTCATGAACAACAATGGCATACTCTATCGCGAAGACGGCTCGAAACGAATCGCCGACAATACTCTTGTCGCCCTCACGCTGATGATTGCCGAAAGTCGGACGGAGGAAAAGGACGTCATGGTGAAGGTGGTAGTGAATTTGATCAACAAGAACAACGGTTAGCACTATCTTGATATACCGAAAATGATTAACAAGGTTTGATTATGGCAAAGAAAATCCAAACAGACAGCAGCGCGGCAGAAAGTAATTCTGCAAAGAGCAAAAGTTCAGAAGAAAAAGCGGGCAATCTCTATAAACTGCTGCTTTTGGCTAAGAAGAGCGACTTGGTGGCCTTTGTGACAAGATACGCAGAAACAGATGTTTCTTTCAAGAATGCAATCACGAAATATCTTGATACTAAATATAAGAGCAAGGCCACAACAACCTCTCATTACCGAAAGCTCATGAATGCCGCCTTTAGCCAAATAAAAATCTCTGGCTCCTATTACCGTCATTATCAAGAAACGGACTGGGATGCCGTACGCGCTAAGGCCACTGAACTGCTTGAAGAGGGGCAGAAATTGCTAATGGTGGGTAATGCTGACGCTGCCGCTGTTATTGGCATTGAGTTTTTCAACTCTTTCAAAAAGAATTTCGAACAAAGCATCTTTGACGGTGATGATGAAGGATGGGATACTGGACAATGTTGCGAGCAAGCTGGCGACTTGGTGATAAGGTCTCTCCAGTCTCCCGACCTGTCAGAAGAGAAGCGCGAGGCATACTTGAAAGAAATCAAAACATTGAAATCATCAAAACTGCCTGAAATATTGAGCGATTACGGATTTTACGATTTTGAAGATATGGTGAAGCAACTCAAATAAGTAACCTCCTTTTCTCTATTTCATTCCAATAATATTATTAACCATTTTATCATTCAATTATGGGACAATTTTTAGCAATAGGTATGCGTCTGCGCACCTACATTCGTAAAGAGGAAGTGAATCCGCTGTTCAAAAAACTGCCCGAAGAAAAAGTATTTCAGCTGATAGAGTCGAATTATCATCTAGCTGGAATCTATGAACGTAAAGAAGAGGACGACTATTACGTCTATCATCTCAAAAAGGAGTTGCTGGACAAAGAACTCGTTCCATTCATTGAGAAATTCTATAGCTTACGTTATGAAGGCGACCATAAGATGGATTCGCCGGCAGTTCTTTCTACCTTGAAGGAACTCCCAGATACCAGTTCGCGTTTGGCCATACTTCACGACAGAAGATTCCAAACCTACCAAGAAGGTGAGGATGTTGACTATTTCTATCCCAAAGAGTTATGGACTGACGGAATTAAATGCGTCAGCGATAATGCTATTCTTAGTCTTGATGGGAAGATTATCATGGAGTGTTACGGCGATTTGTTTGAATTCTTCCGTCGGTGTATCGTTGCACAATTGTCTGATTTCCGACTGTGCGAATCTTTGACCGTATGGATAGAGGGATAACACTTTGACGTCACCATAGACGCATAGGCGGAAGAAAATATACGTGATGATAGCAAGTGTTTCGAGAAGATTTGTTATCTTTGTAGACACAATTCACGATTATGGCAACAAGTTTTGGCAACACATGGTGGGGAAATGAATGGCTCCGCTCACTGACGAACATCGACTATGAGAATCGCATCCCGCGCGGGGAACGCTACGCACGCTACGGCTACGTGACGGAGCTGCAGATAAAGGACAACGTGATCAGCGCCTGGGTGCAAGGCTCACGTCCAACGCCCTACTCGGTAACGGTAGGCGTCAACAGATTCACGGCAGAGGAGACCAGCCGCCTCATGGACGGCATTCTCGCTCACCCCGTCATCGTTGCCGAACTGCTCAACCGCAAACTCTCGCCAGCCGTCAACGACATCGCGCGTCAGAATAACCTGAAAGTGTTTCCCTCAACATGGCGCGACCTGGACATGCACTGCTCTTGCCCCGACTGGGCGGTGCCATGCAAGCATCTTGCCGCTGTGATCTATATGGTCGGTCAAGAAATCGACAACAACCCATTTCTCATCTTCAAGCTCCATGGAGTAGACATCCTCGAGGAACTCAAGAAGCGCAACATCTCTATCGACACAGAAAAACTCTCACAAGTCACAGCCTGGCAAGACGCACTCGGACTCGTTCCCCTGTCCGATGTGCATGAGAAGCCGACTGTAAAAGAGTTCCCACGATTCGACTTCAGCAAGATCACCCCTTTGGGCGACGCGATACAAAAGCTGCTGCCAGCCTCACCAACCTTCTACACCGATGGTGACTTCATGACGCGCTATCAGGAAAACGCCAAGCGAATGGTAAAGGCTGCGAACTATATTCTTTCGGGTAAGAAATCGGTTGAGGATGCGCTCAATACTACCGCCACTCCTCTGACAGACAAAGCGGTTGCAGCCCCCAGTCTGACGATAGACAAGAAGCAAAAGGCGGCAGTGAGATTCGGAAAGAAGAAAACCGCTTATAGTCTGGTGGACCTGATGGCCTATCTGACAGCCATTCCCACAGAGAAAATCCTTGATTGCAGTAACACCATCTTCGCCTTCCGCTCTTGCTATATGCTTGCACTGCATCTTGCTGCAATGGGTAATGTGGTGCCCGTCATCAGCAAGCGGAAAGATGAAAGCGTGATGATTCTTTGGACGCCCTTCATGGCAGACCAGCAGACAACAGATATTCTGAGTCATGCCGACACTTTCTTCTCAAGCGACGACATTATTATTGAGTCCGACGGCCGAAAGAAACTTACTCCCGAAAGGAGAGCCTGGTTTGCAACATCGTGCTTCCTTACAGCCATCATCCATTGCTCGCGAAAGGCATTGTCATGGAGAGACAAGGTTTATGAACTGTTCTACCAAGGCGGCTGTTTCATGTTCAATGGTGTCGGCGAAACCAATATCCCCGGATCCATAAAGAGTTGGACCGATCATCTGAATACACCCCAGTTGCGCTATCTGCCTGTGGTCATGGTGAGCGACGAGAGCGAAGACGGCAGCGAATTCCAGATGGAACTGTCGGTCGTCGACACAGAGGCTGAGAATACTGCAGAGACCAGCCTGCGCAAGATTTCTACCGACAAGACTTATCGGCTGTCGAGATACAGCATCCTGCGCGATGTGTCGCTGCTGTCACCGTTGGTCCCCTCCATCGACGAATATCTGGCACGGGAGGCAGAGAGCCCCATCGTGATGGACAACGCTGGCTTCACACAGTTTCTCATCGATATCGTACCGGCCATGCGCCTGCTCGGAATACACTTACTGTTGCCCAAATCGCTGCAGCATATCCTCCGCCCTAAGCCTTCCGTATCGCTGAAGTCCAAGCCAGCCGACGGAAAATCATTCCTGCGACTCGACCAATTGTTGCAATTCGACTGGAAAGTAGCCATCGGCGACGATCTGGTCTCTCCCGGCGAGTTCAATAAGTTGTTGGTCAGGGCAGAAGGCCTTATCCGCTTTAAGCAACAATATTTCTATGTCACAGCCGATGACTTGAAGCGCATTGAGAAAGTCTTAGCCTCTCACAACGAGATGACACCGTCACGCATGCTGCAGGCCGCGTTGTCGGGAGAATATCATGGTGCCAAGATCAGCATCTCACAGGAAGTGAAGGAACTTCTCCGCCAATGGACAACACTGCAGGAGGTGGCCGTACCCAAGGAAATCAACGTTCATCTGCGACCGTACCAGAAGCGAGGATACGAATGGATGTATCAGAACATGCGACTGGGCTTTGGCAGCATCCTTGCCGACGACATGGGACTGGGCAAGACGCTACAGGTAATCACCCTGCTGCAAAAGCTGAAGGACGACGGGCTGCTCAACGAGAAGCGGGCCATAGTCGTGGCCCCTACCGGTCTGCTTACCAACTGGCAGGCAGAGCTGCAGAAGTTTGCTCCGACGATGACCGTGCAGGTCTATCATGGGACAAGTCGCGACCTCAATGTCTTCGATGCCGACATCATGCTCACATCATATGGTGTGGTACGCTCCGATATTGACAAGCTGAAGAAGAAGAAATGGGCCATTGTCGTCATCGACGAGGCACAGAACATCAAAAACGAAGCTACAGCACAAAGCAAGGCTGTTCGCTCGCTGAAAGCCGACACCCACATCGCCATGAGCGGTACACCCGTCGAGAACCGTCTCTCGGAATATTGGAGCATCATGGACTTTGCCAACAAGGGTTATCTCGGCACAATCAAGACATTCAACAACGACTTTGCGCGTCCCATACAGCAAGAAGGCAACACCGCATGCGCAGAGCGCTTCAGGCGGATTACCGCACCCATGATGATGCGCCGGCTGAAAACCGACAAAACCATCATCAACGACCTGCCCGACAAAATAGAACAGGACGAGTTCGCGTTGCTCACTCCCCAGCAGGCAGCCATCTACAAGCAGGTCATTCAGGAGAGTATGAAGGTAATCGAAGGCATAGACGAGGACGACAAGCAACAGCTTTTCAAGCGACAAGGCCTCATCCTGCAGATGATGCTGGCGCTGAAACAAGTCTGCAACCACCCGGCTCAATACCTGAAAAACGACGACCTCTCTCCAGTACTCTCGGGCAAGGCTGAGATGCTGCTCGACCTCGTGTCGGCTATTAACGATGCCGGCGAGAAGGCCATCATCTTCACGCAGTTCAAGGAGATGGGCGACCTGCTCGTGAAGTTCATCACCGATGCCATCGGCACAGAACCGATGTTCCTCCACGGCGGCTGCACGCTCAAACAACGCAAGGAAATGATAGACCGCTTCCAGAACAACCGTGCCGACCGCTTCTTTGTTCTCTCGCTCAAGGCTGCTGGAACAGGACTCAACCTCACTGCCGCCACACATGTCATCCACTACGACCTCTGGTGGAATCCTGCCGTGGAAGCTCAGGCTACCGACCGCGCCTACCGCATTGGTCAGCACCAAAACGTGATGGTCCATCGGTTCATCACCCGCAACACCTTTGAGGAGCGCATCAACGACATGATCAACTCTAAACGCGCACTTGCCGACATGACCGTCAGCACCGGCGAGAGCTGGATTGGCAAGCTCAGCAACAAGGAACTTCATGAGATATTTGACAGCAACTCCTAACAACATTCGATTAAATTGGCCGTCTGTAAAAATATACTAACAGGTGTATGGTACTACCGCAGACAGCCGTAATGGCTGTAATCCTGCGATTTACCCACCCAAAAAGTATATCCGGTAAACCGGATATTCTCTGTGGCTTACCCTTTACGAACAAAGAGCCCCCCTGCCCTTCCCTACAAAGGGAGGAGAGATTACATCGGAGTGTTAAAATTCGATAGATATCCGTAGGGGGGCGATAGGAAGGCTGTCATTCCTAATGTTGCAGATTGAAGAGAAGACCGAATGGTAGGAGGGCAGTCATTCCTGACGGCCAAGAAAGAAGGACAGCTTGCTTATCACAAGTATATTCTTCGACGGCAGGAATGCCAATACAGACCCACCCTTCAATCCCCTCCCTACAAAGAGGCTGTAACAAAACTCTAAAATTGGCTTCCGTTAAAGGTACTTCGATTTTTTTAGTTGCATTATGCTTGCTAAAGACATTACTCATTAAACAGATTGTCACTTTATTGTCGAATTTGAGAATTTTTTTTGTGTAGGGAGGTTTGGCTAGTGAAGATCTCGGAGGTTTTGTTACAGCCTCTACAAAGGGAGGGGAAAAGAAGATCACCGGACATTCACTCACGGACGGGCACATTATGCCCGGGAAGGATAATTTGCCTGGCAGCCAATCCCCCGGTAACATACATGAGCGAAGCGAGTGTATGTTACCGGAAAGATAGCAAGGAGATGTAATGTGCCCTTTGGTCTACTTTCAAATACAGGCTGGTACTGCCTTCCAAGCAGAAGTACTCTCACAGGACATTTCCGGGCACATGTCCGCTTCGCTCCCATGTAGCCGGATGAGGTATCGTCTTCCAGACGATTACACATCCTTTCCCTCCAGACACTTTGGTAAATCCTTCGTTGGCAGGAATGCCCCTGCTCCCACAGTTCCAGAGGAAGACAAGAACTAACCAATCAGCCCAGGAGGGGCTGACTCTCGGTAACCCCAGTCAAGCGACGACAGGTGACAGCTGTCACGAATGAACGTGACGGTTGTCACGAATGAACGTGACGATTGTCACGAACGAACGTGACGGCTGTCACGAAGAAACGTGACGGTTGTCACGAAACGTGACGGTCGTCACCTTTCGTCGAACTGCAACAACATATAATATCCGGAGAGCCGTATTTGGCATTGAACCAACGCCCTGACGGATCCTGTCTTACGTATTTTTCCTTTACCATATACTTTTGCTATGGCTCAGCAGCCATATCCAGCGTGATAACATCTTTGTTGTTGAGATATGTTTTGTGCGTTTTCTCTTTCACATAATCTCTCACCATATTATACCACTCTCTTTCGGAAGTTCCTGGATATTGCACACCGAACTCATGCTGAACAGCTACCCACAGCTTTTCCAGAGTAATCCCTTCTTTTGAAGACAGGTTCATATCTACGAAATCTCGTACTCGATGGTCTTCGTCTATCTGCTTGAGTGTTGGCCAAACCTCCATCATGGTAGAAACATCAAATCCTCCATCGGTGATAAACTTCCGGATAATAATATCACTTTCACGTCGAACCACTCTTCTGCTTACTTTTTTGTGCTCAATAAGTTCTATGAATTTCTGAGCCTGATCCAATTTCAAAGTCTCTTCCAGTTTATCGAGCCTTCCAAAATCATTGATATTCTCTCCAGAAGAAGCAAGAAGATACAGTTCCCGGAGCTTATCTTCGTCAACTCCGATGGCTGTAGCAAACCGAAGAATATCCTCATCCTTTGCACGCTTGCTGTATTCGTTAATATAATCGAGCAGTGTCTTACCCTCTTCTAATATGAGCGTTCCATTCTGAAAATCGTCCAAGACAATTTCAGCTATCTTTTGCTCATCTTTCGTCAGATAAGCAAAAGAGTTATGCAGATCGTCGAGGGACGCCTGGACCTCTTTTGAAGGATTATTGCCTTGAAGTGTGCGCACATATTTCACGAAACGTGAATTCATATATTCTGCATTCACCTTTTCAGAAGACAATTCCGTTATATGAGTGTCCAAGTCGTATGGTGGTTCATCGTCATCATCGCCGCCACCACCTCCTGAACCCTGGAAGAGTTCCTTATAACGCGTCAGAAGAATATTGTAAGTACGCTCATCCAAGTCTACTCGACAGGAAACACCATCAACCTTCGTAGGATTCTCCCATTTGAATTCCTGCAACAATGCAGCCTGCAAGTGCATACTCAAAGCATGGAATTCCTTAGCAAACATCTGCCGCTCAGATTTTTCCTCGGGCAGTTTGCTGAAATCCTTTATATTCGCTACATCAAAGATATGGCGAATGGTTGCAAAATGACTATTGATGAGCCGGATGTTTTCGGGCAGCTTATTTACGAACACAGCTAATGCCTTATCGCCGGCATAGAGTTTAATGGCATCATCCTGGTTACGTTTCATTGTGAATACACGCCGATAGTAACGAATGATGCCATTTTGCTTATCCCAATCGGCTAGACGGTTGGTACGCGAGCAAGCCTGGATAAGATGCTCGTATTGCAACATCTTATCGACATAAAGCGTATTCAGCCATTTGGAATCGTAGCCTGTCAACATCTGATTAACAACGATGAGCAGGTTGAGTTGTTCCTTGGGCTTTATATCCCTATAGGGTTCTTTGTGGGCCAAGCGGGCAGCAACATCTTTCTTGAACTTGTCATAATGCTTAATCTCAAAGGGCTTCATATCAAACATCTGGGCGTAATCCTCCAGCATCTCAACGATGGCATCTTCTTTCCACCCACTTCCATCAGAATTATCATCTGTTGGATCGAACAGACATGTCACCTTTAAGTTGGGCATCTCAGCCTTGAACAGTTTATAGAACTCCACAGCCTCCGGAATGCTACTCGTTGCCAACAGAGCATGGTATTTCGAATTCATGCTCAATCTAACCCAATTGTCTTTAATGTCTTTAACGACAGCTTTTCTATGCTTGTCGCAATTATACTGCGACTCGGGTATATAGTCTTCTATTCCTTTCTGATAGTCGCCTGTGTCAGTGCTTATTCCTGCCATAGGCACATCATTCATAAAACGAAGATACACCTTTTTCTTCCTATCATCTCTTAAAGCCTCCTCTTCTGAAAAAGCATGAGCCTGACTCAATGCGACCACTTTGCGTAATTTGCTCTCTACGTATGTTGGTACGAGATAGGTATCAAAGCCCAACACATTTTTGTCTGTGATAGCGTCTGCCAGACTGTATCGATGAAGCTCGTTACCGAACAGGTCGGTTGTGGTGAGCAGTTTCTTTTTATTTGCTTCTGTGATAGGTGTGCCAGTAAATCCAAAATAGACGGCATGCTTCAATGTTGCCTTGATATCCTTCAGCATATCACCAAAAGTGGAGCGATGGCATTCATCAAGAATGATAACAATGCGCTTCTTATTGATGATGTCCAAGTCGTGCTGATTGGTGTTGTCTTCCTTTATACGGCTCATTTTCTGTATAGAGGTAACAATCAAAATGTCATCGTCATTCTTTAGCTTAGCAATCAGGTCATTGGTGTCAGCAGTATCCTGCACTTCCGGGTCTTTGTCGGCAGAGAAATTTCTGTATTGGTCCGCCGACTGAGTGTCGAGTTCTATTCTGTCCACAAGAAATACCACTTTGTCGGCATCCATTGAGTCGGCAATGAGCAAAGCCGACTTGAAGCTCGTCATCGTCTTGCCGCTGCCAGTGGCATGAGCGACAAATCCGCCATGACTGTCTATATCTATCCATTTCTTCTCTGCTATCTTGCTGACTTTAAGAGAAATTCGCCGTGCAGCCCAATATTGATAAGACCTCATTACCTTTAATGTGCTGTCGGTTTTGTCAGCTACGGTATAGAAGCCTATAAGTTGATGAACAAAAGGAATATAGAAAAATTGCTCAGCAATATTGCGCCAGCCTTTGTATTCCACATTGTCGGGGTCAGCCCAATGAAAGTAGAACTTTTTGTTGAATACGCCATCATAGCCAGGATTGGCAAAATAGCGCATACGCCCTGGCGTCATTGCGACAAACACCTGGACCAAAGAAAAGATTCCACGCCTGAACACACCTTCATGGGTGTATTTCTCAATCTGATTTTCTGCCTTGTAAAGAATATCATCTGATTTCTTCAACTCCACATGAACAACTGGCATGCCATTGATGAGCAACATGAAGTCACCCCTGCGGTCACGCTTAAGCGGATGAGGAGTCTTGAATTTGGGTTGCTCAGCTATCTGATATCGGCTTTGTCCACCTGCAATCTCCGCTCTGTCGTAGAGCTTCAGCGTCACTTCCTTGCCCAAATGCAATTTGTCGTCAGGGTTGTCGCGTTTGATGCTTGTCGTCTTTCCATTGATGAAGCCATTGAGATTGAAGGGCGTCCGCAAGTCATTAATCTTATCGACAAGTTGCTGCATCTCTCCTTTAGTCAAAGGATAGTTGCCTAATCTGTCAACCTGCCGATTGTTCTGATAGAGTATATCTGCCCAATTCTGCAGCAAGTTCTCTTCAGTAGGATATTTCAGCACCTCACGCTCCCATCCCTTCCCATCAAAGAGATTACGGATGAGCGCATGCTCAAAATCCAGTTCCTTGTTAAATTCATCCTTTGCCATTGTCGTCAATCTTTATTGCTGTCAACAAACATTCGTTCCAATAAGCCCTTGCGTATTCTCTTAAGCTTCGATATTTTGTCTTCTGAAGATTTGATATATTCATCCATAGAAATGAAGAATTCAGCAATAACATTTTGCTCTTTAATTTCCGAAGGGACTGGAATAATTAAATCCTTAAGTTCATTAAAAGAAAGAGTCTGTCTGAGGCCATCCCCCATTTTATAGAATTGTTTGTATATGGAATCATAAAGTAATAGCACATAGTAACAATAATTTGCGCAAAGCGATTCCTTCATGTTAAAACAAACGTATGCAGGTGAAACTATCCCATGATTTTGGGACAGACCAACACGAATACTCTTATGATCATTCTGAAGATCTGTGAGTCTTAGCACTATAGTCCCAGGATTTATTATCTGATAAGTTTTGTAAGACTGAGGTCTAAGTCCTTTTGAAGCAGTAATGTCTTTTTTTATAATTTTACCATAACTTAGAGATAATAGTTGGTCACAATGTGCTAGATTGTTTAATTCTTTCTTATAACTAACCAACTCGCCTAATGGCTTATTAAGCCATCTAGCACCAAATCCTTTAAATCTTATTTCAGGCTCCGTTCCCCCTTCTTTCGGAAAAAGCTTGACAAGATAAGCATTCCTTGTATTCCGCAGATTCTCTAACTTTTTTTCCTCAGAACTTATATAGTTATCAATTTCATCAAGAAATCTAGAAATTCTTTTCTGGTCTTCGTAAGAAGAAGGACAAGCGATAGGAATATCCAAGAAATCTTCTGCGGAAATGTTAAGCAAGCCATGATTTCTAGCGCCTTCAGATGCACGCTCCAATATTTCTCGATGCCAATAATTGCTTTCAAAATAATGTTGAAGCCAATTAGAATTAACCAAGTTCTTCTTTACAATTTCGAAAATGACATAAAGGGTTGATAGAACACCATCTTCATAGTTTGTCAATGCCTTCACAGCACCGACAGGATAATCTGCGCTATAACTCTTGTTATAAGCGAATTCACCTTTCTTTATTAAATAATAGCCCTCTATTTGGTTACTTGCAATTCTTTTATTGAAAAATTCTCCTTGGTCTATTAGCCCATATTGTGCAGATATTGTTAATACACGCTCGGATTCCAAATTTGAATTCTTTCTTACGACTCGTTGACAGAATTCAGATAGCTTCATTGTTTGCATATCTGGATCCGCTCCTTTGAAAATAATCTCCGGTGTTTTCATGGCTTATCCTTTCTTAATTAAGTTAAGCATTTGAGCCAAAGCCTTATTATCCGCATCAGAGCCTTTCAATTGTGGAATGAGTTGGGCTAGTTCATTGCCTGCTTCCGTTATCTGTTTCTCAACGTCTGTTAGGCTGTTCTCGTATTTCTTACAAAGTTTGTCCAGCCGATTGGTAAGTTCCCGAAGTATGACATACGGCATTTGATTAAGCCTTGCGCATAGAGGCTCAATCCATTTCTTCTGCAGCAGCAAACGGACCTGATCATCGGTGAGCCCAGGAATAGTCACGCGCGTCTTCTCATCCAAGTTTCTTTCCTTATCAGAGATTTCGCGCTTAATATCTTTCTCTTGTAGAATCAAGCCACAAGCCTTCTGCCAATTGGATTCCATAGAGCCCTCTTCAAACTTGTATTCTGCTCTCAGTTCATTGAGTCGCTTTTGCACTTTTCCCTTGGCATAGGTGCCATCTTTTGAGACCTCAATAGCCTTCCAGTTCACTTCGCAATGCTCACTGATGAACGTCAACTTGGCATTCTTCTTGGGCTTTTGTACAAGCAGTTCAAGATATTGGCTCAAGCCATTTATCTCAGGAGTGCCGACATTGTCCAATGCCTTCGACAAGCCCTCATTGATCTTATCCATGTCGAAGTCGTCGTTGCTCTCATTGAGATATTCGGTAAGGTCTTCGTCTTCAGAAAAAGACTCCAGCAATTCAGCTTTGCTTTGCTCGCATGTTGTCAGTGACTCACAAGTTTGCTGCAAAGCATTCCAGTCATCAGCGAGAATAAATTGCTGTACAAGGTCAAAGGGCAAGATGTGTCCCTGCCAACCTTTCTGCACTTCTGAGTCTAGCTCTTCGTCGTTATTGCTCTTCACAACAACCATGTGTGGATCGACTTGCCTCAACGCTCTCCTGCCTTCGGTTTGAATCATTTCAATGTCATTGGCAACAGAGTTTTGGTCATCATCGTCTCCTTTGCCTTGCCAGCAATCATTTAGGATTTGATACGCATCATAGCGGTCAATTAGATGCACATTATTTACTTTGTCAAAGATTTCCTGTGCTACTTTGTCCTCTTCTTGGGCAAGGTTAATCTGTTCGGCACCGTCTATCCATTCCTTTTCCAGATAATTCGGGATGCCGGCAAGCCGATGCTGAACATCATCAGCCCACTGACAAACATCTTCGTTCTGTGCGATAGCCTGAATGACATCATCAACCAACAGACGGGAGCAGGACGTGCCATCTTCATGGCTGAACAGATCACTGCGCAGAGTAGGGAAAGCTTTCCAATAGTTCGACAGTTGGTCAATCTCCTCTTCTGGTATTCCACCAAACATTGTCGCATAAACGTCCCAAGTCTCTGCCGGTTCTGACGAGTCGAGATAGCGAGGAATATTCATGTTATAGCCGTTCTCGCGAATGCGCTCTCTGCTTACCAGACAGGAATACTTCGGTATCTCACGCCGATGAATCACCGTGTCGGCAATTCTCTTTATATCAGAAGCCCTCAGCTTGTTTTTCTTTCCTACCTTGGCAAATCCTTTGGAGGCATCCACAAAGAGAATGTCATCGCTGTCTTTGCGGTTCTTTCGCAACACCATGATGATGGTGGCAATGCCTGTCCCGAAGAAGATGTCAGGAGGAAGACTGATAATGGTGTCGATGTTGTTGTGCTCTATCAGATTCGTGCGTATCTTCTCGTCCTCATTGCCTCGGAAGAGAACTCCGTGAGGCAGCACGATGGTGACAATGCCGTCGTTCTTGATGTGGTAGAGATTATGAAGCAAGAAGGCATAGTCGGCTTTGCTCTTTGGCGCTACACCATATTCTCTGAAGCGCTTGTCGGCCTCCTTGTTCTTGGGATCCCAGCTCTGCGAGTAGGGCGGGTTGCTGACTACAGCGTCCACCTGCAGATAGTCGTATGTACCTTCAATCATGCTACCATTCTCATTTTGCTCAAAATATGGCCAGTCTTCTTCCAGCGTATCACCATTGCGCACCACGATATTGTCGGGCTTAATGTCGTGCATCACCAAATTCATACGGGTCAGGTTGAAGGTGTTCTCCTTCAATTCCTGCGCATAGTATTTGATGTTGTCCTTGCTGTCGATATGCTTGGCCACAGCCTGACCGATATTGATAAGCAGGGAGCCGGAACCGCTTGTTGGATCGTAAATTTTTATTTCTTTACGGTCTTTCAAGTGGTCTGCCACTATATCAGCCATGAGCAGTGCCACTTCATGAGGCGTATAGAACTCTCCTGCTTTCTTGCCGGCGTTGGCAGCGAAGTTGCTGATGAGATACTCATAGATGAACCCCAGCACATCGTAGCCTTGGGAATTGTCCGTAGGAATGGGTTTGATAAGTTTGAACAGCCGGCGTAATGCCTTTGTCTGCTCGCCATCTGTTCCGCCAAGTTTACTAAGGCCTGTTTCTAGCGTATCAAAGATATTGTCGAATACACGACGTTTTGTCTTCTTGAGATTACGTTCAAATGAAGAAAGGGCATCACGAACATCTCCTACTCCAAAGTCAGTCATGTTTCCTGTCCATGTAGAGAAAAGATATTCGTAAGGGATGAAGTATCCTAATTTATCTTGTATCCAATCATGGTCTTTCGTATTGTCTTCCCTCAAGTCGTTCTTGATATCCTCTTCTTCCCAGTCTTGGCTCTTCAGCCAATCCACTTCCTTATCAGACAAATACTTATAGAAGATGAAACCTAGGATGTAGTCTTTATATTCATTGGCCTCAATCTTCGAACGCATCTTGTTGGCAGACGCCCATATCTTGTTGGCAAGTTGTTGCTTGTTCATAATTGCTATCTTTAGCTAAGGTATAATTGCTTTGCAAAGATACAAAAAAATCCAATGTAACATTGCCAAGTCACATGGGATTTCAAATAATGGCATCTTTCCCTTGACAAAAAGGCAAAGATTAACAAAACAAAAAAATAGGGTGTAACTGATTGAGTTACACCCTATTTGGTTAGATTTATTTATCGATGTTTATCTTCGGTTACTTCACCTCCTCGAAAATATACCATGCTGATTATCAGACGCTTACTTTTACTTGGGACAAATATGGATTGCTTCTAAGATAGGAATAAATAGAGAAAACGAAGTATCAATAGGGAAGAAAATAAAAGTCGATATACCAGGGAAGAAATTAACGTTTGATAATATTCGATTTTAATAGAGGACCTCACAATTCGGCACTAAATCTTGAATAGAGGTTACCCTAGAGCCAAAAAGCTTCTTTCTCCCAATTGGAAGGAAAGCCCATAGCGGAGATGTCCATGGCCGGGTATTTAGATAGTAATGCCATTATCCTAGTCTTGAATGTATTGGACGGGTTTACAATGTTCAACCAATATTGGATGACTTAATTCTCTAATCTTTTTTCCGAATAACATTTCTATGTATATTTTTCTTCTTTTGCAAATTACCAGCAAATTAAACTTGTTTGCAATTATCACTGATTACCAATATGTTAGCAATATGATGTTCCGTTTATGGCGCGTCTCAGCAAATTACAGGCAAATTAAACTAAGCCCATATAGGTATATACTTCATATATCGTTTCGCCGTATCAGGATCAAGTGCTTTAATCCTTCCCTGAGATACTGCCTCCTTTATCAATCTTGATATACTTCCAGCGGATGTTTTACCCACATTGAATCTGTCTCTCAGCGACTTGTTTGTCAAAGCATCACCTTGTATATACATAAGGCAAGCATGGAGATAACATGACCACAACTTATCTTCCATCGGGATATTGCTAAACTCCATTGCAGAGAAGAGAGTAACTTTTGTGCTATCTTGGAACACTTCGATGCGTGGAGCCGGAATGTATTGAGCTTCACATGCCAGCACCATTCTGTCCCAACCACGGCCAAGTTCCTCACACATCTTCAATCGGCGCATGAGAGAAGCAAGTTTCTCGTTTCGTGACTTCGGAGGGTTATCAAT
>Ga0256404_1004113_pt1 | contig 28014 bp, 21 predicted proteins | sample RumenRJG_01DNA_FD_185990 | JGI IMG/M metagenome (GOLD analysis project Ga0256404, IMG submission 185990) | Bovine rumen microbial communities from Lethbridge, Alberta, Canada - RJG_01 | ecosystem: Host-associated > Mammals > Digestive system > Stomach > Rumen | place: Canada: Alberta | collected...
CGCTGGCCGGCTTCAAAGCATCGTGCTTCTTCCACAAACCGTCTTTGTCGCGGAATGTATCGATTCCACTCTCCTTGCTTATTCCTGCTCCTGACAGGATGACGAGATGCTTCTTCATTTTACTTCTACAATGAATTGTGTGACGGGATAATAGATGATACGGGCTGTGACCTTTTTCTTGTTTTCTGCCTCCAAAGCACGTTGGTAGCAGTCAAGTTGGTCGCCATGACGACCTGCATAGTGTTCGCTGACAGGGTTGAATACCAGGCTGTAATTACCTGGACAGGTCTTATAGTCCACAACGATGTAGGCATCTTCTGTTTCCCAAACAAGGTCCATATAGCCACTGACAATATGCCCATTTGAATCCAAATGACGGAATGGCTTCTCATGATGTCGCTTAATGGCCTTACCATATTTGGCTTCAAGCGTATCGGTCAGATATTTCCATGAATCGAGCAGGTGGCCAGGCTCAGGCATGTTCTTATCTGTGAAACCATAACTATTGCGCAGTTCTACTATCTGGTCAATGCTTATTCCATCATCGCAGCAACAGAAAACCTGATGGATAAAGTCACCCATGAGTGCCTCCTCATCAGGCTTGTTACGCACAAGCATCCTATTTTCTTTATCATTGATGGGTACGATATCGTGAGGAGTGTCACCAGCCTTAGAGGGAGAAACAAGAAGAATATTGTCAAGCGAAGAGAAATCTGCTGCCAAGTCATGGACTCGATTCATGGATTGCTCTGGCCATTCCAAAGTGTCGTCGGCACCAATACGCTCTATATGTAAAGGCATGCCTATTCCTAATAGGTCTTGATTTTTACTGCCGTCCAAAAGTGGACGAATGTTGTTGACACCGACAGAACGGAACCAACTGAGATTGACAGCACCATCCTTCTCTTTCGGAGCGAGGATCAGTATCTCACGGGCACGTGTCACTCCGACATATAGCAGTCTTGCTGCCTCGCCAATCTCATGGTCAGATACTGTTGCCCATAGCGGATGCTCTTGCAACCTAGAAGTAATTGCAGCTTTCGCCGCATCAGAATTGCCATAGATGTTGCGAACCAACGAAATGGTCATGGGTGGATTAGGATTCTCAGCCGTTGGCAGTTGCTCACGGTGATGATGACAGCCAAGCATACTTCGTGTAGCAATCTTCGTAGCATCAGCGGCATCATTATCAAGTGACAGCATGATGACCACTCGCCATTCCAGTCCCTTTGACTTGTGATAGGTGTAAAGGCGAACACCGTCTTCATTGGCAGCACCTTCTTGCTGCTGACCAGTAAAGAATTCTATGAACCCAGCAACGGTTGCAGGCTGAGTCAGCTTGGTGGCATAGTCCTCGTATTTTCGTGCCAAGTCAATGAGTACCTGAAGATTTGTTTCTTCTGCTTGGGCATTCTCCCAACTCTGTACCAAGGAATAGAGATCTAACTCTATGACAAGACTCTCGACCAATGAACTGATGCTCTGATAGCCAAGTAGATTAGTCGAAAACTCCTCGTTATCGTTGGAACGGAAGCTACGAAGTTGGGACAGACGCTTCAGAATGGTAATATCTTTCAGGTACTCAGAAGACATTTTGTCTTCTGTAGCCAAATAGTCAAGACGATCTTCAATGACCTTTGTGACATGATAGCCCGGTTCGGTGAGATAGGCCACTTCAGCACGTGCCAACTGATTCGAGGGTGTGTTTACCAGTGTCAGCAAGGCTTTCATCAGACGGCCAGAGCGAGACTCCTTGATGTCATTAGATTCACGACAAACGGGAACTTTCAGTATCCTTAGTTCGTCTGCCAGTCTGTCAAGGTCGTCATTGGCACGGGCAAGGACGGCAATATCCTTCGGAGCAATGTCCTCTCGTAAAATCAACTGCTGAATCTGGAGGGCAAGCGTCTTGTCACCAGTGTTAGGCCATAGACGCAGTGGATGCTCAACAGGCATGTGGTTTCCATTTATTTCTGGCATCGAGAGTTTCACTTCCTTATCCGTCATCTGACTGAACACCTGTGAGAAGATGTCATTCGAGAAGCGTACCAATGGCTTAATGGAGCGGTATGAGTGTTCCAGGTGTTCCATGTCATTGATACTGTCAGCTACGGCTGCCATCAGTTCTGTGTCGGAACCTCGGAAGCCATAGATAGCCTGTTTCTTGTCACCTACATAGACTGTGTTCAACAGCGATGACAGCTTCTGGAAAATACGTACCTGCATGGGATTGGAGTCCTGAAACTCATCGACAAAGAGGTGGGTGTAGCGAGAAGTAATATCCCGTTGCACCTCCTTTTTATCAAGCAGTTGAAGGAACATCTCTTCCATATCATTGAAGTCTATCAAGTGATGCTCGTCCTTATATTGACGATATTCTTTCTGCCAGCGACTGGCAAGGCGGAAAATCAAGGCTGCATATTTCCGATGATCGACAGCAGACTCTTTAGTAAACAATGTTGAGGCTGCCAGAGATGTAGAGAAACGTTTGGTGTTCTCAGAATCCTTGCAACGTCCTTTGGCAATGATTTCCAAGTCAGACAGTTCTTCGGCGGTAAGGGCGCGATTCTTGTAACTGTTGAGGCGCTGCCGCTCATTGTTTGCCTTGTCTGTTTGCCTTCTGAGATTGTTCAGGGCTTCTTCAACCTCAGCAATGACATCCTGAGCTTGTTTCATCAATGAGTTGTCGTCTTGAGGTTCCAGGCACTTGATGAAGCTATCGGTGGTTTCAATGCTGTGCTGCAACTGTTCTTCGTTGATGCTATACCACTGGATATAGTTGAGAACCGAACAAAGGTCTTTTTTCCAGAACTCATAGTCGATGCCCGACTTTCGCTCTTTGGAATCATATATGACATTATAGGTTTCTGCATACTTGAACAGGAACGAGCGGTCTTTGGGTTCCAGCAGTCCTCGAAGCGAATGGTCGCGATACATCTGGAGTTCGTTTTCCTCCATAGCGGCTGCATCGGGCATGATGCCTAACAGATACCAATACTTGGTAAGGAAGGTGTTGGCCACAGAGTGAACAGTTCCGATAAGGGCATGCTCCATCTGCTGGGCCTCGCGATGTAAACCAAGCTTAGCCAACTCTTTCTTGGCTTTCTCACGCAACTCCTGGGCAGCAGCCTTGGTGAAGGTGGTCATGATAACCTGGTCAGGATTTAGCTTGTGGTCGAATACCATCTTCGCCACGTCGGTAGTGATTCTATATGTCTTGCCAGATCCCGCTCCGGCACTGATGAATGTCTTTGTCATAATACTTTTCTTGCAGCTTAAATGGTGAAACACTTATAGTCTGAATACTGGTTCTCTGCCTTTTTGGGGTCTTTTTTCTTTCCGTCATTCTCCAACGGATAAACGCCCACCGACTGAGCATATTCAAGTTCCCTGATGGGTATATTGTCAGCTGTCTCTATCTTACCTTCATTTATCTCCCGGACTCTCTCGGCATAACCATTGCGAAGCTGTGCCATCACGTCAGCCTGAACATCCGGGGTGATAAGTTCGAAATTATCTCCGAAGAATTCATCCGTACTGAACAGCTTTCCGTATGGCATCACAAAATATGCTGTGCGGACAGACTGCGGATGATCTTCGTGATTCATCAACATTGCCTTGTAGATAGCCAACTGGAGGGCACGGTTTTTCTGCAGAACGGTCTTGAACTTGTCCTTTTTAGCAGTCCACTTCAAGTCGAAAACGACATCGTTTCCAGCCTTGTCGTGTAATAGCATGTCGATGTATCCTTGAAGAATGATACCAGATTGGAAGCCTAAGTCCTGTTCTTCCTTCTGCTCACACTGAATGACAGTAAGCCCGTTCTCCTGAATAATCGTTGCTAACTTCCTGACACAGCCTTGTAGGAGATATTTGAGACGTTCTTTATCCAGATGATGCTCTGGAAGCAGAAGTAATGCTCCTTTCCTGACAAGGGCTCTGCGGAATGCCTGCTCATATTCGCTGATGACGAAATCTGCCAAGGACTGTTCTCTTCTTTCAGCTGTAAACAGTGTTTCAACGACTTCGTGAGACACATTTCCATAAGTCTGGAACAGCTTGATTTCCGTCTCGCTGGTGTCGGCAAACCGAAGTGTATAGTTCATGAAATAGTCGAAAGGATCCTGTAGGAGCTTTTCTAATGCAGAGTAGCTTTCTACTGATCGCCAGCTGACAGGATGCTTTTCTGAATCAAATCGTATTTCAACCTCATCTGTCTGGCGATGGTTGTCCACTGCATCTACAGGTTTTGAAGCCATTTCGTCATAGAGTGCATCGCCGTCTTCTTTCTCCGTAATAAACGGCAACTGGAGATACAGCGGATGCATAGGAAGTTTGGAGGCTCCCTGCTGGTCGCATGTGACGATGGTCAATTCCCCTGATGTCTGGCAAACGGGTCTATAAGTCATCAGATGCATGAGGTCACTCTCATGCTGCTTATTCCATAGCAACACTCCGAACTTTCCAAGTTGCTCTATCTCATGGTTAGAAAGGAAATCGGTTGACAGCGTTGAAGATTTGTCACCATAGAAATCACACCAGATGGTGCTCTCTGCCTTATCAATCATATTAGACGGACTGTTGATCATACATCTTCCGCCAACCTGGGCATGATAGAGTATGAAGTCACCATCCTCATAAAGCGACTGGGCCCACTGGATTAGGGTCGTGAAAGAGAGTTTACCATCAACCAAAGCATCTATCTGACTGAGTAATGCATCCGTCATCTCTGACACATTCCTTAATTGAGCAATGCGGGCATCGTATGGTTGTACAGCAGTAATCTTAACGGCTTTGCTGGAAGTATAGGCACTAATAGCAGAAAGGAATTTCCCAAGAGCCTTAACATTCACAGTGTCCGACTCCTCTGCCAATGGTAAGGAACTGTCATCTCTCCTAAGGTCAAAGGGCAGATATTTTAGGTAATTCTCCTCGCGCTGCTCTTTGGTACTCTCTTGTGGAGTATCGTCGTCAGCAGACTTGAATTCCCGTTCGATGTATGCGGTGATGCATTCCTGAACCTTATCGTTGCAGAATCCACCCTCTCGTACTATAACTCTTGCCAACTCCCTACGTATTTTTCTGTCAAGTGGACACTCTGGTAGGAAGAGGTATTGTAGGAGTGTGTTTACATTCAGTGGACGCTGGAATAGCTGAATGGCCAGCAGGAACATCTGGGTAATCTGTGGGTTGGTGTCAGTCATTTCGCTACCACACACAGGGTTGCCTGACATGTGGAACCAGTTGTCAAGTCGTTTATTGTCTGTGTTGATCCATACATTGTAGGCTGTAGGCTTCAATTGTGTCAACCAAGCTTCTGCCTTCCACTGCTGAGAGAAGTGTATCTCGGTAATCGTCTTTGGCATATACTTCAAGGCATCCGTATTTTCTTCGATGATGACGCCGATGTTCTGAAGTGACTCCAGCAATGGCTTGATATAATCTGGCAAAAATTCAAACAGGCAGGGAATTTCGATAACAAGACTCTTATAAGTCTGTGGTATTCTTACTTCGCCCGACTCCATCTGTCGAACCTGTCTTAGCAGTTTCTGTAGCAGAGATGCAATGCCTTCATCGCAGAAATAACCATCAATCTCTGCCAGCGTATTAAGACGGTCACAATTATCCAAAACGATGCTTTTGTTCCAGCCACACATCGCCAGGCTGTCTCTCCATCGAAGCAGCGTCTTGGCCACGCTCATGCTGTCGATTTTGATGCTTCGATGGAAAATGTTGCCTTTTTTGCTGTTGTCATATTCCAGGAGGGCCTTGTGGTAGGATGTAAGCCTCTCTGGAAAAGAGAGTATCTGTTGATGAATGCCTGCATGGAGTGCAAGTTGACTTAGAAGACCTTGGGTTTCTAACACTTGAACATCAAGCGCAACCTGTCTGGCTTGCATCTCCATATAAATACTGCCGCTATAATAAGGACTATACACGATTCTCATCTTCTCTGGGTTTTTAGTTATCTTGTGCAAAAATACAAACTTTTATTCAAACAACCTCACAATCAAGAAACAATTAGGGAACTATATACCTGTTGTCCCCGATATAGTTACCTTTTTTTTAACTTCAAATGAATATGGTATTACTTTATTTTTTATACTCTCCATATCATTATTTCCCCTTTACGTCTTTGCTCTTCCAATAGATTAATGGGTAATGGATTGACATAAAATACAAGAACGCTTTCAGTGTTTTCAACAGGTGTGTCACTAATATCGTATGTAAATCTCTTGGATATTGGATATTTCGTTTTACCTGTTCTTTTGCTTGTATACTGTTTTTCTTTATCCTCAATGTCCTCTTTACTCTGCAAGGATGTGAAATACTCTTTTGTTGGGTCATTCTTCCAATATGTAGTTGTAGAATGTGTACTTACCCTATTCCCGTTTTTATCCTCCCATGTTGGTGCTGCATTTGGATATTTTATCATAACCGAATGTTGCTCGTATTTTCCACACATTTGCAAGGCAAAATTCCGTAGATTTTCAAAATCATCTCCACCCCCATTCTCAGTATAATTGAAAACCAAGAATGATGGTTCAAAATCATCCATTACACCGGTTTCATTGTTTCTATAACCACCATATGTGGGTAAATAAGAATAACCGCTTCTTTTGATATCACCTATTAATCGTTTTGTATTCTTGTCATTAACTTCTTGCGGATAATCACTTCGGTTTGCAGAAATACACACAAAACCGTTTGTGCCGTGCTTTTTCAGTATTCTATCCAAAGTGACTTCTTTAAGCAATACAGGACGATACTGATTATATTCTATACCATAATATCGCTGCATTACATTCTCATAGATGGTGTTTGCCTTTTCCTCTTGTGAAAGGTAGTACTTCTTCTCATCATTCCATTGTTCTTTGATGCTTTGTTTCAATGCCTCAGAAACCGCCTCTTTGATTATTTTTTTTACCTTGTTTTTCATTTATATATTATCTAAATTATTATTTTACTTAATCATAAGTATTATGTATAATCGTAAATATAATGCATTTTTTTCACATAACCAAATAAATATTCATCTTTTTCAATCAATAATCATGTTCGGGGACAACAGATATATAGTTCCCAACAATTATATATAATTAAGGTGTACAAAGGGACTAATGATGAATCAGTCCCTTTGCACCCATATATGAAACACTCACAGAAGCCACCCGTTGTGCCTCTTCCAAACAGTGGGTAACATTTGGCTGATGAATCCTGTCAAAGGTCAGCATGTGGTGATGTCCCATCTCGTTGATGAAAGCCGAGGTCGTCCAGTCACCAGCACCTTCTCCATCCACAGCGTGTGGGTTGTGTTCAGGAGGAATAGTTATCCAACCGTCTGCACGCAGCTTGAAGCGAAGCCCCTTCTCGTTCAGTGTCTGAATGAAGAGCTTGTCTGTAAAACCTTCTGTGAAGGATACATCAGGATGCTTTTCATTGGAGAACTTCACAATGTCGCTGGCTGCTACGGCACGAAGGAAGTTGCGATCAACAGGCTCATTAGGCTCATAATAAACCAACACACCTCGCTCATGGAAGAGTTGAGCGAGCAGGATGTTGCCAGGAGCGCAGCGATCGAAGAAGAACACGTCGGGCATCTCCTCCAGCGAATCGAAAAGCGTCTGTGCCTGTTTCAGCGTCCAGAAACGATGATTCACAAAACGACCTCCACGCGGGGAATGTGCCATGTAGGCTGTCTTGGGCTTACCGTCACGACCAGTTTTGTGGATGATGTCGAGGATGGTGGTGCCACCGTCTGGGGTGTTGCTAACGAGGCGCGTGTCACAGCCATAGCTCTCGAGGTCGGCCTTGATGAGCAGCCCCGCCTCGGAGTCGTCGAGTCGGGCTGCGGGCAGCGTATGCCATCCCATCCAAGCGAGAATCGACATTACATTGCCACAAGTGCCACCCACATGCTGGTAGATGGTCTTTACGTCCTTACCATTCTTCTCCTGAAGATTGTCAAGCGGGAAAGTACCCGCACCGAGGCATGTCAGTTTCTTTCCTTCTTTTTCCTTGTTCATATTATACTGCTAAATTAGAAATTCGTGGCAAAGGTACTAAAAAAGGGGCATACTGTCCCTTTAGCTATACCTATAAATGCAAATTACCAGCTTTGCTCATAGGCAAAGCCGGCCAGTGTAAGGAATGTCGGAAGTCTGCAACGACAGACTACCGTATAGTTTGAAGTCTTGGCTGAAACGGACGTTGTTTCGGAATGCCCGCTTGTCGAAGCCGCCAAGGTTGTTCGGGTCATTGGGATTGGAATGACGATATTGCTCGCCGAAAACGCTGGTGAATATGCTCATCTTGTAGAGCAGGTCGATGGCACCAAGTGGTGAATCATTGGTGGTACGGATGAGAACGATGGGCAGATGTCCTGGCAAGTTGGCGAGGAAGTTGCGACACAGGGCTTCCTCGCGTGGTGTGACGAGCAGAACAAGTGCGCAGTCGGTCTGTGGGCGATGTTTGCTCTGAATAAAATTGGAGAGGGCAAGGAAACGTCCGTGGCACTCGTCGCGGTAGTCGGAGATGACGCAGGCTGCGAGCCCTGCTTCGGTCATGTTGCTCTCCATCTTGTGGGCTACAGGCTCGCCGTAAGATCCGAAGAGTACGGTGAACTGTGAGATGGTGCTGAGGTCTGGTGGCGTGGTGACTCCATCGACGCAACGATAAGTGAAGTTGTCGGCGGGATCAGAAGATAGCGACAGTCGGCGAGAGAATCCAGCATCGCCAGTAAAGGCTTTATATAATAAGGAGAAATAGGCGAAAGTACCAGAAATGCTGATAAAACCGTCTGGAACATCGAAGGGGAGCTTGAAAATGTAACTACGAGAGGGATTGACGGTGTTCATACGTTTGGCGATGTATACGGCATCTTGATTCTTGACCGACTTACTGACGAGCAGCAGCTTGGCACTCTTCAGCGTTGCATCAGAAAGGAAATTGGCCTGGTAAGGCGTGATGGCACGTCCCAGCCCGCAGTTGGTTCCATAAAGAAGTGCTGCGTAAGCGGCAGAGGAATGGGAACCGCCGTGCCCCATTGCGATGAGCGGACGTTCAGGCCCGTTGAAGAGAAACTGGCGCAGAGGTTCGACGTCAGCCTGTTCTGCCAGTTCGATATACTTGCGGGCATCGGTGAGTAACTCGCTCATAAGCGGCTTTCCGTTACGAGCCTTGGGCTTCAGTTGGTTTGTTTGTCTTGCTGTCATTTGGCTGCAGTGTGATAATTTACGGGTGCAAATACCGTCATTTTTTTCCATATAGGCTCTATATTTATAGGTATAAAATTAGGATATCTATTAAAAAAATCACTATCTTTGCAGGCGATAAGAGATTATAAGACTACAATATGGAATACAGAAAGACTCATTTGATTAATGAAAAAGGTGAAAAGCTCGTTGTTGAAACACGAGACTTTATGGCATCTCAGCAAAACGGTGACGGGAAGTATGAAGGATACGACTTAGACGTAGACTGGTATCTTGCCAATGGGTATGTTAAAACTGAAGATGTTTTTAAGAGAATTGAGAGTCAGAAGATAAGGAATAGGATCGAGAAATTGTTATTGACACTCAATGTGGGCATCTATGAGAAGGAAACAGAGATGTCATTAGCACTGATGGCAGCTTTGGCAGGTGAGAGTATGATATTACTTGGACCTCCTGGAGTAGCAAAATCAATGGTAGCAAGAAGGCTCAAATTTGCATTCAAAGATGCAAGTTCGTTTGAATATCTGATGTCGCGATTCAGTACACCAGATGAAATATTTGGTCCTGTCAGTATTAGCAAACTAAAGGATGCCGATAAATATGAACGTAACTTAAACGGTTATTTGCCCACTGCTGACGTTGTATTCCTTGACGAAATTTGGAAAGCAGGACCAGCTATACAAAATACACTATTGACAGTAATTAATGAGAAACTGTTTCGAAATGGTGACACCGAAATCAAATTGCCTCTGAAATTGCTGTTAGCCGCCAGTAATGAGTTGCCAACTCAAGGTGAGGGTCTTGAGGCACTTTGGGATCGATTCATTATTCGTATGGAATGTGGAAATGTCAAAAGTGAGAATAGTTTTAATGCCATGTTACTTGATCTTACATCCGATGATCAGATTAAGGTCGATGAAAGCCTTGAGATTACAGACGAAGAATACAGACTATGGAGTGATGGCATTAACAAAGTTAAGGTCACAGAAGATTTCCTCCGTATGATTAATATCATTCGCAAAGCCCTTGGCAATGTTACTATAGAACTGACGGAAGAAAAGCATCATGTATATGTGAGTGATCGTAGATGGAAGAAGATTATTAGGCTTTTGCGCACCTCAGCTTTTATTCATGACAGGAAAACTGTTACATTCGAAGACTTACTGCCTATATATCATTGCTTGTGGCAGGAACCTGAGGAGCAAGATGCAATCAGGTCTATTGTCATTCGTACTATATATAATGACTTGACAGTAAAGTTTTCCAATCTTATGCATGATTTGGAAAACGATATTCGCGTGACTCGCCAGCATCGTGCCACAAACAAGGCAAGAAAGAATATGCAACTTTTCGATTCGAACAAGAAAATATGCGACGACTATTATTACCATTTACTTGACCATGATACTGGAAATACCTATATTTTCATTACTGATTATCAGAATATGCGTAAGACTAGTAAGGTAAATGCCGGACAAGCTGGCATTATCTACAAGGATCCGAATAATCCGCAACGCAGTATCATCAGAGTCTATGATGGTAGTTCACCCGAGGGAGCAAGTCCTGTATACCTGACGCGTGACGAAGAATTTATCTATATCAATGGTGTAAGATTCCGTATTGAAACGCTTGCTCCAGGGGAACAACAGGATTTACCGACAAAAAAGGGGAGCGTCTCAGATCATGACTATTATAAAGAAGTGGAAGACTTGAGTACAGTCATTCGCCAGCGAACGGAACAAATTAAAGATAATATATTTGTGTCTGCTGCAGACAAAAAGGAGGTTGATAAGTTTGTTAAGAGTATGTATGTGGAGATAGCACATACAAGAATGGATATAGAAAAACTGACAGATTAGATAATACGATGATGGATAAAGCACGTTTCTCACCTGAAGACTATCTCTCTTTGCTCGATCGCTTCGTCAGATTTGGCGACGTTTTTGAATTTGAAACGAGCGTTGAAATGGAACCCTGGCAAGCTATCACATTGGATCCTCTATTAGTCTATCTGCAAAAGTTGATGAAAGATCCATTTGTTCAATCACGTGTATTGTCAAGCCGATTAGCGGGAAAAGTTTTTTATGAAATGGTTGGCAGGTTTGTACTTGATTGCCTTTATCGTGAAAAGTTTATAAATCAGTTGAGTATCGGTGAGCAGACTCAAATGGAGAAAATGATGGAATGGTCAATGCCGAAAAAACAAAGCACTTGGCAGTCGCTTCTTCAACAGTTGGGAGAGAAGTACAAAGAAGATGGATTTGATGCAGATTTCCTGAAACGTCGTTTTAAGTATAATGGATGGAAGAAACCGGAGAACTGGGAACGGTTGAAGCATGAATGGCAGGGAGCACTTGATGAAAGAAAAAGGAAAGAGAAGCAAAAGAAAGTGGAGTCAAAAGGTGGTGGAATCCCTGGCATTTACGAACAGATGCTTAAAAAACTGGAAGATTGTGTGAGAACAGAAGGAGTTACTGAAGATCAAATGATCCAGGCATGGGAAATGATGGATGGCTTATGGACAGAATCAGAATTTGAAAAGAAACTGAATATTGTACAGATTCAGAATAGATACCCCGAAATAGCTGATGTTGCTAAACGAATGGGAAGATTGCCTGACGAAGAAGGGCATTCAAGATTATCTATTCAGACTGGTTTGACATACCGTTTGGAACACTCGTCCGGCAGTGATATCGAGGGTGTTACTTTAGGTAGAGAACTGAATGCCCTAATGCCGTTTGAACTGGCACAGTACTCCGATTCAAAACTCGAAGGGGTTTTTCTTCGCAAATATCTTACAAACCGTTTGCAAGTTTTTCGATATAAATCTGAAATAAGTAAACCTTCTCGTCACCTACATTCAGAGTTCGCTTCGAAGCGTGGTCCGATGATTGTATGTATTGACAGTTCTGCCAGTATGTCTGGCGTCCCCCAAAAAATCGCAGCATCTCTTTTGTCGAAGATAGAAGAAACAGCAGAAAAACTAAAAAGAGATTGTTTCTTAATCAATTTTTCTGTTGATATTCGTCCGATAGATCTTCGCCTACGGCGAAAGGAGCGTTCGATGGCACGAATGGGTGTAAAAAAGGAACATTCTGAAAATTTCCAGAAAGGCTTTTTCTCATTCCTTGGTGGAGGTACTGATGCGACAAAAATGCTTAATTTGACTTTCTCTCTGCTGGATAATGATAAAGACAAATACATGAACGCTGATGTGTTATGGGTTACCGACTTTTTGATTCCCAAGCCAAGTGAAGCCTTAATGAATCAATTTAAGGAATACAAGGCTACTGGGACTAAGTTCTATGGTTTCAAAATTGGTCAAGGGGCAAACGATTGGGATGATTATTTTGATAAGATTTACGAAATACATTATAAGCAACCAAGAAGATACTAAATTAAACATCCGTTATTCATTCTATACCTATAAAAAAGTACGTTAATCCAATAAAAAATAAATATCTTTGCAGACGAAAAGAAATGAACAGATCAAATAGCAATGACGAAATAAGTAGAAGTGATTATGCCGAAAATTGAGCGATGGATTATAGATAAGGTTCTGGATGCGACTAGCATCGTTGACGTTGTTGGCGACTTTGTTGAACTACGTAAGGCTGGAGTAAACTATACTGGCTGTTGCCCTTTTCATGACGACCACCATGACGGAAACTTTATTGTGCGTCCAGAAGGCGTGAAGTGTGGTGGTGGCACATACCGATGCTTCGTCTGTGATGCTAAAGGTGGAGTCGTTCAGTTTCTGATGAATCATGAGCACATGACTTTCCCTGATGCTATTCGATGGCTCGGCAAGAAATACAGCATTGAAGTAGATAATGCACCCGTTGACTACATACCGCCACAGACTCGTCCAAAACCAGAACCTCTGCCGATGCTGAGCATACCACGTGAAATAGTCCGAAAGTCTATCGTTATATTCAACGTGACCGTTTCTGCAATTGGCTGCGTCATTTTCCATGGAGTACAAGTGCGGAGCGTGAGCGAATAGAAAAGGTTTTATGGATGTATTGTTTAGGCCATTGGAAAGACGGACGAGTAATATTCTGGCAAATTGATGAGACTGGTAACGGGCGAAGTGGTAAACTGATGAGATACTTATCAGATGGTCATCGGGATACAAGAAGATTTGACCTTGAATTATAGGTTAAATAGAGATGACTTAGTTTGTCATAACATCGATAATTAAAAAAAATTGGGCAAAAAATAGGGTAATTCAAATAATAGTGCTAATTTTGCAGCCGACATATTGTAGAACCCTTTAATCGTCAGAGAAAGGGTCAAGCGAATGAGTATAAAGTAAGTAAAATCCCCGCAGAGTTTGGTAACTGCAACCTTTCTGGTTGTGGAGTATTAATCATGCAGGCATAAATGGAGCCTGCAAAGTAATTAATTTCATTTATGGGCAATATTAAACCAAAAGATTTAAGCAAACTTGGTTATACCAACAATGTTGCAAGAAGTATGGCAATAGAGTTGGTGGCCAAGTATTGCAAACATCAATCTCAGGAGGAAATAATCATCATTTTACAAGATATCATACAACATCCTGAGAAATATAAGCAGGATGCTGCGTGGGGAAAGCTTGCTGAAGTCCTATCACCCACAAAAGCAAAAGTCTCAACACATGAATTGCGAAATAAACCTCTGCCATACATCGTTTATGGAGCAGACCGTATTGACGAACTGGCCAAATCTCAGATGGAGATGGCGATGAGGCTTCCTGTAACACTATCAGGCGCACTGATGCCAGATGGTTGTGCCGGTTATGGCCTCCCGATAGGGGGTGTCCTTGCAACAACTGATGATGTGGTAATTCCTTATGCTGTAGGCAAGGATATTGGCTGTCGCATGAGTCTGACCATTCTCGATGCAGGCATAGACTTTTTGGAGAAGCATCACGATAGGGCTGTTGAGGCTTTGCTGAACAATACGGCTTTCGGGCTAAATGGTATTCTTCCATTTAGACAGTATCATCCGCTTTTCGATAGAAGTGAATTTCGAAATATACCGATCTTAAAGAATCTTCGAGAGAAGGCAGTGCGACAATTGGGTACCAGTGGTAAGGGTAATCATTTCGTTGATATCTGCGAAATAGAGCTATCATCTGATAATGCCTTAGGCCTCTCAGATGGAAGATATCTTGGTATCCTAAGCCATTCGGGTAGTCGTGGCCTTGGAGCAGCAATAGCCGATTATTATACATCTATTGCCAAGAATACTTGTCGCCTACCACGACAGGCAGGCTCTTTTGCATGGCTTAGTCTGAAAAGTGAGGCAGGGCAGGAGTATTGGCGTTGTATGGAGATAGCTGGCGAATACTCCGCGGTCAATCATGAGTGCATCCATTATAACGTGGCAAAAGCAATAAGGTTAAAGCCACTTGCCAATGTGAGCAACCATCATAATTTTGCCTGGCGCGATCTACTCCCTAATGGACGCTCAGCTATCATACATCGAAAAGGAGCTACACCTGCTCACCTTGGAAAACTGGGTATTATTCCTGGTAGCATGGCCACACCTGGTTATATTGTTTCAGGAAAGGGCTGCACAGAGTCTTTGTACTCAGCATCGCATGGAGCTGGCAGAACCATGTCGCGTCTTGATGCCAGAAACAGCATCAGTCGATATGGCCTGAAGAAGTTTCTGGCAGAAAGAAACGTGACGTTGTTGGGAGGAACAACGGAAGAAGCTCCACAGGCTTACAAGGATATCCAGCAGGTCATGGAATCACAAAGAGAATTAATAAACATTGAGGGAAAGATAATCCCCCGTATTGTAAGAATGAGTGAAGAGTAATATGGAAAAAGAGTATATTCAGATCACATCAGGACGAGGTCCTGTAGAGTGCTGCCGCGTGGTAGTGCTCGTTATGAGTAAGATTGTGGAACATGCTAAGAGTCAGGGCTACGAGGTAGATGTTGTTGAACATGAAGACGGGCCTAATGATGGTTGTATGTTTTCTGTAACATTAGTTGTTAAGGGAGAAAACATTTTATCACTGAAAGAGGAGTGGGAAGGTTCTGTGTTATGGGTGGCACAGAAAAATACTTTCCGCCCTTGGCATCGTCGCAAGAACTGGTTTGTGGGTGTTCATTTCTTCAAACCACTCCAGGCAGAATCCGTCTTGGGGCGAGATCTTACTTATGAGACATTACGATCCTCTGGTCCAGGAGGTCAGAATGTGAATAAGGTTGAGACCGCCGTAAGAGCGATTCATGTGCCTTCGGGTACTACTGTGGTTGCTTCAGACATGAGATCGCAGACGCAAAATAAGAAACTGGCTCGTGAACGCCTTATCATGAAGCTCTCTGCTATCGAGAAGGAAAAGCAAATGCAGCAGACGCATGATGTCTGGATGAATCACAATACGCTCGAACGTGGTAATCCCATTAAAAAGTTTAAAGGAGATTTGTAAGTTCAAGGATGGAGGATTGTTTCCTCTCTCTTCATTTTATTGCTCGTATTTATTTGCTAATGAAAACGGCTTATACCTATAATTGGGGAAAAACGAAATGAAAATGTCCTTACCTTTGTAAACGGAAGAGAATATATAAAACAAAAAAGGTCTAAATAACGTGATATGAATAAAAAGAAAGTAATCCAGATACAAATCTCAGACGTGTCGACTTCCAGGGCAGAGTCACAGGTATAACACAACAAACATTTTGGAATTGTCCAAGATTAGAGAACAAATAACAAAACAAAGAGATGACAATGAAAAAGCAATTTAACAAAGTAGACTATTCGGAGTACAAGGGGAAGTATGAAGATAGTATTAAGGAAAGAATGGTGAAGGCACCTGAGAGCATTGACATAGAGACGATGCGGGCCACTCTTTATGGCTATACCTTTACGAAGGAATATGCTAACGGAGAGATTCCTGACGAACTGTCAATGGATTACTGGGAAGAGTTTCATCTTGAAAATGATCCTCTTGAAGATTCCGGAGAAATCGATATTGAGTCGATGCTCCAAGAAGATGATTTTCCATCGCATACAGAGGATTGCAGTCCTTATTTTGATGTGTCGCCTCAAGAGGAATTGATTCTTAAAGCTATTGACAGTACTGGGGATGGGAAGGCTCCTGAAACGGCTTTGTGTGTGATAGATGTTAATCAAGAGTACGAGTATATTCAGAGGGTCGTCCGACTTAGTGTTTTGCAGATAGTCGGGCAAAATGTTAGGAATGGTATTGACTGTTTGGAGATGAAAGCCTTTGACGGACGAATTGAAAAGGTCTATTTTGATATAAGCCGCCGTTTTGATGTAGGCTATTTCGCTAATAGCTATACATCTGGTGAAGACTAAGAAGGAGACTTGTGCTTAATAAAAAACTAATTATAATGAAAACGATAGAAGAATATGCAAGACAAGGGGAGCTTCACGATGTTATGGATGCTCTTAAATTGCTCACGCAAGCTTACATAAGTCAGTGTGGTATTAGCTTGGGAAACAGAACGATTGTGTACGATGCTGCAGAAGCATGGCTGGAGCGGTTGGCTTGGATGGATCTTCCATTGTCAGAGATGGCACGAAAAGGAATATTGGTAGAAGTGATGCCATATATAACAAGTGAATACGTCCCAGAGATTTATAATAAATATGATATTTCTGGTATGAGTCAGGATGAACTAATGGAAGGTTGCACGCAAATCATTCAAGAGGGAATTTTTGACGAAGCAACGATGGAAGTTCTATGTTGGGGAATTATAAAGAAGTCATGTGCATCTGATGATATGTCTGCCAAACAGTAATACTACAACAATCGAGATGAAAAAAGAAATAGAGAGTATATTCAAAGTGATGCTTTATGAACCGAAGTTTCACAACAAACGCAGGCTGAGTTATCCAACTTTTCGAGTTTCAGGAAGAGATGAAATCTATTTTAAGAATCTTGAAGAGGTGGAAAACTATATGCAGGAGCGGGGCGATTTTTATAATAATGTCCGCAAAATGCGCCCTATTGATGATAATTACATAGATTTGTATACTTATGTGGTTATAGAGATTCCTTTAAGGGAAGAGACTAATGTGGATGTTTTAGGACAGTATCTTTCATTTAGGACTTACTTGCCAGATGGCACTCTTTGGGGCAAGAATGAGTATGGACACTTCATGTCAAGGCATGCTATAGGTGATGAATACAATTATTGGGGCTGCAGAAATCTGTTTTGGGGCCGCAGACCAGAAGAAATTATGTTTAAGCCTGGTGATATAGTCGAAATCCTGGGATGTCCCGGCAACTTTTATTGGGGTAATGAGGCTGTCGATCTAGCCATTGTCGTGAAGACACCGCCAACAATCGCTGAGGTTGAGAAGATGAGAAAGCATTATTTGGAAACTCATAGCGGATTTGAACTTTGTGACCATGCATTAAGTGTTGAGTTTGATCATAGTCTTGATGCATATGAGGTTATCCCTTATGCCTTAGGTAGTATAGACCATGCACCAACAATCTGTGTTTTCAATCCGACGAAGAAAGTGTCTTCAAGAAGGAGAAATACTTTAATGGAAATGTACAAGAAACACATAAAAGATATAAAAAGTCAGATAAATATAACAGGAAGTCTCACAACTAAAGAGGAGGTGCTTAGTTGAACACCTCCACACATATGAGTGCAATGAGCAGTCCACTGCTGTTAGACAGAAACTTTCTGCATTCCATACCATTGTCTCATATACATCTGCAAAGGTACGGAAAAAAGTGAAACAAGTATTTATTATTATACCTATAAAAAGGAGAGATTAATGAAATTAAGTTTGTATCTTTGCAACCGAATTCATAATTGTCAGTCTGGAAGGGCTGAATAAGGGTGCCAACCATCCCGTCGATGACCATGTTTATGGACAGGTCAGGATACTTCTCCAAAACCCTTATGTAAAACCCTTGCACTGGCCATAGACGGTGCAAACAAAGACGAAGTGTAATATGAATAGTTACATCTACAATTATGAGACGTGGTTGGATGGACATGCCAACCGCAAGACAATGATGGAGAAACTGGAAAGAAGTCTGGTTCCCTATGAGTTGTTTGAGGCAATCGGCCTGAAAAACGACAAGCAGCCTGTGTCGGGTGACATTGTCATTAACGGCAACACGTATCATTACGACATTGCTTACGATTACCAGTGCATCGGGCATGATGTGTATGATGCAGTACTAAGCGTTAAGCAACTTGACGACAAGTGGCATAACCTGCTGATGGGCTATAACAAGTTTAAGGTGGTGATGGATCATCATCGAGTCAAGACGATCTATTCAGACCATGAGGATTTCTTCCGACAGGTCATAGATATGTTTGAATGTGATGATTACGGGGCATTGTATGCGAACCGTTCTGCCTACATCAACAATCTGCTGGCCCGTTATATCTTACTCAGACTGCTGGAAGCTTATCGGCCAGAACTGCAATTGTTGGCTACAGTGAAGTCAGATGAAGGAGAAAACGTGAACGTGTTGGCGGCCGACTCGAACAGGAACGAACTGTTCATGTATGCTTTCAGCAAACGTGAAGCTTTAGAACTGGCCAAACATCATGATGGCATCTGCAAGAACCTGACTATTGTGTATTTCTTTAATCAGGACTTCGAGAAGGATGGGAATACTATTGGCTACGATTCTGGCTGCACCCATGTGGCTTCAGCCAGGTCGTTTATGTTGAGTATGCCGATGGGGGCTATCGAAAAGCGAATTGTTGAGAAACGCATGCTGACATTAGTTAGTTTGTTGTACAATGACCATCTTGACTGGCATTTCGAAAGGATAGAGCGTGTGGCCATTAATCCTCCATTGTATGGTAAGAGTATCAAGGAACAGAAGAAGACTCTCAAGGCTGCTAAAGGTAAGAGTAGCAAGAATACCAAGAAAATAAAGAACAATGTTCATCAAGGCATGCCCTGGTATCAGCGCATACCGCGCACATTACTGGAAGATGCTCTGAACGTGATTTCTGATCAACCGAAAAAACTGATGGATATCTTCCATTTCCTATGTGCTGCCAATATGGTTAATGCCTATGTTAACCAATGTAAGCAGCATGGGTTGTTCGGGCAAAAACAGGTGATGCGAATGTATCAGGCGAAGCAGCAGATCTTCAAATGTCTGTTGCAATTGGCAGAAGACAGAAATCCCAATGTGAGAATTGCTGTGAGTAGACTTCCCGCTGTACTGGTTAATATCCGCATAGAAAAGCATGACTATCAGATCAGCTTCCGTGGAATGACCAAAGAAATGCTGGATAGCTTCTGTAAAACTGGAATCAGTCAGAAAGGCTGTTTTGAAGGCTACTATCTGCAGCCCATCGCAACAGCCTTATACATGTACTCGTACATGCTAAAATGGAAGGATCTTAAAAAGTGAGCCTATCGCCTATCTATCTTAGGTATTCAATGAACTTCGTGGCATCGGCAGGGAGGGCATAGTCCAACTTGCCGGTGTCGCGGAGCTCCATGAGGAGGCGACCTAGGAGGCTGGGGCCGACATATTCGTTGCCAACGAGGTTCACGCCCCAGGAATCGGCATCCTTATGCTCACGGGCATTGCGGGCTGTTTCGTCTTCTACGATGAAAAGGCCTTTGCTTCGCTCCAGTTCCTTGCGGAATGCTTCGCATTGCTCGTATTTGGTCTGGAGACAGAACTTCATGGCATCGACCACCATCTCGCCCCAATCATCCCGTAACCATTCGGGATGTTGGCGATAGATGGGCTTCATGTGCCACTTAATATTCATTCCTGCCTTTACTGTGTATTCGCTCTTGATACCTTCTTTGGCATCAGCAGTAGCACGGAACTTCATGAGGTGGAACAGGCGTTCGGTGCAGTCGATTGTTACGCCTTCGACAACGATAGGCGCTTGATAGAAATTACCCATTATACCCCATTCTTCACTCGTCTTACGGATACAGGCGCATTGGTCTGCTGGGTATCTCTGAATGTCGCTGTATTGGGGATAATATTGCTGAATCTGCTCGTGTAAACTCATAGAGATATTGGATTAAAAACTGTCTAAGGGAATTTCTTTTGGGGAGCCTTCAACGAGTTGGAACTTCTTTGGATCGAGTTCTACTTTGTCGATACGGACAATGCGAATCTTGTCGATGTTGAGAACTACACGGTTAGTGAGTCCATCGGGCTTGGTCTGAGCTTGTGGCCATGCGAAATACTCCAAGCCAATCTCACTGAAGAATTTGGCTGCGGCTTTCTCGGCATCAAGATCTGCCTTGTCGATGAGTTGTCTTGTTGTGCCAGTCTTACCCGTAAGGCGATTGCCTACATATTTGCGGAAGAACTTGCCAACAGCTCTGGCTTCTTCAGGAATCTGTTCGCCAAGAGCCTTTTCTGTACGTTCGACGATGGAAGGATGAACAGGGCGGCAGGAGAACAAGTGGTTGTCCTCCGTCAGATCAGGAATCTCTAAAGTATAGACATAATAGTCTTTGCACTCAGGACGCTTCTTGTTATGAGCATAATGTGCTGCTGAGGTATATGACTCAGTAACATAACTTCCATAACCGTATTTAGCTTTGCCATCACCTTCGAGGGCGTGGGCAATGTCGAACTTCTTGAATAGCACAGATGTGCCGTGATAGAATGTTTCCATAATTATAATTATTTATTGATTAATACTTACTATTCCATTCGTCGAGAATCTCGCGCAGTTCGAGGGGGAGTGTTTCATAACAGCCTTTGGCGATGTCTTCGGGTACTGGCATCGAGGCAGCAGCGATGTTGCCAGCCATACAGGCCATAGTGTCAGTGTCGCCACCAAAAGAGATGGCACGGACGACGGTATCCATGAAGTCAGTTCCTTCGAGGAAACAGATAATGGATTCAGGTACGCTTTTGTCGCAGGTGGTCTCGAACTGATAGTCTGGGCGGATCTCGTCAGTGGTTCTGTTGAGGTCGTAGCCGAAGGTCTTTTCTAAGTAGGATTTGATCTCGGCTTTTGATGTTCCAGTCCTATTCAGATAGACGGCTGAGGCAATGGCCTGAGCACCACGAATACCTTCTTCGGAGTTGTGGGTGACTTCGGCTGTGGTCTTGGCGAGAGTCTGACATTCTTCGAGCGACTGAGCATACCAGGCTACTGGTGAGACACGCATGGCACAGCCATTGGTTGGAGCACCATAGGGTTCACGACTATCGGAAACAACCCACTCTCTGAACTTCCTTCCATAGGTCTTGTGCTTATAACGGGTAGCAAAATGCTTGAAGAGGTCGATGAGCGTTTCTTTATCGTGAGTTGGTGAGGTCATCAGCCATTTCGCAACAGCCATAGAGAGAATCGTGTCGTCAGAGTAACACATGCTCATCAGCACTTTCTTGAAATTCTTGACCGTCAGACTCTTCACTTTCGCCTTGTCTTTCTCAAGTTCGTATTTTGAACCTAGGACATCACCACAGATACCACCGATGATACCTTTCAGAGGAAGGTTCTTAGGTAGGGAAGGAGAAATGGCTGTGACGCCGATACGCCTGTCAGTTTCCCGTTTGAAACGAAGCGTCTGCCCCAGCCAGTTGATAAAGGCATTGTTGAGCAACTCAACGCTGATATTTGTAAAAGAATGGTCAAGGCCATGCTGGCGGGCTTGTTCTGTTTCAATCCATTTCTTCCACTCTGCAACCCACGGCGCAGGCTTTTTCGTAAAATCGAATTTCCTGATTTCGCCAATCTTGAAGCGATGGTTGATAAAACTGGCTTTGATAGTATCGGGTACTCCCAAGTATGATTCAACACAGGTCTTCTGATCTTTCTTTGCTTCACGACTATCGTCGAAGGCGGCCAACAAGAAGGGGGATTCGGTATTGGGAAACTGTATGCCCAAGATGTCAACACCTCCCTGATTGGCCGGGGCCGATTCCCATCGTTCGCATGCTACGGGCTGACTCTTAATGTCTGACTCCAGACTGAGTGGTAAGAAGCGTTTGAAGTCTTCTTTAAATTCCACATGGTGGATAGGGGCTTCTTTCTGGATCTTCCCGTAGTTCGCAGGATCGTTGGGATTGACGCCCAGATGCTTCTCACCCAGATCAGCAATGAAACGATTGGCTTTATAGAGCAGGTCGAGCGAGGCCAGCGGACTGGTAAGGTCAGTACGTATCACGACAATAGGAGTCTGAGGAGGCATGAATTTGAGCAGTTTTTTGCAGATTTCTTCTTCACGAGGTGTGACGAGCAAGATGAGGGCTACGTCGTTCTGAGGATGCTCCTCGCTCTTCACGAAGTTGGAGATGGAGAGGAAACGTCCGTGACAGATGTTGCGGTAGTCGGTAGGCATACAGGCAACCAATCCGGCTTCTGCCATATCGCTTTCAATATTAAATGCCACGGGTTTGCCAAAGGAACCATAACACACATGGAAATGACGAATCTCACTGAGGGCTGGAGCATACTTGGAATCTGGGCTGCTAACAGTGCGATAGGTGTAATTATCTTCAGGCTTCTGAGAGAGTGCCAATTTGCTGACGATGTCTGCATCGCCGGTAAAGGCTTTGTAGAGCAAAGCGAAGTTGGTGATAACATTGGGGATGCTGATGAACCCGTCAGGAAACTCAAAGCCCAGTTTTCCAGTAGACAATATGTGGAAGTGCTGCTTATTAATCGACTCGGCTCTCTTCTTGAAGGCTTTCACATCAATATTGCCGCTGCTTTTACTGACCAGAAGGAGTTTGGCATTCTGCATCGCTGTATCCGATACAGAATGGGTATCATAGCACGACATGGCTTTGCCGATGGAGCAGTTCGAACTGTAGAGCAGGGCTGCATACTCAGCAGGGGGAATGGAACCACCCTGACCTGTAGCGATCATCGGGCGTTCCGGTTCTGTCATCAAAAAGTCTCTCAGTCCGGATACATCGGTTTTCTCTGCTTGTTCCAGATAGCGTCTGGTATCATCAAGCATCTCGCTCATCAATGGTTTCTTACTCATATGTGTTTAGTTATTCAAATCTTCCAAATATCTGGTAGAAGGGAGCAAAGTCGCCCTCTTCCTCAACCTTCTTACGAGGTGTGGCCTTGCCCTCGAGCATCGCAAAGACAATCGTGTGGAACTTGCCATGGAATTCGTCCTCATCGAGCACCTGTTTGAAATATTGGGCAACGAGTTCAGGTTTAAGTTGGAACACGCCACAACCGAATGCACCCAAGACGAGAGAGTCGTGACCATTGAGCAGGGCGATGCGGTAGATGGTACGGATCTTGTCGGACATCACCTCTTGGCCTTCAGTGGTGAAACCACCATCGGCAGAACGATATTCCAGATTGTTGGTCTTGTGACCAGGTCGGAAATTAAGGGCTGCCAGAGAGATGATGGAAGTCTGAAAAGGCTCTTCGCGAAGCGCAAAACCTGTCTCCTGATTGTCTCGGAACACCGTGACACCGGGTGAGTAGATACCACCGAAATGGATGTCCATAGGGTAGGCACTAACGGGACGCAGCGGGACACCAGCCTTGCCTGCCCACGTCTTATTATAATATTGGTATAAGGTCAGAGAGAGGGTAGAGGCACGGCAAAGACTCTCCTCCTGTGCACTTGAACCACTATTATACATACCACAGGCATGATAGGCATCGGCCAGATTCAAGACGGCAGGATTCAGACCACGGTCGATCAGGGATTTTGCGACTATCAGACAGTCTTCGTTGGCACAGCCTGTTTGGGTGGTCGCATAACGGGTGGGTATCTCTGCTGCAGAGACTGCCTCACGATAGACCTGAGTGGCATCAAGTAGCTGTTGACGGCTTCCAATCAAGTCGATAATCTTACCTGATGGCGATTCATACTTCCAAGCATTGAAAATAGCCAGATTATGCTTATAAACTTCTGTGCGAATAGCACTGAAGACAAAACGCCCTCCTCCATTCTTCATTCTGAAGAGTGTTCTTTGGGCATCCCAATTCAGACTGTTTAATCTTAAATCCTTATTTTCTTTATCCGACACCTTTGCCGCCATATGATCTGCGTTGTGAATGAGCTGGCAGAAGGGGTCCTGCATGGCGATGGCATACTCCTCAGGGTAGTCAGGTTGGGACATCTCGTTTCCCTCACCCATATGCCACCAGATGGCCATACGTTCATCGGGCGTGAGAGCTAAGCCCAGTTCTTCAAGCAAGTGTACGGAACGAAGACCATGCCCTTTGCGGTGGTTTTCCTCATTCCATGTCGGATTGCCATCAGCATCGATAAAATAAACGTCTTTCTTGCAGACATCGTGCAGTAAGGTCGAGATGATGATGCTCTCGAGGGGATATTTAGTTTTGAAAGCTTCATCGCGACTTTCCCAATCGGCTTTAGCAAGAATGTACACTCTCAGTGAGTGGGCTGCAAGTCCGCCTATCACATTGTCATGATGGATTCTTGCTCCAGAGGCTACATAAAAACTGGAATCTGTGTCGAGCCATGCAATAACGTTCTCAATACCAGTCCGTTGGGTGGAACGGAGCAAGTCGATGATTTCCTTTCTGTTATCGTTCATTTTTAGTCATTGATTTGTTTGTGACTGCAAAGATATACATTATTTTTTATAAAACAAAGATATTATAGATATAATTAGAACTGATTTTGGATTTATTGTTGTATCTTTGCATTCAAAACTGATAAAACAAAATGGATATGAATAAGGAAATTGAGATTCTTGTGAACTATCTTAGAGAGGGAACGGCAGGGAAGACCTGCATGGGTACTGGTAACTACTCACTTGATGTTATTACTCAGCGGGAGTATCCGGAGGGATTTGTCGTAGGAAAACGCAACAAGTTTGAGGAGAAGGTGCTCACGATGGAGATTGGAAACACTTGTGGCAATGTGATGACCATGTTGCCTTATCTGGGTGTGAAGACTTTCCCTGTGGCATTCTTTGATGTTTCACCACATGGCTATAGGATGACTCGCGACATGAAGGCTTATGGCGCCGATGTGAGGTTTGTCAGCAACAGTGGCACTACAGGTACTACTATTTTACGCTGTACCCATAAACTGGATGAACAGGGTAATCACGTTCTGGCCCACAAAGGCTCAAGCGGGGGACGTCCATGGACAGGATTGTCGGCACGCCCCAGCAGAAGATACATCTCCACAAAGAAAGGTGAAGTGGATGCGCTGATGGACAAGATGGACTTTACCCCTGATGTGTTCTTTTTCGACATTGTCAATGCCGGACATAGAGACCTTGCTGAGAAAATACGTGAACGAGGGACGCTGGTTTACTTCGAGGGTGACTCTTACTGGAATCGCCCAGGAAACGAGAAGACAAGGCAGGCAGAATACAGAGGCTTTCTCAGATGTGTTAATGCCAGTGACGTAGTAAAAATGTCGGCTGAACTCATCAAGGATGTATCATTTGTAGATTCTTACAAAGACAAACTCTTCATCCAGACCATGGGAGCAGATGGACTACGCTACAAGTTGGGCGAGGGGCAGTGGATCAAGCTCGACCCCATCGTGAATCCCGACTACAAGGACTATGAGGGTGCTGGCGACTGGACTTCATCTACCTTGATTGCTGCCCTCTGCAGCAAGGGTATGCTGAAGGTGAAGGATATGACGGAGGAGGCTGTGAAAGAGGTGCTGATGATGGCTCAGACGATGGCCTCGTACAGTGTGGGATTCGTAGGCAGCAAGGGACTGATACATGCTGATGAGAAGTTCAAGTTGCAAGATGACACGCTGGAGATGCCTCACTATTCCAAGAAACTGATGTATCTGCATGGCTCGGCCTCTGCTGGCTATAGCCGTACGTCGATGGGCATTCTGCAGTATCTACCTGAAGACTGGCAACTGTTGACACCAGACTGTCCAGCTGACGCAGATGAGTGTCTGAAGATGCTGAAAGAACTTTGCGAACGTGAGCAGCCAGACCTGATTATTGGCAGTAGTCAGGGTGGCTACTATGCCCAGATGCTGAGGGGCTATAAGCGCATCTGTGTGAACCCTGCCCTTGAAATGTCAAAGGATGTGGATGTAAAGGTTGGTAATCATCAGTTTCTGATCAACCGTCAGGATGGTATTCAGAAGTACGTGATTACTCCTGAGATTCAGGATGGCTATCGCAGACTCGAGGCTCATCAGTTTGATGGTATTACAGACTTTGACCGCGAGAACTGCTATGGTCTCTTCGGTGACAAGGATACTGACTGGGGCTACTGCAAACCCATCTTCGCTGAACATTATCCCCACATCTACACCTTCCCTGGTGGGCATAAGATGGAGTATGATGAGATAGAGGACTATCTCATGCCACTGGTAAAAGAACTAATCAATTAATAAGGCTTATGATAGAGATGATTAAATGTCCTCAGCCGGTGACTGAGAAGACGCAATGGACAGCCTTTCTGGCTGGCCCGATGAATGGTGCCCCCTCCTGGCAGGCCCAGGCTCCCAAGGTGGCTGCTAAAGTCGGAATTAGCGACATAACATTCTTGAATCCTCGCAAGACAGAGCGGTTTGTGACGGGTACCTATCAGGTGAACTGGGAGACCTTTGGTCTGCGAATGTGCGACGTGATTCTGTTTTGGATTCCACCTCAGGCCCGCCCGATGAAACCTTGGCGTTACTATGCCATCACCACAAGACTGGAAATGGCAGAGAACTTAGCGCGTGGGCATAAGGTGATTATCGGAATTGATCCTGAATTCAAGAATGAGAATGGCGACGACATGGCTGGCATTCATCATCTGCGACGCATGGCAAAGTATTATGGCGTGAAGGAGATCCATACTTCACTTGAGGACTGTATGAAGGAGTTGAAGGCTTGGATGGAACGTCCGCGTAAGGAGGAAGAGAAAATTCACCACATGCCAGGTCCGGCTTTTGAGCCGATGGACAAGCTGAGCAGGATGATTAAACCTAGTACGAGTCGCAACGAGACACTGATGGAGCGCTGGAACCAAACCGTTGCTCCTGGCGATACTGTTTTTATAGAGGGTGATTTCGGAGCTGAAGAGTGGAAGCCATTCCTCAACGGAAAAATTGAACTGATAACAAAATAGATATTCAGCGGAATATCATACTATCATTTTTTTGGGAGCGTTGCACTATTTCAATCATCTGTGAGAAGTCCAGACTCGGTACAGTGGAAGTGCTAAACGATCTTCTTATGTCTGAGAGCGGTGCTGTCGTTGAGACACCACCGCCCTTTTTAATAGTTGTTTATGCTACATGCTTGAGGAGTAGTCTGGATTGGGGATGTTTACGTAACTTTTCAAGTCCACGCTCACGAATCTGACGGACACGTTCACGGGTGAGCCCCATGCTGAAGCCAATATCATCTAAGCTGCGTTCAGGGCATCCGATGCCAAAACTCTGAACAACAATAGTCCTCTCCCTGTCATTGAGGATGCAGGATAGAACTTGGCTTAAGTCTGTGCAAAGTGAATCATAATCCATCTTCCTGTCTGATGCATATTCCGATGAAGATGCGAGCACGTCAGCCATAGTTGAACCTTCGTCCTCGGCAATGGGCGCATCGATGCTCGACACATAAGCCTCGGACTGGATTGCCTTCTCTATCTTATCTATCTCCAAGGAGATTATCTCACTCAGTTCGTCGGTAGATGGATAGCGCTGATTCTTCTGAAGGAAATCGTTAGTGGCATTCTTGATCTTGTTGCTGATACCTATCTGACTTTGTGGACGGCGTATCACATGACTATAATCGGCAATAGCCTGAAGAATGCTCTGGCGAATCCACCAGATGGCATAGGAGATGAACTTGAAACCGCGCGTTTCATCAAACTTGTCGGCAGCAGTAATAAGGCCGATATTACCTTCATTGATAAGATCG